>Ga0256410_1000032_pt1 | contig 306189 bp, 275 predicted proteins | sample PhyWR1_FD_185983 | JGI IMG/M metagenome (GOLD analysis project Ga0256410, IMG submission 185983) | Leaf surface microbial communities from wheat plants in UC Gill Tract Community Farm, Albany, California, United States - DLSL W.R1 | ecosystem: Host-associated > Plants > Phyllosphere >...
TTGTTTCTCTTTAATGAGCTTCCCAATACGTCTTGCAACGCTCAGCGATGCGGCTTTAGGGTTTTCAAAGACAGAAACGGGCAGTTTTTCAAAACGCGTTTCTTCCAGAAGATTTAATCTTGCCATTGGTATATATATTTAAATCTATGATATCAGTGAGGTACTACTTTCAAAATCCAGGTACAAAACGACATTGTCGTGCCTGGTCAATATAGTAGATGGATATTCCGAACAGACTTCCTGTTCAAAAGTATTTCTGACCGCCCTCGCCTTAGTGGAACCCGGAACTACACAACTGATGAACTGGGCCTTCATCAGAGCAGGTATGGTAAGTGTAAGTGCAGAAACCGGAACCTGATTAATGTGCTGAAAACAACCATCATTGACTTGCTGAAGCCTGCATGCCTGATCGAGAAATACCATCTTTACCGTAGCTGTATCTTCAAAATCGGCTACAGGTGGATCATTAAAGGCCAGGTGGCCATTTTCCCCTATTCCCATGCAGACAATATCGACCGGGTGGCTTTCCAATAAACCGGTATACCGCAAACATTCAGACTGGATGTCGGCCGCATTGCCATTCAGGTAATGAACTGACTTGAAGTTATATTTGCTGAAGAGGCGTTCTTTCAGAAAATTGCCGAAGCCCTGTGGGGCATCAGCCGGCAGTCCAATATATTCATCCATGTGAAAGGCGTTTATCCTGTGCCATTTCAAATTGTGCTCAAAGAGGTAATGCAGAAACTCATTTTGGGAAGGTGCTGCCGCAAATACAATGTTGATTTCCTCCTTAAACTGCAATAGTCGGTCAACTTCCCGTGCAAAACGCTCTGCAGCAGCGGCGCCCATCCCCTTTCTGGACTCATAAATTCTTACATCGATGTGGTTATTCATGTCAAAAGTTTTGATATTAAATGATATGCTCTAGTACTTCTCTGTTTTTCAAATAGGATTTTGCTAAAGTAATCATATTTTTCGTGTACGTACACGAAAAGATTATTTTTTTGTCTATATTCGGTTTTAAGTTTAAAAAACCAACATCAAAATGACCAAACCAAAACAACTGACCACACAGCGAAATTTACCGCTTGACGTATTGAGGGGGATGACTGTAGCTTTAATGATCACCGTAAACAACCCGGGAAGCTGGAGCGCTATATATGCTCCTTTCATGCATTCAGAATGGCATGGATTCACCTTAACCGACCTCGTATTTCCTACCTTTTTATTTGTAGTGGGAAACGCGCTAAGTTTCGGCTGGCAGAAGGCAAGCTCCACTACCGCGCAAGTTTTTTTTAAAAAGGTATTGAAAAGAACAGCGATCATTTTCCTGATCGGCTTGCTGCTAAATTATTTCCCCTTTGTTGAATTTGAGAAATCTGGTATGAAATTTAAAGACATCCTGGAGTTGAGGATCTGGGGTGTATTACAAAGGATTGCGGTCTGTTATCTTCTGGCCAATGTGATGCTCTACTATCTTAACAAAACCGGACTCATTATATGCAGCATGATCATTTTGCTGGGCTACTGGGCTATACTTTACTTCTTTGGCTCAGCAAGCGATCCTTTCAGTTTGGAGGGTAATTTTGCAGGTATGCTAGACCTGAAGCTGTTCGATCCTCAAAATCTATATAGCGGATTTGGGATTCCATTTGAGCCGGAAGGCGTACTGAGCACCTTCCCCGCGACCATAAATGTGATTGCGGGATATGCTGCAGGCAGGTTCATACAAATGGGGGGCAGTCATAAAATCACAGCTGTTAAAATGTCGGCAGCGGCACTACTGATGTTACTCATTGCCAGCGCATGGAACATGGCCTTCCCTATCAATAAACCGATTTGGAGCAGTTCGTATGCGCTACTCAGTATAGGTTGGGATTTACTCATCCTCGCCTGCCTGATTTTTTTCATAGATGTCCTTAAATTCAAAAAATGGACCTATTTTTTTGAGGTCTTTGGTAAAAATCCTTTATTTATCTATATCGTCTCCTGGGTGGTTATTGATTTACTTTACCTGATCCCGATCGCTGATACTACAATAGCATCCTATGTACATAAAAACTTTCTCCTGAGCTGGGCGGCGCCAAAAGACGCCTCTCTCCTTTTCGCCCTTTCTTACCTATTACTGATGTGGCTGACGGGATTCTTAATGGATAAAAACCGGATCTACGTTAAAGTCTAATCGTTTAAACCTACTGCTTATATATGAAACTTAATCTCTTTAGTATCGCCCTGCTGCTATTCGCATGCAGCTGCTTTGCTCAAAAAAACAAAAGCCCATTTGCCGGTAAGCTGACCTTAACCTGGAAGGTGCTCCAACAGAACTTCAATGCGGACGGGGAAACGCTCTCGGAACTGGTTCTCTCAAATTCCGGGTCTGCTACACTCCCCGAAAAAGGCTGGAGTATCTATTTTAATGGACCTGATCCGGTGGTACTCGATACCAGTACCGCTGCAATTGGCATAAAACACATTAATGGCGACTTTTTCAAAATGTTCCCCCATTCGCGATTCAAAAGAATGGGAAGTAATCAGGAATCGAAATTTAAGATACGTTCCAGAGCGATAAAAAACAAGACTGATTACGGCCTTGGTTTCTATCTCATCATGGACAGCCAGCCGGATAGTCCCATTGACCTGGTTTTACAAATAGATCCGTTGAGCCCTATCGACAAAGAGAAACGATTGTCAAACGCCCTCTACAAGCAAAATGAGGCTGTTGCGCGGATGGCTCCCGGACAAGTGCCTGCCATACTTCCAAGTCCTTTAAAATCAAAGGCAGGCAAAGGTACTTTTTCGATCACTGCTTCTGTAGGAATCTCTGCCGATCCGGCCTTCAGCAGAGAAGCAGTTTACCTGAGCAATGAGCTGGATAAAGTGCTGGATAAAAAGCCCTTAGTAGGCGGACAAAGACAGAAAAACATGATCGTACTGCAGCATATGGACCTAAAGGGGAATGAGGCGTACCAGTTGCAAATTAAAAATGACCTCATCACCATTTCAGCACCTGATCCTGCCGGGGCATTTTATGGCATCCAGTCCCTGAAAATGCTTTTCCCTGCAATTGCATGGAAAAGCAAACAAGCTCAGATTACCGTTCCGGCAATGGAAGTGCATGATGCTCCACGGTTTGGACACCGGGCTTTTATGATGGACATCGCCAGAAATTTCCAGCCGAAACAGGAGATCCTGAAAACCCTTGACGTGCTATCGCTTTACAAAATCAATGTATTTCACCTACATTTTAATGATGATGAGGGTTGGCGCATAGAAATTAAGGGACTACCGGAGCTTACGGAAATTGGTGCCAAACGAGCACACACTATAAAAGAAGAAACTGCTTTAGTCCCTTCCTACGGATCAGGCCCCCTGGCCAACCGAAATTCAGGAAGCGGATACCTGAGCCGTACAGATTTTATAGAAATTCTGAAATATGCTACAGAGCGGCACATTCAGGTGATTCCGGAATATGAAACTCCTGGTCACGCCCGCGCAGCCATTAAATCGATGGATGCCCGTTATGCCAGGTTAATGAAAGCCAGGAAGCCTGAGGAAGCTAAGGCCTATCTTTTGCGCGATCTCAATGACCAGTCCATCTACCGCTCTGTGCAAGGTTTCAACGATAATGTGATCAATCCTGCTTTACCTTCAACCTACCGCTTCGTGGAGAAAATTATAGATGAAACCATTTCCATGTATCGGGATGCAGGTGCTACGTTAAAGACCATTCATTTCGGAGGCGATGAAGTTCCGGCTGGTGTGTGGGAGAAATCGCCAGTTGTGGTTCAACTGCTGAAGGAGAATTCCAATATCACTTCCGTAGATGATCTTTGGTATCATTATTTTCAGAAGGTAAATGAAATGCTCAAATCAAGAAACCTATACCTGTCGGGCTGGGAAGAAATTGGCTTGCGTAAGGTCCGAACCGGAAATAGTTCGAAAATGGTATTGGATCAGCGGGCTGTTCCTCAAAATTTTCATACGGATGTATGGAATAACCTCAGCGGAAATGAGGACCTTGCTTATCAGCTTGCCAATGCAGGATATAAGGTGGTATTGACCAATGTGACCAACATGTACCTGGATCTGGCTTATAATAAGAGCTATTTCGAACCTGGTCAGTACTGGGGCGGCTATGTTGATGTAGATAAGCCCTTCAGTTTTATTCCTTTTGATTACTACAAAAATCAAAAAGAAGATAGCCAGGGTGATCCATTGCCGGAAAATCATTATGATGGAAAAGAAAAGCTCAGCGATGTCGGGAGAGCGAATATTCTCGGTCTACAGGCCCCATTATGGAGTGAAATTATCACGGGAACGGAGCAATTTGAGTACCTGCTGCTGCCAAAAGTTCTGGGGCTTGCAGAACGGAGTTGGGCAGCTGATCCGGACTGGGCGAAGGAGCAGGATTCGGCAAAAAGTAAGCAAATGTATGAAAAGGCATGGTCAGACTTTGTGTACCAGATCGGTAGAAACGAACTACCGAGATTAAATTACTATGCCGGTGGCTTCAAATACCGCATCCCGGCAGCAGGTTATGTGGTTGATCAGAATTTGGTGAAAGTAAACCTGCTCTACCCCGGATTTAGCATCAGGTATACGACCGACGGAACTGAGCCAGGCACGAAAAGCCCGCTGTACCATCAGCCAATCCCTTATAATAAAACTTTAAAATTGAAGGTATTTACGGACACACAACGTGGTGGAAGAAGTATCGATGTCTATAAGTAGTCATACGCATGGGCTTCCCTTGATGGAAGCCCATGCGTATGACTTACAGGAATTCGAGCTTACCAAAGCTTTCGAGCCTATGGAAATCAGGCTGGTCCGCATGTACCATATTCCAACTTAGGAAATGGGGTTCTGGTAAGCCGTCACCACATTTATAAAAATTGCCCCGGGCCTTTACCTGGTCAAAGGAAGAAATCTGATGGTACACAAAAACCTCTTTTGGAATCACCAACAAAATCTGCCAATCGAAGCCGCCATTTGAAGGCTGGAGATTGGAGTTGATTCTGGAAGAAAAACCAAGCTTACGGATCACCTCCAATGCAAGCAACTGCCTATTGATACGTCCGTCTCCGTAACCAATTTTAGTAAAGCCCAGACAATTGAATTCCAGGTTATAATAATGCTTTTCACTGTTGAATGCAATGAAAAATTCTACACAACTGTCGTTATGAATATTGCCATTGTTGACCTCATTGGCAATGAGGTATTTTTCGCTTATTTGGTATTTCAGCAGAATGGAATTCCGGTCGTGTGCAATGCTAAACCCGGCTTTGGTTTCCGAGCTGAACTCAGGCCAGGGTTTGCAGGATATCGGCACATTCTCCAGGCTTTCCATTTGGACGATCAGCTCATTGACGTCTTTGAAATGGCTGCTATTAATATAAGGGATTTTTAGTTTCTTCACAGAGGTGCTGATTTGAGGGATGATGATGAGTTGTGTACAATCCTGCCGCCGACAATAGTAGTATCGATCCGAAGATTTTTGTCGAACAAAATGAGATCTGCGTCTTTACCTTTGGCAATGGTCCCTTTTTGATGCTGGAGGTTCAATATCCTTGCAGGTGTTTCAGTCATCATGCGGACTGCATCCGGCAAACTGACATCAGCCAGATCGATCATATTTTTAACCAGTTGATTGGCAGTAGCTACGCTGCCGGCAAAGGCCGAACGGTCAGGTAGTTTGGCTACCCCATCCTCTACGATCACTTCCATACCCGTTTTTAAACTACCTAGTATGCTTTTGCCGGCAGGCATTCCCGCTGCCCTCATTGCATCTGTGATCAATGCAATATTTTCAACACCTTTGATCTTGTAGACCAGTTTCAACAACGCTGAAGGAAGGTGTATGCCATCGGCAATGATCTCTACAGTCATCTCGTCCAGCAAATAAGCGCTTTCGATCACCCCTGCATACCGGTAGGCATTTCTCCTGGATACGCCTGACATGCAGGAATAAAAATGTGTGGCATGGGTGTAACCAACATCCCAGGCTTCCATTACTTCTTCATATATTGCATTTGTATGGGCAATCGCTGCCAGAATACCTTTTTGCTTGAGTTCCCTTCCAAAATCCAGGGCACCGGGCAGTTCCGGAGCTGCACTCCAGCGTCTGATGATCGCTGTACCTGCCAGTATTTCCCGGTATTCAGCGGGATCCGGATTTCTGATATATTTTGGATCCTGTGCACCTTTTTGGGCCATGGAAAAATAAGGCCCCTCAATATGCAGACCCACAAACTGCGCACCACCGAGATTCAAGGGATCGGCTCTTTCATATGTTTTGATGGTATCGATGAGGTCTTCCTGCTCGCAACTGAGCGTAGTGGGCATCAATGCTGTAGTACCATATTCAGCATGTTTTTTAGCTATAGCTAAAAAGGCATCAACAGTATTGTCCATGAAATCATGACCTCCGCCACCATGTACGTGCATGTCTATGAAACCCGGACCAAGGTATTTTCCCTTTGCATCTACAGGAACAGCAGCCGGGATGTCTATATTTTTGTCGCTTATTTCTAAAATTTTCCCGTCAAAGATTACCAGGGTGCCTTCTTTAAATGTTCCTCCGGGTGTAAGGATATTCGCATTATAAATTTTGATATAGTTCATAGGAATGATTATTTCCCGGACTTCCAGTATTTCAAACTGTGCCCGTAGAATGCATAAAAAATAAGGTATAGGTAACAAGGGATCAGTATCCAATAAGCTTCACGAAGTCCATGCTGATCGGCCCAGTAGCCATAGATCAGGGGCATAATGGCATTTCCACACAATCCCATGATGAGTAATGAAGCACCTGTTTTTATAAAACGTCCCAAATTATCCAGTGCCAATGGCCAGACTCCCGCCCAAATCATGGAGTTTGCGAAACCAAGTAGCACAATAAACCAAACCGATAGGTCTGTCTGGTGTCCCAGGAATTCAACCCGCCCTGCAAATAACAAAATGAAACAACTGAGTACCAGTCCCAGGACAGTACATATTTTGAGCGCTGTCAACTGACTGATCAGTTTAGGAATAAATGAGATACCCAGAAGGTAACCGATGATGGTAGCTGTTAAGGTGTAAGAAGGAAATGTTTTTGCTTCCAGGAAGTCCATTCCATGGTGTGAAGCATAGTTGACCACACTGTCGACTGCGATAACCTGGGAACCTACATGAAAAAAAATAGCGACCGCACCCAACACCAGGTGCGGGAATTCCAAAATGCTTTTTTTGCCTGCATTTGTAACCAACAGCGTTTCGTCTTCATGTTCAGTATCGATTTCCGGAAGTGGTGAAAACCTGACCAGAAAACCCAATAAAAGCAGAATTACAGCGACAACTGCATAAGGCGCTACTACCCTGCTGATGATTTCATTGAGTACCTGTTCTTTCTCCGCGCCCTGCATGAGGGTAACCTGTTTGAACAGTTCATTGTCTGTTTCAGGCCTTAATATCACCGCAGCAAAAAGCAAGGGAGCAAGTATTCCCGCCAGCTTATTGCAAATCCCCATGATACTAAAACGCTGCGCGGCCCTTTCCTTTGGTCCCAATATGGTGATGTAAGGATTTGCAGCTGTTTGCAGGATGGCGAGGCCAATCCCAATCGTAAATAAGCCCGACAGAAACAAAGGATAAGTCCTGCTGAGACCGGCCGGTATAAACAGTGCAGCACCAAGGGCCATTGCCCAAAAGCCGCACATCATCCCTTTTTTGAACCCGATCCTTTTCAAGAGGTACCCGGCGGGTAAGGACATCACCAGATAGGCGATGTAGAAGGCAAAGGCCACCAGATAGGACTCAAAATTGTTCAGTTCACAGGCAATTTTAAAGAAGGGTATCAATATGGCATTGATCCAGGTCACAAAACCAAAAATAAAGAACAACAAGCCAATGATGGATATGGAGATCATCGTGTCCTTTCGAGTCATCGAGGAAGCTTGTACGGTTTTTTCTAATGCTGCCATCTATATGTAAATTGTATCGGCTAAATTTTAATTAATTTGTTGACTTAACTTTCGCCTGAGTAATTCCAGTCTCTCGTTCCTGAGCTTGTTCTCTACATTGATTTCGTCCTTAAACAACAGATCACTGTTCAATTGCTCAAACCTATGGTTCAACTCTTCTGCATCCAATCCCTGGAGAACCTTGAGTAACCCGGAGGCCTTACCTGAATTATAATCGGTTGAATTCATTTCACTTTCTACCCAAATGCAGGTCAGGTAAAACGTCCTGATGTCAGCCATCAATATGTAATGTGCAAATTCCCGTTTATTCCTGGCAGCTTTCAATGAATGGAGGTCCAGGGCACTCCGCCTGGCGCTGTCCAGAAGATTGACAACACTCAGGTCAGCCTGGCTGACCTTACCCTGATTGACTTCAAATGGTGCGCGCTGGAGTGCCTTCCAAAACAGAACCGACTGACTCTGATTGAATCCATAAGTTTCCTTCGCATAATCATGAACAAAACGGTCGATATCAAAAGCAAGCGAACTATTCAGCTGATTAAAATATGCTGCGATGAGCATACGGAAGCCCGAGATGGGATAAACCCTTCTGATGGCCTGCAGATCAAGCAGGTCTGTAGTGCTCTCCTGTATACCTGAGTACAAGCCGGAAGTAGACCAGGAGGTCATTACCATTCCATTATAGCCCAATGTTCTGGCCTGGGGGATGAAGGTCCGTATGTTCTCGAAGTGCTTCTTCCATTCTGTAAGGAAGTAATTGTCGGGATGACTCCTGATGGCCGGAGAACCCCAGATTTCAAAGCCACTTTTCATCAGTTTTTCATGATCGCCAAAGCGGTCCAGAGACCAGCCATAATTCCAGTCGACAAAAATCGTTTCTTTAGGCAAGCCTGTTAACGCATCCGGATAATTCAGCGCAATATCTGCCCACACAACAGGCCTTTTACCTAAGCTGATCACCAGGTCACATAACATTTTGATGTAGTCGCCATACAACCTGCCCTTCCCCACTGCAGCCACCTTCTTTTTTGACTCTTCCGAATGGCCCAGCAAATAGGTTTCATCCCCACCGATATGAATGTAAGGAGAATCATGAGTGGTAATCATGTCTTTAAACAGGTCTGTGAACAATTCTTTGCAAAGCGCTTCCTTTAGGGGATTTACCTGTGAAAAATCCTTTTTGTCTTCTCTCAGCTCCTTGTAACGATAGTGCCTTAGGATATACTCGACATGTCCAAAGCTCTGCTGCAATGGAATGACATCTATATTCAATGATTTGCAATAGGCAATGAAAGTCCTGACTTCGCTTCTGCTGTAGGCATACTGACCGGTAATCACACTGTGCTTTTCATAGGGATAGGCAGCTTCCCACTCCATGATCAAGGTGTTGATGCCATTCCTGCTGAGCTGCAGTGCAAAATCCTTAAGTGCCGGCATCTTCATTACCTGCACCCTAAGGTCCAGGTGAAAGCCCCTGATCTCAAATGGCTCCTTGGGTTCTATTGGTTGTGCATAGCTATGGCCTGCAAAAAGCAGGGCCATAACCACAACCATCATTAGCAGCGAACCATTCCATTTTATTCTTATTGATCTCATAGCTGAATTTATCCTCCTGTCAGTGATTTAATTTTAATGTTACTTACGGAGAAATTTAAGGTATTTCCGGTACTGTTGGCTCCTGAAAACATAAAGGCATCAATTGGTGAATAAGAAAATGTCTCTCCGGTTGATGCGATATCTGCGGAACCAGCATATTTGACCTGAACACCATTTACAAACATATGCAGGGAAGTGGCCGGTAAGGTATAGCTGAGCCCAGCTCTCTCGTAGACTTTGCTTACTTCCGTATTGTTGCAATATACCTCGATGTCCAGATTTCCGCTTCTGGCGAAAAGGTTGGCATCATGTGACCGGTGAAAATACGATGTACCGTCCGCATACCTGTATTGTGCATTAGTAGAAGAATTGCCTACTAAAAAGCGGATCGCGGCGAACTGTCCCTGCTGTTTCAGATTAGAATAGGCCGCCGAGTTTTTGTATAAGCTGCCTTCTGAATTGCCAATACTTAAAATTGCAGTTCCATTTGTACTGTTGTTGAACGATAGCCTGAACGACACACAGGCCAGCGATGAAGCTTCTTTGATCTCATAAAATGAAAACTTATTAGGTACATCGGCATTGCTGGCACCAAATTGCAGCACTGAGCTGGTTAGGTTAAATCCTGCTCCCGCATTGGCCGCCAATACCGTTCTTGCGGTACCATTGGTGGGATAAGGCAAAAATCCAGGTGTTCCGCTTTTAGATTCTGAAACCTGGATACTGGAACCCGGGCTGATCTGTGTAGATGTGCCTGTTCCCGAAGCCAAATTGTATTCCCATTCCCAGGCAGGAAAAGTTCCTGTCCAATCGTCGGCAGGACTACTGATGCGTGGCCTGATCCACAGGCCGGACTCCTTGAGATTGGCATCTGTCCAGGGTCCATTGGGACAAGTACCAGTCTTCCATACTGCTCCGGAAAGCGGGCTGTCCGAATAATTCCAGTTACACCAGGAAATCTTTCGCTCAGCCAGAAATTTCAGCCATCTGGCGGACATTGCAAAGTCATTAGCACCGTCACCCCAACCATCCTGAGTACCAAATTCAGTCACAAATACAGGTATTCCACCTGCGATAGCCTTAGAAACATAGCCCATTCGTCGACCCTGATGGTTCGTTTGCCAGGAATCTGCAGCATAGAAATGCATGGTATACATGAGGTTATTGTAAGCCAATGCATTGCCAACAACCAGATCCGGTCTTGATGCGCTTTCCGGGGTACCAACGATGATGACAGAATTGGGATCGTTTGCCCTGATGATTGGGATAATCTGATTTGCGTAATTTTTGATCATGGGCCAGGTCACCACCCCTTCACTGTCATTGGGTTCATTACAAATTTCGTAGAGGACATTTCCCTTGCTGGCATGTTTCTGAGACACATGCTGAAAAAACACTTTGGCGAGTTCGGTATTGTGATTGGGATCTCCCGGATGAAGCATATGCCAATCGATCAATGCATAAATTCCCTCGCTGTAACACTTGTTGACCAGACTGTCGACAAAATTAGTATAGTAGACGGGGTTGCTCTCATAGCCACCTTCCTGTATGTACATTGATATTCTAAGAATATCCGCACCCCAGTCACGCATCAAAAGATTTAAAGAAGTGTTGTTATAACAATTTCCCCGATATTGCAGGCCATGGGTACTCATGCCCCGAAGCTGGATCGCCTGACCGGACTCGTTGGACAATTGTGTTCCTACAACTTTTAACCTGCCGTTCAAGTGAAAGGCGCTATTGGAACTGACAATATTATTTGTGCTGTCACCAGCTTTCATCAGCATATCGCCTTTGCAGGATAAAAATACCAACAAAAACAAAGTGCAAACATTCAAACTCATTTTCATATTATCTAATTTAGTTAAAAGGCTTTTCTTAAATTTTTAAACTATTGCTATAAAACAGGTTACTCTTTTACTGTTTCATTGATTAATTTCAGTAAAGAATGTTCATCCTGTGTATCGTACATCAACTGCCAGATCATCACACCGCCCGCCTCTTTAAGGGCCAGTTCCGTTTTTGTTCTGACAGTCGCTTTACCATTGTAATAAATAGTACCAGCATTTTCCGGTAGGTTGATCTCATCTAGCTGTAATGAATCGGGGAACTTTTTCACAATGTCCTTCCAGCCCATAGAGCGGAACGCAGCATCCCTCCGTGGTAAATCCCCGAATCCATAGCCGTAGAAAGGTAACCCAAGATTTAGCTTTTCCTTCGGCATGCCCCTCTCCTCTTTCCAATACTTCAGATGGCCGATCGCATAATTCAATGGAGCGTGCTGACCAGGAGTTTCGGGTTTCCAGGGACCTGTTTGATCATAAGCCATGATGTTGATAAAATCAAACTGCCGTAAAGCCTTGTCGGTAATCCTGTCCCTCGTCCACCAGGCGACAGCGGCTGTAAGTAATTTGTTTCTTTTTGATAATGCTCTCCGCAATTCAACTACAAAATCCTGATAATTTTCGTCAATGTCGTCACCTTCCAAATCTACATCGATCCCATCCAAATTGTATTGATCAAGGATGCCGATGAAACCATCAACCAGCTTTTTCCGCTTATTTCCCTTCAGCAATTCTGCGTAATAGGCATGACTACCACCACCGCCGCAAGACATTAGCACCTTTATATTCTTCAGATGCGCGATCTTAACTGCCGTATCTATAGCGGGCAAAGCTTTAAAACTCCCATCCGGTCCTGGATTGACAAAAGCAATGTTGAGGTGGGTAATCTTCTCAAGGTCTATATTTTTCAAATCCTGCACCATATTGGTTTTGGACCAGATGTAGCCCAGCACTTTAAACTGCGCATTTGATCTGCCTGGCAGGACCATACAGACCAAAGCAAAAAGAATATAATTCAGCTTCTTCATCAAGACTATTTTAGGGCGTTGCTAATCGCCAGGGTTAATGAATTTGGTCCGTTAACATCAAAATCCCCTTGCCAGATGTAGGCGCCCAAATAACCTGTCGCTTTAATGTATTGCGCTTTTTGAGTGACCAATGGAACTCCATTGTAATAAATAGCTAAAGGTGCTGGTGTCAGATCCAATTTCTCTTTGTCAAAAGCTGCAGGAGATAAGGCCAAAATGTCTTTATACGGAATATAATTGAATGAAGTAAAATTGAGGTTATTACCATTTGCATCCACGGCAGTATACCTCAGACCCATTGCCGGAATGCCGATAACCAATTTGTCAGCAGGCATTTTCGCCTTCCAAATTTCGGCACTCGTAACCATGTACTGATATCCCGAAGGATTACCTAAAGGTCTACCAACTCCGGTATTCAGACCGCTTTCAAATGCACGGACATTTACCCAGTTTACGTTTGTTAGATTTGCCGCCGTATAATTGCTGTGTGTGTAGTTAACCGGCACCGTAAGTGTGATAATTTTAGAGGCCCCTAAGGCAGCACGCAGTTCATTGATAAAAAGTATGGTAGCAGCTATATTGGCTGTGGTGGTTGCCTCTACCGTATTACCCACATCAGCCATCATCACATCCACACCATCCAAGCTTCTGTCTGTCAGGTATTTTTTAATGTCCTGAACCAATACCCCTCTTTGAGTAACGTTTTTCAGCGCCGTACCGAAAGTATTGCTATCATAAACGTTCCAGCCATTTGCAGATAAGGTAGCGCTTACACCTAACAATGCGTATACGCCATTTAAATGCGCTTTTGTTGCTATTTCCTGCGTCTTTCGTCCGGTTTCACCTTTTGACAAATCCAGTATTCCGGCAGCATTGACCAGTGCTGCTTTGAACGTAACATGGGTTATGTTATTCCAGTTCATGGCACTAATGTCTCCGTTCTCGCCGATGTAAGACATCGTCACTTTATTATAGGCTTTTGGTGTAAATGCAGCTCCCGCAGCAGCCAAGACAAAGACGTCTTTGTATCTGCTTACCATAGTTCCATTGTAAGAAGCTTCTACTTTTATCCTGTGGTCACCAGCGGTTGTAGCGGTATAAATATACTTTTCGCCGGTCGCTACCTGTACATCGTCTACTTTCCAAACTACGCTTACTTTACCAGCGGGGGAAAATTGAACCGCGCTGAAATCAACTTTCTCGCCAACATCCAATACCTGACTTGCATTGGGATTTGGAAATAATGATGCGATGTCTCCGCCAAGAATCCTTGGTGTAAATGCATGGTCCCTTTCCTGTACTGCGACCTCATCTTCCTTACATCCTATAAATAGTATAAATGAAAATAAGATATAGGCTAATATTTTAATTTTTTTCATCCTTTTAAATTTTATCAATGTGATACCATTACTTCGTATTCATCAGATTCACGACAGGAAATTATTCCTGATCCCACCATACACGTTTTGTCCAGTCATCCGTACCAATGATTTGAATAGCAGCGTTTACATTGGCAGTATTTTGCTGTTTCTCAGTCAGTGGATATTCGAATCTTCTCGGGATGGTCTGCGATACAGACTCCGTAGTTGGTGAGGGTGTCAACACAGGAAATCCGCTCCTGCGCCAGTTGGAATAAGTTTCATTTCCATTCAACAACAAAGCGATCCAAAGTTGCGTATTGATTTGCTCCAGTTCTCTACCAGCAATTAATGGATTGGCAGTTTTAAAGTTGTTGATTTCGGTTGTGGTTACCACTGGACCGTTAGGATACAGGCTAAGATGCTGCATGGCTGCTTCAACCCCTTTGGAGTAATGATCCTGAGCTGTACCACCCAAATTGAGTCCAAAACGCTGCGTTGCATCCGCCAATAACAGTTCCACCTCTGCATAGGTAATGTGAAAAAACGGGGCTTCATTTCTCAATAAATTATGATTGAGTTGTGGTTTGAGGTCTATACTTCTAGGTGTGTAGGACGTTCCATTGGCCAATATAATTGCAGTAGTACTCAATACATTGTCAGAATTATAAGCGCCGGGGATTCCTCCAACAAGGCCTATCTTCGCCCTAACTTGTGCGGTGATGTCTTCTCTTTCTAAAAATCTTGTAGGGGCAACCGGATTAAATTCCCTGTAGCATTTGATCAAATGATTTACACGTGGATCGGAGGTACTGGTTAGTGCATTTAAGAAAGTGTTCACTACACGTCCCATTTCATTTTTAACATTCCAGGACGCCGATATACCGTTGGGTCTTTGATCTTGATAACTGTTGGGTATATTCTCATGTCTGGTCATACAGATATCAGCATTGCTGGTAAAGAGACCAGCGGTATAAGCTGCCTGAATTTCTGCTTTTGCTTTTTCCGGATCCCTCTTTGCTAAACGAAGCGCTAAACGTAAACGCAGCGAATTGGCAAATTTCTTCCAGGCAGGAACATTACCCTTGTAGAAGTATTCCCCGGGTACAGGATCTTTTGAAGCATCCAATTGCGCAGAAGCTTCGGCGAGTTCCTTAAGAAAATCATTATAGATGTCTTTTTGTGCATCATATTTTGGTCTGATCGTCCCAGTGCTTCCCTTACCTGCCTCGAAATAAGGAATATCTCCATACAAGTCCGTTAAGCGGGCAAAGGTGTAGACTTTCATGATGCGGCACATCGCATTCAAATTGGTTTTATTTGCTACTCCTTTCGTGCGTTCTACAGCATCTACAAGATTCAGGATGTCATTTGGATAACTCTCATCGAACATTCTCCACAAATAACTGGGCGTTTTTTTATATACTGCACCGAAACTCATATTAAAAGCACCAGCAAACTGCTGCATCATGGGGATGAGCATAAAATAGTTTGTTCGTTCTTGTATGCCCAAATCTCCCGAGAAATATACTTGAGCATACATCAGTTGCGCTGCAGGATCCAGGGATGTAGACCTGGTCTTATCTGTGTTCATATCACCAAATTTCTTGCAGCCCAATGAACCCAGCCCCATTGCGAGTAATAAGATATATGTAATTTTTTTCATCTTCTTATGATTTTAATGTGTACACATTATTTGATATCGCATTTTTTCTTTTTAGAATTTCACATTAAGGTTAAAACCCCAACCTCTCCTTGTAGGCAATGACCCGTATTCCAATCCCTGGCCGTTGCTATTGTTATAGTTTGAGTCTGGATCTACATTTGGTACATCTTTATACAGGATAAATGGATTTCTGGCCACGAAGCCCAGGGATGCACCTTTTAGCCCCAATTTGCTGCTAAAAGCGGGAGTTAAAGTGTAGGTAAACGTCAGCTCCCGAACTTTTACATAAGTGGCTTTATATACAAAAGGTGTAGCGATGTTAGAACCATCCGTTGCAAAAGTCTGCCAATATAGTGTGGGGTCCATTGCCCTGGTATTGGCAGTATAAATTGGATTAGCGGCTGTTCCCGTGTTAATTACACCTTTAGGTACAAAACCCCTTACTTTGCCTTCAGTCTGCCATTGCGCAGCCGTTTTCTTTTCCGATATGCGTTGCTCTTCAGATGAAATCCATTCTGCCCTTCCCTCTAATGTGGCGATAGCCGATCCCCTTGAATGCATAAACAGGTTGGTCATAGAAAATAGGTCTGCGCCATATTTTACGTCGACTGCAGCATTTAAACTGAAGTTTTTATAAGAAACACGACTGGTAAAACCGCCCGTCCAATCAAATACGCCCTTACCCAATACTTTCATGTTTGGGTCTATGATCGGCAATAAACTGGCAGAGTTTAATACAACATTTCCGTTTGGATCCCTTAAAAAGTCGTAACCCATCAATGTTCCATACTGCTCTCCTGGCTTAGCTACCACTCGTAAACCAGCCCAACGTGCCTCTGACAACGAAAGATATTCGCCGACACGGTCAGACAAAGATTCTATTTTACTCACGTTTCTGGCGAAATTGATACCCATATCCCATTTGATTTTACTGTTGGGCGATAGCGGGCTTCCTGAAAGCAATAACTCGATTCCCTGGTTAGCAATGACACCGGCATTGATCAGTTGCTGTGGAAATCCAGACGAAAGTGCTGCCGGAACAATGTTGATCTGATCTCTTGAATCCGAATTGTAATATGTCGCATCGAAATTGATCCTATTTTTGAAAAACTTCAGGTTTGTACCAAATTCATATGACCTGGTCCGTGTTGGCTTTAAATCTATAGGCGGTATGACTTTCGATGAAACTTTACCATTCAAGGCCCCGTTAAAAGGAAGTTGATTTAGCGTGTAGTACAGATCTAATAAAAACGGATCAGTATCATTTCCGACTTCTGCTACGGAAGCCCTTAACTTACCGAATGATAAGATGTCGCTTTTGACTTTAAAGGCATCGGTAAAGACGAAACTGCCAGATAAAGATGGATAAGTATAGGTATTGTTACGCTCCGGCAATGTTGATGACTGATCCCTTCTGATAGAAGCGTCTAAAAACAAATAGTTTTTAAAGCCTACAGTTGCCAAGCCATATACCGATCTGATCTGACGGGGAATGTCGTTAGGTATCACTACCTTATCCAAATAGCTTGTTGCGCTGATGGCATCTAAAACAATCATATTTGAGAAAGAAGAATTTGTTCCTTTGCGAATACGGTCGTTGATACTTCCACCCAACCTTGCAGACACATTGAAATCTTTACTTACCTGCTTGGTATAGCTGGCCAGAACTTCAACCTGATTGGTGGTATAACGTTGGTTTACCTGATCCAGCTGGCCCCCCAAAGCACCTGGCGTTGTTTTAGGACGGTAGCTTTCATAGTCCAGAAATGTAACATCGGTAGCGGCCTTTGCATTAAGATTAAACGATTTTGTAAATTTATATGTTGCATTCAGAGCGCCTGTAAGCCTGTCTTTATTTGTTTTGTTATACATTTCATTGATTACCCAATATGGGTTGATGCGGTATTGGCCACCGCCCCAATCCAGATAATCGCCCTGCGCATTTTTATAATTCGTTTTGAATAACTCCTGATCGATATTATTGGCCAGACCATTGAAATTCATTCCGATGTTAGAAGGGGAATCACCTAATCCAGCTCTGTTGTTTACATCTTCGTTTAAATAAGTAGCCCTCACTTCGAGCGACAGTTTTTCTCCAAACTTCGAACGTCCTGAAAAAGTGTAGGTATTTCTCCTCACATCACTGGTAGGTACGATATCCTTATACCGCAGGTCTGCTGCAGAAAATCTAAAACTTGATTTATCTGTTGAGCTGGATAAGGCGATGGTATTGTTAAATGAAGAGCCTGTTCGGAAAAAATTTTGAATGTTGTCTTTCACCAGGGCATAGGGCCTGGTTACTCCGTCAAAACCAACGTAATTCACACCCGGATCCAATCTTGCGCCGAAGTTGATGAACAAGCTGTTAAAGGCCTGTGCCTGATCTGTTGGTATGAGTTGATTTCTGCCTTGCCCATATAAATACTGAACATCATCGTACTTTGTCAACTGTGTTTCTATGGTATTCGTACTGTTAAAATCAATACCAAGTTCTTTGTTGTTTGTGCCTTTTTTGGTGGTGATTAAAATCACACCGTTGCCAGCAAGACTTCCATACAAAGCAGTTGCCGCTGGCCCCTTCAATACGGTAATCGATTCCACATCATCCGGATTGATCGCCGATATGGCATCTCCCATATCCACACCACCAGCGAACGTATCACTTCCCACCTGTCCATAATTTGAATTGTCCATCGGGATACCATCTATGACGTACAAAGGCTGATTGTTGCCCGTAATGCTTGTTGCCGCCCTGACGATCACCCTGGATGAACCAGCAGGACCACCGGCGCCGCTATTGATGACCAAACCGGCAACCTTACCCGAAAGGGAGTTGATCACATTGGTCTCCTTTGCTTTATTGATATCATCTCCATTGACCTGGGTAACAGAATACCCCAATTCCTTTTCGCCTCTTTTAATATCCAGTGCCGTGGTGATCTCCACGCCCTTCAATTGTTGTACATCTTCCCTTAAAGATAAATCTACCCTCTTTTTTGTGTCTATGGCCAGGAATGTTTGCGTAACATAGCCGATCATTTTCACCTGAATCGTGTCGCCATTAACTGCCCTGACGCTGTAGCCCCCATCGACATTGGAGGCAACGGACTGTTTCGTTCTTTTATTCAACACACTGACACCTGGCAGCTTAGTTTTGCTTTGATCTGAAATTATTCCGGTCTGGTTAAAGGCAGCTGGTGTCTGCGCATAACTGATTTGGCTACAGACCACTACCAAAACAAGGAGCATCAAAGCACTGAGTACTTTGGCCGATTGTAAATTTTGTTTCATTTCAATAGTTTGTTTGGTTAAATTTAGTTGATTGTTTTGTTGGTCGTTTTTTTGGTTGATCTGATTCGTTGTTTAGTCCTATACCATCTATTTTGTTTAAAAGGTTCATCACCGATACATTCCTGTTCCTACCCTGTTAGACTACCCTTATATATTTACGTTAACGTACACGTAAATTGGGTAAAAAAATTGAAGTATTTGGCTACTTCAATGGATTTTTTGCAGAAAAGATCAGTGCTACTGTTTCGTTAACGTACACGAATATATTTATTATATTTTAAAAAACAAATATTTGGCCAACATAATGTGATTAATTTCGGTAATAGCTATAATTTTCTTTTGTAATGATGTCAATAGGCATGTATTGCAGCTGTTCTACCAAGGAAGAATTCAGGAGATGCTGATAGATGGACATTAAACCTTTATAGCCTTGCTCCTGTGGCTTTTGGCAAATGAGAAAATCGATGGTACCATTTTTAAGGTAATTGATGTTTTCTTCGAGAAAATCGTAGCCAATCAGTTTTACTCCTTCTATATTGGTTTCCTGAAAGAACCTGGCGACTGATGACACCCTCGAGTTGGTCACAAACACCAGGTCCGGTCGTTTAGAAAGAAACAGTTCACGCAGATTTTTTTGTACCGATTGGTAATCTGTTTCCTTGATGTCTACCTTTTCAATATGTATTGAATTGCGATGCGTATGAAAATAATTCTTAAATCCCTCCTCTTTCTTCAACAGGTGATGATGAAGATCTATCTCCCTCGAGATATTAACGATCAGCACGGTTTGTTCCGCTTGTAGCAGGTATTTAGTCAGGTGTGCTGCGAGGTATCCGCTTTGAAATAAATCGGGTCCGACATAAGCAACCTGGGACTGATTCTCCAAATCGGAATTGATCAGCACAAAAGGCAAATTGTTCTCGCGGCATTGTGCAAGAAAATCAATGGCTTCATTTTCAAACATCGGCGCCATTAATACCCCATCATAACCATTCCTTAGAATTAAGGCCGCCTGGTCTATAAAAGTCTGCTTTGAGTTCTGATCAAAAAAATAAAGGTCTACTGACACGCCAAAGTTTTTGATCTCTGATGCGGCTTCATTGATTCCCTTTAATGGTGCATTCCAATAACCTGTTTCATTAGATACAGCTGGAATTAAAGCGGCAATTTTGATGACCTTTTTTGAAGCGAGCATGCGGGCCATAATATTGGGCTGGTAATCCAATTCTGCAATGATCTCCAGAATCCTTTCCTTAGTTTTTGGTGAGACCCCTGTACGGTTATTAATCACCCGATCGACCGTACCTATGGAAACTTTGGCGAGTTTTGCAATTTCTTTAATTCCCTTATTATTTTCCTGTTCCTTTTTCATGCTGACAACAAATGTAGATATAATTGGGAACAGTGGAATCATAAAAAAAACGACAAGACGTAATTTCTACGCTTGTCGTTTCTGTGCCCGAAGAGAGACTCGAACTCTCAAGGATTGTACTCCAACGGCTTCTGAGACCGCAACGTTTACCAATTTCGCCATCCGGGCATGGTTGTTTTTATTCGGTGGGCAAACATAAAAAATCTAGCTTATTAAAGCAATTATTATTCTGCTTTTATTTCATTTTTTTTAGATCCGGCTATTCTCCAACCTATTATTGTATAATTAGGGTTTTGCCGGGTTGACCAAGCCAGATATTCCTGTACTGACTTCCTCTTCTTCAGCTGAGTTCTTTTTCTTCTTATTCTTTTTCTTTTTATTATCTCCGTTCAAACGGTCCTCCAGCAACTGATCGAATTGAGCAATCTGATCACCCTTCAATATTGTTTTGATGTTATTGTTGGTCTCGTTCTGAAATTTATAGAACTTAGTGACATCTTCTTCTTTTGAAGTACCCGCCTGCTGGCGTTTGACCAGGTCCAATTGCTGTTTGTACAGTTCAAAAGTATAATTATAGATAACACTCCGCTGTGTGGCACTCAATTTTAAGCGTTCTACCATTTCATCTATACTTTTCACGGTCAATTCCTGTGCAGTAGGCATTTTTTGAGATTGGGCCTTTGCAAAAGAGTGCATACAGGCCACCATTGCGATAAGGATTATGTATCTTTTCATGATCTTACTTTAAAGGCTGCAATTTAGAAATTATCGGACGTACCTGCAAGCTGCTTACCGGATTCAGAAGAAATCATCGCTACAGTGATAGCTTAGTTAATAAAGTCTTGGGCAAAGCGGCTTTTGGAATGACCAGGCTCATGGTATTGATGGCAAAATAAGGCTCTGAAACTTCAATATAACCTTTAAATGGTCCAACCTCACCCCAGGAATTCTTAACCTTAAAAAACACCTTGCCATCTGCTGATTCGTCAATGCCGACCAAGTGCATCAGGTGATCGTCCTGAGTGCTAAGGTTTTCATACAATTGCTGACGGATCATCGCATTGAATGTCCTTTCCTTTGCTGCAGGGTTGATGACAGGAGCCTTAGCATCTGCTTCGTTTTCAAAACACATTGCGTAACCCTTGTTTTGTTGAAAATCAGGATTACTGACATCAGCGTCCCACATGATGCTATACCCGGATTTTAATGCATTCTTGCTGACGGCGATCAGGTCTTCCAATGGTATATTGTAAAAAGAACCGTTGGAAAAATTATCCGGAACTTCAAGCACAAAGCTACTAAAATATGGATGATGGCTAAACGAACTTAGGTTCACATAATCAGCTGCATCAAACTTTAAGACATCTTTCGCAAAAGTCTGTGGCGTGTATTTTTTACCCTTGTATTCAAAATCCGAAGGTGGCAAGCCTATTTTTTGATTCAAGATCTCAATATAGCCTTTCAACCAATCTGCATCAAATGGCTTTTTGGCCAACGTCGCATCAAGATAGGTTTTCAATGACTGTTCCAGTCCGCTATGATTGGGTATGCTACCGTGTACACCCTGAAAGGCTTCCTGAGGCATGGCGCCATATTTTGCAGTCGCCTGAATCAGGTCATGCCCGAGGCCACCCTCGCTAAATTGTGCTTTCCCCTGACGCAAAATGTAATTTTTAGCTTTTTCGATGTAGACATTTCTTGTTGTATACATTTCTGAGAGGTTGAACTCACCAAGCCCTTTACGGATACTCTCCGATTCAATCAAAGATGTGGTGGAATAATTCCAGCAGGTTCCGGATTGTCCCTGGCTTTTCACAGGGGTGACAGCAATATTTGTGAGGGGTTTGAATGCTGGCTCTTGTGCCATTGCGGATAAAGCAGTCAGTACAAGACCGGTAAAAATTGACATTCTTTTCATAAATCAATAAGTTGTGTGGTGTTTGTTGATCAAATATACTACTTAGGCAGTAATAAATCTATGGTCTATTGCAAATAACGACCATGAAATGAGTTAGATATTCACTCTGTCTATGGTCTTAAGACCAGTTTTTTCGATATATTTGTCATACTTAGAAAGAAACCTGATCAAATGACGAACGCTCTAAAGCTGTTGTACTACAAATTTATCGGCGATACTAAAAATACGATCCTGCAGGCAAGAATATTTCATCAGGTCTGTGTCGTAGTCTTGTTTTTCTTACCTTTCGCGATAGTGTCCAATATCTTTACCAAGGTTCCTCACACGACGCTGGCCATGACAACGCTCTTTCTGTTCACAGCAGCGGTGTACTATTATTCGAGGGTGCATGGCAGACTGAAAATCAGTACCACGCTGTTCACCCTGTTCGTGAACGGCTTCCTAGCTACGAATTATTTCCTGAATTCCGGAATTCAAGGCCCCACATTAATGCTGTTTATTCTCTCAGCGATCTTCATTATCGCAGTGATGCCCGCCAGGGCGCATGTGTTCTGGCTCAGTTTCAATTCCATCACCGTACTCTCCCTGCTCAGCTATGACTTTCTAAATCCCGGGGCAATTGCTTACACCTATGACAGCCGTGCAAGTTTATTTACGGACATGGGCTTCAGTTACATTGCGGGCACCACTTGCATTGTACTGATCATCACCTATATTTTAAGAAATTACCGCAGGGAAAAAAGAAAAGCGCAGGATGCTTCACTTGCACTTGGGGAAGCCAATGAAGCCAAAATCAAACTGCTGTCTATTCTTTCCCACGATTTGAAATCACCACTAAATTCCATACAAGGCTTTCTGGAACTTCTTGTGGCTTACGACCTGGAAGAACATGAAGAGAAAGCCATCAAATCGAGCCTTCTACAGGAAACGAAGAACACGCAATCGATGTTATTTAATATGCTCAACTGGACGAAATCCCAAATGGATAGCGGAGTAAAGGTTAATTTGGAAGAAATAAACATTTTCGAGGCCCTGAAATCGTCGCTGAATGCCCAAAAAACTGTTGGACAGGAAAAGAACATCAAAATTTTCGATAACATAGATCCGGATCTACACATCATAGCTGATTTGGAAATGCTTAAACTAGTGGTGAGGAACCTCATTAACAATGCCATCAAATTCACCAATAAAGGCGGGGAGATCAATATCAGTACCGCCTTATCCGGAGACATTGTATCCATTAAAGTATCCGACAACGGTATTGGTATCAGTCCGGAGAAACAGGATAAGATCTTTACACTCAATACAGGTGCAACCTATGGTACCAATAATGAAAAAGGCGTAGGATTAGGCTTACTGCTCTGCAAGGAATTTACGGAACTGCAGGGTGGAAAGATCCAATATAGCAGCACACCGGGCGAGGGTAGTATTTTCGAAATTCGTTTCCCCCACTGCCAGCCAAAATCAATAACTTTAGAGACACAAAATAACCACCATACATGAACAGAAACTGTTATCTACTATTGCTTTTTATTTTCCTCTTTACAGGATCACTGGACGCACAGACCTTAAAAGTTGCAACTTTTAATATCCGTTACGACTCAGACGGTGACGCCAAACAGGGCGATGGTTGGAAACAACGCCAAACTCCACTCACACAACTCATACGTTTTCACGATTTTGACATCTTTGGTGCACAGGAGGTCCTCAACAATCAACTGGAAGATATGCTGAGGTTATTGCCAGATTATACCTACACCGGAGTAGGTCGGGATGATGGTGCAAAAAAAGGAGAATATGCACCTATTTTCTATAAAAAAGATAAGTTCAGTGTGCTAAAGACCGGAACCTTCTGGCTTTCGGAAGATACCAGCAAACCCAATAAAGGCTGGGACGCAGTGTTACCACGAATTTGCACATGGGGATTGTTCCAGGACAAGAAATCCAAAAAGAAGTTTATGTTTTTCAACACACATTTTGATCATGTGGGTGTGAAGGCAAGGCAGGAAAGTGCTAAACTGATCATGGCGAAGATCAGGGAAATTGGTGCAGATAAAATCCCTGCAATCCTTACCGGTGACTTTAATGTAGACCAGAACAGCGATAGTTATGCCGTCATCAACAATTCAGGTCTATTAAAAGACGCATTTGGCCTGGCGGAGCTCCGTTATGCAGCAACCGGCACCTTTAACAGCTTTAAAGCAAATTCGGTAACCAATAGCCGCATCGACCATATCTTCCTCACCAAAACATTCAAAGTAAGCAGATATGGCATATTGACGGATACTTACCGGGCACTCGAAAATTCTACAGAGGCTTTTAATCCGGCCAATGCGCCGGGGGAAATCAAATTACAAAATTCCCCTGCAAGAACACCTTCGGACCATTATCCTGTGATGATCATTACCGAACTTTAATCCATAGGATGTTTGTTTGAACCCGGATTGGTGCCATCCAGATCAACACCTAAACTGTCGGGCTCGTCTGAAAGACGTGCTTCTTCGTCCATATGTTCATTAACAACAATCACGGAACCAGCTGAAGGTACAGGTCGATTTACCCCTGTACCCTCAGTACTGGTATGATGTAAAAATTCCAATCCCTCTGGAGTTATGGATGCCGCATGCTGCACACTATGCCGATCAATGACCACATAACCTAGTCTTTCCAATTCTTCATATTGATCTTCCATACCGCCAAGGATAGAAGAACTTACCTGCTGATCAATGATTTCAAGCAGGGAGATAGTTTCTTGATGTGTCATAATTTTATTTGTTTAAATAATGGTATTAATTGAACAATTGATCTTAAGATAAGTTTCCATCCAGACCGGATTATCCAAACCAAATGTGGGATCGGTCTGTTGATGATCTGACACTAATTTCAAATACCATGAAAAACATAAAATTAACACTAGCCCTGCTCCTCTTGCAATTGCTGGCGGTAAGCAGCTACGGACAGCGCACCCTCCACAACTCAGTAAAATTTCTTCAAGAGGCCGCAACTTTAGGCATGAATGCTGAAGCCCTGGCAAACCTTGGACAGAAACAATTGGAAAATCCTGAAGCAAAGGCCTACGTCCTGGAAGTATTAAACCATCAAATGGTAGCTAATGCCCAGCTCAAGAGTCTGGCAAAAAAGAAGAAAGTAAAGTTGCCTGAGCCGATGTCTATTCCAATAAACAGCATGCAAACAAGAGTGGACACCAGTGATTTCGATAAAGAATACCTTCAGATGATGATAGAGGATCAGAAAAAAGCGATAACGCTTTATGAGAGTGGGAGCAAATCCTCTGATCGGGAGATAAAGTCTTATGCCTCAAGGTACCTGGCGATCTACAGAAAGAACCTTCAAGGGGCTTTAAAGCTCAATCAGGCACAGCCTCCAAAATAATAATAAAATATCCTGCTGATTTTCAATAAATTAATTGTACGTTTGTGCATAATTTAAATACAATATAATGCAACAAGGAACAGTAAAGTTTTTCAATGAGACAAAAGGTTTTGGTTTTATCATCCCGGCTAACGGAGATAGCGAAATCTTTGTACACACTTCAGGCTTAATCGATAGCATTCGTGAGAATGATTCAGTAAGCTATGACGTTGAGCAAGGTAAAAAAGGCTTAAACGCAATTAATGTTAAGATCAGTTAATTAAACTCATTTTATAAATTAATAAAGCATCCCCTTAAAAGGATGCTTTTTTATTTTAAAGCTAACTCAATTAATGTTTCTATTGTGGGTAAACCAGAATTCGTGCAGTGACCTCATGCAACTCAGCAGATCAGAATAACCTGAGGGTTTAGTCACAAATGCATTCGCTCCAAATTCATAAGATGCCTTTACATCTTTTGGATTGTCAGAGGTAGAAAAAAGGATCACGGGCACATATTTCAGAAAAGGTATCTCCTTAATTTTTTTCAGGACATCAATTCCTGATAGACCTGGAAGATTCAGGTCCAGCAGTATCAATTTTGGCTTATGCTTCTGCTCCACCAGCTTTTCTAGCGTTGCAATCGCATTTTTACCATCATCAACCACCTTCAAAGTAAGATCTTCCTTAACCTCTCTCACAGCATGCTCAAGGATAAATGCAAAATCTTCATCGTCTTCTACGTAAAAAATATCCGGGGAAATCATATCTTATTTTTTAAAGGCCAGGTAAAAAACAGTTCCAACATTCAGTTCACTTTCAAACCATATTCTACCGTTATGACGTTCGATGATGCGTTTGACTATTGCGAGCCCCACTCCTGTTCCATCAAAGTCCTTTACGTTTTCCATGCGCTTGAAAAGTTCAAATACCCGATCGTAATACTTAATGTCAATACCAATGCCATTATCGGTGATTTTATAAATAATTTCATCGGCCTCAGCAACACCTTCTATGCTCACTTTAGGATTCACTGATTTAGCGCAGTACTTTACAGCATTGGAAATGATGTTGGTAAATACCTGAGTAATGAGGGTAAAATCACCATCTATATCCGGACAATCGCCAACCTCGATCTGCACATGACTGGCTTTCTGTGCCGCGCTGACTTCGTTAGCAATGTCTTTTATAAGCGTTTCCATACCTATTTTTACCATTTCTACGTCCGAACGACCTACCCTGGCCAACTTCAGAATCTCATCTATCAGGTAGCCCATTTTATCTGCACCGATCATCACCCTGCCAAGCAGCTTTTTACCCTGCTCGTCGAGATCTTTATTTTTCAAAAGAAACATTTCAGTATAGCTTTTGATGGAAGTAAGTGGTGTTCTTAGGTCATGTGAAATGGTGTAGCTAAAAGTATCCAGCTCTTCATAAGCTAATTTCAGTCGCTCGTTGAGCAAACGGATTTCGTTTGCCTTTTTGTTGACTGTGGTCATGATCTTCTCCCTGAGTTTCAGGACACCTGAAATCTCGGTTTTGGTCCAACGCTCGGACGTATGCCTTACAATTTCTGCGAAGCTGGCAAAGGAATTGCGCGGTGAAAGTGATAAGGTACCATCCGCTGCAGGCTCCATTGCTTTATCTGGATTTCCAGCCCAGTGAATCGTCTGCATTTTCTCAGGCTTGAACCATATGATCAGTTCCCCCATATCTTTAGACAACATTGCGGCCAGTATCCCGCTGGCCTTATCTGTATACTTTAGGGCAGGTCTGTAAACTGCAGATAGTTTGGCCGAGTGGTAAACAGATTCGTCCATGGTTAACTTTAGCCAATTGAATAGCTCGAGCAAATCAGATTCTTCAGGAGTACTGCCCAAAGTATATATCCGATCTTCAAAGAGAATGGCTACTCCGGTACTATGAGCCATATCCACTAATGTCTTCTCATGTTTAGTCAGCGCTGAGATGACATCAGCATCCCTATCCAGGTAAACAGCCAATTCGTTTACAGCCTCGTTCAACAAGGTATTTTGTTCGTTATCTTCCTCCACCTGGCGGTACTCCAAAGCTGAAGAAAGGATTTGCCCAATCAGTTTAGTTCCTTCCCGCGCTTTAAAATCGATGAACTTAGGCGAATAATTATGGCAGGCAATCAATCCCCATAACTCACCATGTGCAAGCAATGAAATACTGAAACTGCTTGCTACCCCCATATTTTTCAGGTATTGAATATGTATGGGTGAAACTGCCCTTAATGTGGAATGTGTCAGGTCTAATGTGATCCCCTCTTCGTAAGCCAGTATAGCTGAAGCCTCGGTGTTCACGTCTGCAATAATCCGTGTCATATTGAGCTTATACAATTCCCTGGCCTGCTTAGGAATATCAGACGCGGGATAATGTAAGCCAAAAAATGGTTCTAAATCCTCATTTTTAACTTCCGCAACCACTTCGCCATGCCCATCTTCCTTAAACTTGTAGATCATGATCCTGTCGTACTCAATCATACTTTTAATTTCCTGTGCAGCGCGGCTCAGCAGTCCATCCAGGTTTTTATTGGACAAAATCTCGGATATAGATTTGCCTATGATATTCTGTATGTCGTATTGTAGTGTCGCCTGTTCAAATTCCAGTACAAAATGTGCTTCAGACCGGTGGATGATCAGGTAATAGTGAACTTCGCCAATCATCAATTTATAGGGATTGATGATGTCAAAGTTCCCCTGTAATTTACCCAGTTTCAACAACTGTTTCAGGTCGAAGTCATCGTCCCCAGCCAGCAGCATGTTTAAATCTGAGATATTTTTATCAAGTAACGCAGCGCCATCTAACCCCAGATAATCGCTTACATTGGCACTCGCAAAGCTGATTTGGTAGGTCAATGCATCTACAGCGAGCAAAAATCCATGTGACTGTATTTTTCCGGGTATGTGTATAGGTTCTCTGTCACAGTTGGTAAGGTCAATATTAATCATAAAGGTGTGGATGCAAAATTATCGCAGGTTACAAAATTACTAGATTTTTACTTTTTTCAACTATCTTGCCAATGTTTCGTTATTAGACATAACATAGCCCTCCTTATGACTAAAAATATATTTATAGCCTCCGCAGAACCTTATTCCGGCAAGTCGGTGATTGCCTTTGGTTTGATTAACATGTTACTTGCCAAAACTAAAAAAGTGGGGTATTTTAAACCCATAATTGCACAGGATGACCCCAAGGAAAAAGACCTTCATGTCGAAGCAATGCTGGATTATTTTTCACTGCCGGTAAATTATGAAGATGCATTTGCTTTCACCAGACAGGATATGCTGCATTCCGCGAACGATGAAACTGGCGAAATCATCAACACGATCATCAGTAAATACAAAAAACTAGAGGACAATTATGATTTTACAGTGATCGAGGGCAGTGATTTTTTAGGAGAAGGCATTGCCTTTGAATTTGAGTCCAATGCACTGATGGCCAAAAACCTGGCGGCACCCGTACTCATTGTTGTATCTGGAAAAGATAAAACAGCCAGTCAGACATTTAAAACAGCAATTAACATCTACCGAAACTTTCTATTGCGTGATGTTCAGGTACTTGGAGTAATTGCCAATATGGTCAATCCGGATGAAGCGGAACGCATCAAGCAGGCGTTGGTCAACCAGCTTCCTCCAGAGCTGATGATCGCGGTAATTCCAATGGAAAAAGGACTTCAAAGTCCAACGATGCAGGAAATCACCAATGAACTTAATGCCAAGGTGTTGTTTGGGGAGGATCTCATGGCTAATCCTGTAGACAATTTTGTCACGGGCGCCATGATGCTGCCAAATTTCTTGAACCACATCAAGGAAAATGTACTCATCATCACCCCTGGTGACAGAGGAGACATTATCATTGGTTCATTACAGGCAAACATCTCTGCCAACTATCCTAAAGTAGCTGGAATTGTTCTTACCGCAGGAAGTCTGCCGGACGAACCCATGCTGCGACTAATTGAAGGTCTGCAGACCGTGATTCCGATCATCTCGGTAAATTATGGGACTTTTGAGACCTCTACCAGGATGGGAAGTATCCATTCCAAGATCACGAAAGAAAATACCAAGAAGATCGAACTGGCTATAGATGTGTTCGAGAAATATGTGGATATGAAGGCACTGGATGACAAGATCATCACCTTCAACTACACTGGAATTACACCCCACATGTTCCAATATCAACTGGTAAAATGGGCAAAGAGTCAGAAAAAACACATTGTTCTTCCTGAAGGCAACGACGAGCGGATCCTGAAGGCAGTAGAAAAACTCATCGCCCAGGACATTGTGGACATCACATTACTTGGCGATCAACTGGAAATTGGCTCCAGCATCAAACGTCTTGGGCTGAGTCTTGATATCAACAGCATCCACATCCATAATCCAGCGAGTTCTTCCAATTACACTGATTATGTAGAAACGCTATACGAATTACGTAAGAACAAAAACGTAAACATGGAAATGGCCAGGGACATGATGACCGATGTATCTTACTACGGAACGATGATGGTCTACAAAGGGCATGCGGATGGAATGGTATCAGGCGCCGTGCATACCACCCAGCATACCATCAGGCCCGCCCTGCAGTTTGTGAAGACCAAGCCTGGCGTATCTGTCGTTTCTTCTATCTTCTTTATGTGTTTGCCAGAACGTGTAGCCATCTTTGGCGACTGTGCGGTGAACCCCAACCCTACGGCACAACAACTGGCAGAAATTGCCATTTCCTCAGCAGAAAGCAGTGCCAGGTTTGGCATAGAACCCAGAATAGCCATGCTTTCCTACTCTTCCGGAACTTCTGGTGAAGGTGAGGATGTGGAGCGTGTGCGTGAAGCAACGGCAATTGTGAAGGCCAGACATCCCGAACTGAAGATAGAAGGGCCTATCCAGTATGACGCAGCGGTAGACCCGGTTGTCGGCCGACAAAAACTCCCCGGCTCTGAAGTGGCAGGCAGGGCAAGTGTACTGATTTTCCCGGATTTAAATACCGGGAACAACACCTATAAAGCAGTACAAAGGGAAACAGGGGCATTGGCCATCGGACCGATGTTACAAGGATTAAATAAACCAATTAACGATTTAAGCCGGGGATGTACGGTGGATGACATATTCAATACCGTGGTGATCACCGCCATACAATGCCAGGACAATTAAGCAGATACCCATGAATATTTTAGTGATCAATTCAGGAAGCAGTTCCCTGAAATACCAGTTATTTAGTATGCCTTCGAAGACACCAGTTCGCAGCGGACTGGTAGAACGGATCGGAGAAAAAGGAAGTGAAGTCAAGGATCATTCTATTGCATTGAAGCAGGTATTGGCAGCGCTATCCAACGGGGCGGAAGCAGCGATCAAAAGCACGGATGACATCCATGCTGTGGGCCACCGTGTAGTACATGGTGGAGAACTGTTCTCTGCCGCGGTCATCATCAACGAAGCTGTAAAGACCCAGATCAAGAAACTATTTTCCCTGGCCCCGCTGCACAATCCCGCCAATTACACATGCATAGAAGTAGCGGAAGAGACTTTCCCAAATGCCAGGCAAATTGCCGTGTTTGACACCGCATTTCACCAGACCATTCCCGAGCAGGCCTATCGTTATGCCATTCCGGAATCCTATTATAAAGAACACGGCATTCGTGTATATGGTTTTCATGGTACAAGCCACAAATATGTGAGTGAACAAGCTATGCTGTGGTTAGATAAACCAGATGCTAAACTCATCACGATCCACCTCGGTAACGGCTGTAGCATGACAGCGGTGAACGCCGGAAAATCTGTAGATACGACCATGGGCTTTGGTCCTCTTAGTGGCCTGATGATGGGCACGCGTTCCGGTGACATCGATCCTTCTGTCGTCTTTCACCTGATGGAACATTCCGGTTATACCCTCAGTCAGCTCAGCAACTTACTGAACAAGCAATCGGGTTTATTAGGTGTAGGTGGAACCGGTGATATGCGCGATATCAGAAAGAAAGTCGAACAGGGTGATGAAGCTGCCCAATTGGCCATCAAACTTTATGCCTACCGCATTAAAAAATTCATTGGTGCCTATGCTGCGGTATTAAATGGCTTGGACGCCATTGTGTTTACCGCAGGCGTTGGTGAAAATGATGTCGCCATGCGGGCTGAAGTTTGCCGTGAACTGAATTACCTTAACATCGTCCTTGACGAAGAGAAAAATGGGCAGTACAAAAAAGAACTGCTGGCGATCCATAAGGAAAGCTCAGCAGTTCAGATATTGATCATTCCCACTAATGAGGAATATGAAATTGCCCATCAGGCATATCATATGCTCAGGGAAAAATAATGGATCAGGTGTCTTATTTTGACACCTGTCCTTTTGCGTATTTTGCAGCCAGCACCAGTGCGTCATAAGCATTGACAACACCTCCCGAACTGCACAAGTCGGTAAAATCTACCAGATCATCAGTACCTGGTTTTTTTACTTTATAATTGACTTTCACCACCGATTTAACGATAATCTCTTTTACCTGGCTGGCAGTTAGCGCTGGATAATATTCGCGTACCAGCGCAGCGATACCCGCTACTACCGGAGAAGCCATACTTGTACCATCATGATCTGCATACTTTGATCCCGGTGTGGTAGAATTGATTTTTACACCTGGAGCAAACACATCAACCGTCTTAGCACCAAAGTTTGAAAACGACGCAGGCAGCGATTCATCATTTGACCAACCAGAAGCACCTACTTCGATCCAGTTTGCAGCTGCATCACCGGTGTTCAAATAAGCTGCTCTTGGGAAATTGTTTTCTACATCCACGTTCTTGGCATCGTTACCAGCAGCGTGAACAAACAATACATCTTTGCTAACCGCATATTTCACCGCTTTATCTACTGCCTCCTTTTCCGGAGAGTAGCCTTTACCGAAGCTCATGTTAATGACTTTGGCACCATTGTTTACTGCATAATAGATGGCATTGGCAATGTCTTTATCGCGCTCATCACCGGTAGGTACTGCGCGAACTGGCAAGATCAATGCTGCATCTGCGATGCCATCAATCCCCAATCCATTACCACGCTTTGCCGCAATAATTCCGGATACGTGGGTACCGTGGTCACAATCTGGTGCATCTACAACAGCATTGCCATAGATTTTCTCATTGACATCGGCATAGTTATCGCCTACGGTATCCCGGGAATTGTAATCTACATTGAGGTTGTATTTCAGTTCATCTTCAAAATGCTTCAGATCAGACGCGATCCCATCTTTAATCTCCGGGTAAGTAGCCCCACCCTGCATCATTTGATAGATGATCCTGGCAACCTGAGCTTGCTGTCCATCGGCAGATTTGAAATTCTTAAAAGCAGTAGAGTCAGGTGTAGTACCTAGCTTCGCTACTACCCCATTCAGGACCTGCTGAAAACCGGCAATATTGCCTGCATTCATTCTGGCCTCATTAAGCTTTTTTGCAAGGGTATCTTTTAAAGGCGAGTTTGGATTGGATTTTACAATGCGTGCAATCTCCATGTTGTCATACATGACACTACCTTTTGCAGAACCCAGGAAATTCCAGCCATACACATCATCAGCGTAACCATTCTTATCGTCGTCCTTTCCATTGCCCGCAATTTCCTTTTTGTTTTTCCAGATCACATCCTTCAAGTCTTCATGTTTGTAATCTGCACCTGCATCTATCACCGCAACAATTACCTGTTTTGGCTTCTTGCCTTTTAAGAGTTCTTTATAAGCCTTGTCGGCACTGATTCCAAAAACAGAATCCGCTTTTAAGTCTTTGTGCAGCCATCCTGGCTGTTGTGCTGAAGCTGTGGCAGCAAAGGCCACAGCCATCAATAATAAGTTCAGTTTCTTCTTCATGCTGATGTTTGGGTATCGTCCCTAGCAGACAATACAGTTTTTATTATGAGGCGCTAAATATAGACTTTCGGTCAGGAAAAACAATAAACTATAACATTATTTAACAGTTGCGATGCCATGTCCACTTAAACCGCCAACGCTTTTCTCACTGCAGGGGCAATCTGGGTTCCGAAGATTTCAATCGATTTCATCAGCTCTTTGTGTGATGGATCGCCTACATCCATATGTCCGATAAATCTGGTAATGCCAAACAGCTCCTGCATATACAGGATTTTATCAGTCACTTGCGCTGCATCTCCCATAAATAAGGCACCTTCTTTGGACCGGCCACCGTCAAACTGTTCCTTTGCGTAAGGCGCCCAGCCGCGTGATGCGCCAACCCGATCCATCTGCGCAGCATAGTTGTAATAATACTGATCAATATCCGATTCATTATTGCTCACAAAGGAATGAGAATGGATCCCAATCTGTATCTTACTCAGGTCATGTCCATGCTTCACGTATTCCTGCTTGTAAAATTCAATCAATGGCTGAAACTGTTTTGGCATTCCTCCGATGATCGCAACAACCAAGGGCAAGCCCAGTACAGCTGCGCGTAATACGGATTGAGGAGTACCACCTACTGCAACCCAAATGGGTAATTTCCCATTGTTTGTAGCCCTCGGCAATACCGTTTGGTTTTGAAGCGGCGCCCGTAACTTTCCTTCCCAGTTCACCACTTCATGTTCATTGATGGCCAACAACAAATCTAGTTTTTCTTCAAACAGTTGATCGTAATCACTTAAATTGTAGCCAAATAACGGAAAGGATTCAATAAAACTTCCACGTCCGACGCCAATTTCTGCACGACCATCAGAAATCAGGTCTATGGTAGAGAAATCCTGATATACTTTTACAGGTTCAGCAGAACTCAGTACCGTAACCGTACTCATGAGCTTGATGTTTTTGGTAATGCTGGCTGCTGCAGCCAATACAATCTCGGGGGACGAAACCGCATAATCCGGCCTATGGTGTTCGCCAAGACCAAACACATCCAGACCAATCTCATCCGCCAATTTGATTTGCTCCAGAATCTCCCGCAACTTGAGCCCGGCCGGGCGCGGTTTACCTGTTTTCGCGTCAAAGGACAAATCACCGAACATTCCTATACCTAATTCCATAATCTTCTTATTTTTTGATGGTCAAAAGTAACAAATGCAGTGAGCCTGAACCTTGATATAGGATAAGAAATGTATTTTTGAGTATGAACATAGAAGAATTAAGGGATTATTGTTTACAAAAACCGGGAGCGAGTGAAGACCTGCCTTTCGGCGATCAAACTCTGGTATTTAAAATCGGTGGCAAAATCTTTTTACTCGTAGGTTTGGAGCGGGGCGATCGTTTCAATGCCAAATGTGATCCTGAATGGGCTATTGAACTACGCGAACAACATCATGAAATCGTTCCGGGCTTTCATATGAATAAAAAGCACTGGAATACGGTAGCTATGGACGGTGGACTGAAGTTCAGTTTTCTAAAAGAACTCATCGACCATTCTTATAACCTGGTATTGGCCAGCCTGCCTAAGAAACAACGGGAGGAGCTGGGAAATATAGGCTCTGATTTATCGTTATAAACCAAAACACAACAGATTGAGAATTCAGCACATCATCATTAGTTTATCCTGTTTCATGTTCGGCATCCACAGTTTGAGCGCGCAGGTAGTACCTACGCCGGATACTTTAGTGAGGGATAGTTTGCGTCAAAAACCCATTTCAGATCAATACGATGTTGGAGATCTGTTTAGGAACCTATTTCATCCGGGAAGACCCGCAAATACCAAAAAGCAACCCTCCGGAATCACCATCATCCCCAATTTCGCCTACAACCCAAGTATCGGCGCCCAAATTGGCATTAAGGCGGTTGCAGGAAGGGTTTTGGGTTCAGAATCCAATACGTTAATGTCAATCGCTGCCACTTCAGCGTCTATTACCACCAAAGGCATCCTGTATTTTTACCTGAACCACAACATCTACACACCCGCCAACAAGTGGAACTTGCAGGGAAGTCTGGTCGCAGCCAAGACGGTGACCCCTGATTTCGGACTGGGGATTGGCAATGCCGCGACCGGTTCTGAGGCTAATCTGGCACTCAGCAATCCGGACCGAAAGGCCTACGTGCTCCATGCAGAATACTACAATTTTAGGGAAAAAATTTACAAGCAGGTACAAGATAATCTGTTTCTTGGCGCTGGCGTCTCTTTTGAGATCAGACGAAATATTGAAGACCGGGGCACTACAAATGAGCTCACTCCCTACAACATCTACAGCGATCGTTATGGCTTCAACAGAGACCATTACCAATCAAACGGTTTTCTTTTCAACGTACAGTATACTACCCGGGACAATCAAAACCGGGCCTACAGAGGTATCTATATTGATGCGGGTATCCGTGCCAATCAGACCTGGATCGGCAGTTCCAAGAATGCAGTACAGGTCACTACTGACTTCAGGAAGTATTGGAGCCTATCAAAAACACATCCGGAGCATGTGATCGCCTTCTGGAACTGGGGTTCCTATTTAGTGAGTGGGAAACTTCCCTACCTGGAATTACCGGGAACGGGCAGGGACAGTTATTTCAGAAGTGGAAGGGGTTATACTGTTGGTTACTTCAAAGCACCACAGTATTTCTACTCGGAACTGGAATACCGCTTTCCGATTCTGAACAATAAATTCCTTAGCGGCGTGACCTTTTTCAATGTACAAAGTGCCAATGACATGCAAGGTACGGCATTGTTTGAACGATGGCAGCCAGGCGGTGGCGCAGGTTTGAGGGTTTTATTTAATAAAGCCACCCGCACCAATCTTTGCCTGGACTATGCCTTTGGAAAATATGGTGCGAGGGGATTCTTTCTCGGTCTTACTGAAGCTTTTTAGTCTTTATAGTGCTGGATTGCTACCGTAGTCTGCCCAGAGCTGATCGACCGTCTTGCCCGTATTCGTAGTCCAGAAAGATGGCATATAAGCGCCGCTGCGCATACTACTGTCCAATTTAACCACGATCCCAGCATAGCCATGCTTTTCCAACCAGTAAAAGAAACGGGCAGTAACACGGTAGGCATCCTTATAAGACTGACTGCCGGAATAGTTAGGCAGGCTCCAATTGGCCTCAGCATTACTAAGCCCCATCGTAAAGCGAACATAATCCGCAATACCTTCAGTAACCCAACCTGCATCTGCCACATAAGGATAAGCCTGCACCACATGCATCATTTCATGTGTCGCCACATCAAGATCCTTAGGATTACTTTTAAACCAGGAAGGATCATAGCGAATTATCGCCCCTCCGAAAGCAGCAGCAACACCTTTGTATAAGGGCTCCATCACGAAGACGACCTTATTGGTTGCATTTACATTATATAAATCTGCTTCTTTCTGATAGTTCTCTTTGAATACATTGATCAATCCAGCTTTCACAGCTGCGGACAAATCCGGTGATTTGTCTACAAACACCAGTGTGTTCTTACCCTGAACAATAGTTTCCATTTTACTGACAAGTGATGTAGTTTGCTTGTTGTCCGGTACCTGGATCAGACGCCATTCTGCAAGCTGACATAAGGCACCGCCACGCAGGTCAGTTACGTTCAATCGGTAATACCGATAAGCAGCAGGATTTTTGAAGCTGATCTTCTTAGTTTGTCCTCGCTCAGGGAAATATTCATAGGGCTGGGTATTGAGTTCAATCCATTCGATCCCGTCGTTTGACGCCGTAATGGTCCAGCTTTGTGGATCACGATCATCTGCATCGTCGCCGGAAGTAATGGTGTAGCTGCCTATTTTCTTCGCTTCAGGAAATGTCATCTGCATAAAAAACGTTTTAGCGTAGGAGAATATCAAAAACTTTGTCTTGATGTCATTATCTACCAATTTGAGCGAGCCTTCCTTTGCAGATTTGCCACCGGTATTTTCTATATTGACAGATAAAGTTCCCAGATTTGTGATGTCCATTTCAGTAATGGCTTGCTCTGGCTTTTCTTCTTGTGGCGGGATAGCCGATGGAATTTCGGCTTCTGAGCCATTTTTCTTGCTACAACTGCTGATGACGAGCATGCAGATTAAGCAGCTGACTGCAATAATTCGGTTAGATTTGAGTTTCATCATGTTTATACGGGAGATTTGGTTAAGCCCTTAAGATAACAAATTCTCCTTATGTAAAAAAGACGATTGCCATGGGCAATCGTCTTTTCGTAGTATCAATAGCAGAAAGCTAAGCAGTCTTTTTATTCCTCGCTGCATAGCATCTGTAGGATACAAATCCCAGAACCGCTACACAAGCGACAGTGATGTAAACCCATGAGGGAATTGGTACAGGATCTCCCTGCGCATAAGAGTGCAATCCGGTCAGGTAATAGTTTACGCCGAAATAAGTCATGATGATCGTAGAGAAGCTGATCAGCGAGAGCAGATTGAATAAATATTTGCTCTTCAGCTTAGGGATCAAGCGAACGTGCAATACAAATGCATACACAATGACCGAGATGAACGCCCAGGTTTCCTTTGGATCCCAGCTCCAATAACGGCCCCAACTTTCATTGGCCCAGATACCACCTAAAAAGGTTCCTACAGTCAGCAAAAAGATACCTACAGTGAGCGACATTTCATTCACGATGCTCAGCTCGGCAATGGATGCTTTTACTTTCGCTGCGATCTTATTTCCGTCAATGATATAAAGTACGAGTACCACCGTACCCAATAAAGCACTCAAGCCAAAAAACCCATAACTTGAAGTGATGATGGCCACGTGAATCATGAGCCAGTAAGATTTCAGGACAGGTACAAGCGGTGTGATCTGAGGATTCATCTGGGAACCACCATGGGCAAAGCCCATCAGGATCACCGCGATCAAACAGCCCGCGGCCGGGATAAATGCATTACTATTGCGGTACATCAGCATCCCCGACAGTACACCGATCCAGCTGATGAACAAGACTGCTTCGTAACCATTACTCCAGGGCTCATGTCCGGATATGTACCAGCGAACACCGAGTCCTAAAGCCTGCAGAGCTGCAGCAGAGGCCATTAGGATCAGGAAGAAGGTCACCAACCGGTTTAAAGTTTTATTTTGCTTAAACAACCTCACAAAAGCCAAAGCCAGGATCACAGAACCCAACAAGGCATAAACGATCATTAGTTTCAGGAAAATGTTCCAGGAATTGTACCTGATCTCCCACTGGATCTTTGCCTCAGAAGGCACCACATTCTTTCCGTGCTTCAACTGTAAGCCCTTGATGTGGTCCAGCTTCGCATCCACTCCTGTCCAATCGCCCGAGGTCTGCGCTGCAATCACGCTGCCGAAATACAAGGCCACAGGATTAGAAAGCGTTTCCGTGCCAATGGGATTAAAAGGCATCGCTACCCATCTGTTATTGGCATCACCGGCAAGCGGTAAAATCCTCAGGTACTGACCATCCAGCAATTGCTGCATCGCGTATAGCTTATCGTTGAGGTCCAGCACAAACTTGTCATACGTGCCCTGATCGGCCGGCTTTTTGGCAAAAGCCTTTTGATAGTCTTCCGCAAGAATAAATTCGGCTGATCCATCGGCACTCAGATTCAGCAGGTTCACCATAGAGGTGTAGCCATTTTCATCGGCCTTTAAAGTCTTCAATACTTCAGGTCCACCCTTAGTACTGATTTTCACCAGGGGTACATTCACCCAGCTGAAAGGAGCAGTAGAGACCGACAATAAAAACTGGTTGGCATCCAGGTTATAAAAACGTTCTTTGCCATGAATCTTACGTAGTACCTCCAAGGCAAGTGTATTGACCGGCTCTATCCTTCCATCTATATTTTGCACCAATAAGCTTCCGAATTGCTCCGCATGCTGTGGATTGATCTTCACCGTTTCAGCAAATGATTTGGCATCTACGGAAGCCATAGACAAGACCTGTTTCACCTCCGCGGTATGTTCATGTCCAGCTGGCTGTTGCTGTGCTTCAGCCTGCGCATCATGTGCATGATCATGCCCATCTCCAGGCGTGTGCTGGTGTGTGCCATCCGTCCCGTGCATGTCGATCTTCTGACTGTAAGCACCGCCCAGAGGCAATAGCATCAGCAGCACCAGGGTCGCCTTAGATTTAGAAAGCGATCTCAACTGCTCATTCAATTTGGAGAAATGGGTGCCTTTCCAGAACAGGGTGACAAACATTCCCAGAAACAACAAAGTGTAACCGATATAAGTGATGTTAGTGCCCCAGGCATCGTGATTGACCGACAAAATGGTTCCCAATTCATCAGGATCGAAACTGGATTGGAAAAAACGGTAACCGGAATGGTCAAGGACATGGTTCATATAAATCTTATAAGGAGTCTCTTTTCCTTCGCTTTGGATCATCACATCGGAAGAATAAGCAGAAGGACTATCGCTTCCTGGATATTTCTCCATTTTGAAGTCGACCAGTTTCAGTGAAAAAGGTGCAGTATAAATTTTAGAACCATATGCAAGTGAAATGCGAAGTCCTCCAACAGTGCTTTGGTGCTGGAAGTTGGTCATTCCCTTACCTCCATAAAATGAAACCGTATCGCTGGCTGTACTTGTCGTAATGGCCACTTCTATCAGATCAGGATCATTCTCATGGGTCTTTTTGTCGCCCTCATAACGCATGATTCGCGCTGGAGTCGCGGCTTCAGGCACCACGAAAGCGAGTGTTCCATAGGTATATAAGCTCCTCAGATTGAAAGGCTGCACTTCATTATTGCCAGTTACCACCTTACGCTCCTGGGTGGCCATGATCATGTAATTTCCTTCATAGGGCGAAGAAATCTGAAATTTGCCGCCTGCATCCATAATGTTAATCGCGCCGGTAGTTTCCTTGTTGAAACTGAACAACATGTTCTGAATCAGTTGCACATTGCCGGATGGAATGTATTTATTCACACGCTGGCCATTTTCCAATACCACCAGGTGTAAAGTAGGCACCCCGGATGCATCCCGAACGAGTGAGTCCTGGGCACGTGGATAAAAACCGACCACCTTAAGTTTCACACGTTCGCCACGGAAATCATATTCACCTGAAAAAGTCTTTTTAAACGGCTTCAGATAAGTAGGGACACGATCCGAAAGCAAAGTTACCGGCACATCATCATATGCCAGGGCATCGTTTTCATTGCCGATCTGCACCTTAAAAAAGGTAGCATCGGAAATGATGCGGTCGCTGGATTCCCCTTCCCTGATCGGCATAGAGCCTTCAAAGCTGATGTAACGCGTAATGAAACCACCGATAAAAATGATCACAAAAGCTAAGTGAAATACCAATAGAGGGAGTTTTTTGAGTTGATAAAGTTTATACCTGCCGATATTTCCGATGAAATTAATCACCAGGATCAGCATGATCAGTTCAAACCACCAGCAATTGTAAATCAATGCTTTTGCCACAGGCGTACCATAGTCATTTTCTACGAAGGTACCCATCGCCATAGAGAAGGCATATAACAGTAAGAGCGTGCCCATCGTACGGGTGGAGAAAAGGATCGAACCTAACTTTTTAATCATTTCTTTGTATTTGGTGTGTATTCAGCTTGCGCCTTCAGCGCGCAAAGTTACACTTCCATTGATTTCCAGCACCCTCTTCCGAAGATAATCTGCAATTGTAGCTTAGAAATGACATACCAGTAACGATAAATTGCCTTATTCGCGGGCGAGCGGGAAGATTTCATCGAGGGTGTAGGTATGTACACCAGGTTTCTCTGCCAATGCCGCGGCGATCATGCCCTTCGCAACAGTAGCTCCGTCAATAGGTCGGTATTTGCGAAATAGTCCGACAGCATTCAGCCCTTTCAGTAAACGATAACCAAATTTTTCCCCGAAACGCTCGTCCTTGCGCTTGCCATGCAATAAGCTGGGCTGGAGAAAATGAATTCCTGAAAAATGAAGCCTTTTCACATCCCTTTCAAGTTCGCCTTTGATCCGGCTGTAGAACAACCTAGACTCAGGATCTGCACCTGCTGATGAAACCAGTACATAAAAAGGCACTCCGTTTTCTGATGCAGCTTCTGCAAATTGATACTGGTAGGTGTAGTCAATCTGGTATTGCTTCTCCTTACTGCCTGCCTGCTTCAGTGTAGTGCCCAAACAAGAAAACAAGACATCCCCCTTTACCAGGTTCCTCCAGTTTTCCGGCTGATCAAAATCGATGATGTGCTCTTCCAGCTTGCTGGAGTTGCGTCCTATGGACCTCCGGCTGAACACCAGAACCCGGCTGAATCCCGAATCCCCAATCAGTAAATCTATTAGAGCCGAACCCACTAAACCCGTGGCGCCTATCACTATTGCTGTTTTCATGAATGCTTCGTATAAGGTGTATAAAAATACGCTTTGTATAGCAACAAATCAGCAAAGGGAATGTTAGCTTTTTTCCGAAAAGGATTTAGTTTAGGCTCAGGTAAATAAATACCGGTACATGGTCAGAGATCGCCCGTGCGGTCAGCATATCAGCAAAATCGCGGTAAAAATGAAGGATGCCGGATTTGACAACTGGAAGCTCACTTGACCTGAAAAAGAAGTTATCGTATTCAGAAGCCAGGCAATTATCGGCCACACACTCCTGCTTCAGAGAAGTTTTCTGCCCTACCAAAACCGGTTTATAGCCCAGATCTTTCAATGGATAAAAAACGTTATTCGATTGAGGCAGGTTAAAATCACCACAGAAGATCAGCTTATCGCTGGGGTACCGTGCAGGCAGGAATTTTAAATATTTAATCTCCGTAGCGGGGAGTTTTGATTTGGGGACCGCATGAAAACTGGCCATCGTAAAACTGGCTTTACCAGCGATGAACCGGCAAAAATAGGGTTCTCTTTCGATTTGCTTCTCGTACTTCTGTTCCAGCCAGGCATCCCCCTTCTTCTGGACTTTCGATGTCCGCCATAAGAATGCATAGCGTTCCCGGGCTGTACCAGTTGTAGGATTGCTGATCGCATAATCCCATTGACTGCCCATACGGTTCAGCTCATCAGCAAGACGGGCCACTGCTTGCGGACCTCCCGCTGTAGCCACAACTTCCTGAATGGCAATGAGGTCAAATTCATTGACTTGTTTGGCAATATACGCCATTTCAACATCGTCCTTAGATTTACCGAAGTTCTGGATGTTCCATGAACAGACTTTAAGTTCCTGGGCAAAACTGCCCAAATGGAAAGTAAAGAGGAACAGGAACAACAAATACCTCATCTCTGGTCGTATTGAAATGGCGAAAAAGAAATTAAACTTTTTTAGGAGGCAGGTCGAAAGCAATCGCCTCATGCTCGAAATGGCCATTGTGAGCGCCATCGCAAAATGGTTTATTTTTAGAAAGGCCACAGCGACAGATGGACAAAACCTCCCTACCCTGCAAGCCATATACATTACCATTTCTATCAACGATCTCGAAATCGCCCTCTATTTTCACCGAACCGTTGTTGTTGATTGTTAGTTTTGTTTTTGACATATAATTTTTTCGTTGGCCAAAACTAGGACAATCCCGCAACAGTTCGGTTGCCGATTTTTAGTTTAGAAACATTATAGGTATCCGCAATCTTTCAATCACTAAGGCATGACCATCGTGAACAAATAAGCCGCGAAAATCACCAAAAGCACGACGCCCTGCTGAATATTGGTTTTGCCATTAGCCAGGGAGATGGTGACGGTGAACAGGGATAAAAACAGTAGTACAGCAGACTTGGAATCTATGCCCAATGTGATGGTGAGCCCCGTCATCATGGAAACCACCGCAACCGCGGGAATGGTCAGACCAATACTCGCCAAAGCAGAGCCCAGCGCCAGGTTTAGGCTGGTCTGCAAGCGGTTGTTACGCGCTGCTTTATAGGCAGCCAATCCTTCCGGCAACAACACCACTGCGGCGATAATTACACCAACCAAGGACTTCGGTGCTCCTGCACTGATCACAGCCACTTCGATGTCATAGGCCAGTGATTTAGCCAGTAACACCACAATTCCAAGACAAAGGATCAGCAGCAATAAACTGAATAGGGCGGTCTTCAATGTAGGCGGGTCGGCGTGGGTTTCTTCATCCTGTACCTCTTTAGGCAAAAAATAATCCCTATGGCGAACAGTCTGAACCAATACAAAAGTGCCATATAAGATCAAGGAAATGATGGCGACAAAACCCAATTGTACTGGCGTAAATGCCGGTCCAGGTTCGCCTGTAGTGTAATTGGGCAAAATTAAAGTAAGTACTAAAATCGCAGTCAGCGTAATCAATATCGCACTTACCCCCTGCAACTTAAAGGTCTGCTCCTTAAATTTCAATGCACCTGTCAGGATACATATACCAGTCATTCCGGTAATGATGATCATCACCGCAGCAAATACAGTATCCCTGGCCAGTGTGAGGATTTCCGGGCCGCCGGAAAGCATGATTGAGACAATCAGCGCCACTTCAATAAAAGTAATCGCCAATGCAAGAATAAGCGTACCGAATGGCTCACCCACTTTATGCGCTACCACTTCAGCGTGGTGTACAGCAGCAAGAACACTGGCAATCAGCACAGCTCCGAGAAAAAATTTGTAATAATCACCCAATTCCAGGCTAATGCCAAAGTAGGCCAGCCAGGCGATAATGGGAGCAGCAATCGTCCAGATAGGTAAGGAAAGTTTCATCATATCCTTATACAACACAATTTCTTCTAAAAGTGTTTTAAAGACTGAAGTTAATGGGTATATGATATTTCACTTTTACAACCTTTCCAGAATGAACAGCGGGTTGCCATTTCGGACATCCGGCCAGTGCTGCAACAGCCGCTTCATCGCAACCATAACCTATTCCCTTGTTGACTTTAATATCCTGCACACTGCCATCTCTACCGATCATAAAAGAAAGGTAAACCTTGCCAGTAATACCTCTTTTCCTGGCTTCATCAGGGTACTGAACATTGGACCTCAGATAAGCATACAAACCGTCTGCACCGCCCCTGAATTTCGGTGGGGATTCCATAAAAGTCTCCGCTTTTAAACCTTTTCCCTCTTTGCCCTGAGATACCGGCAAATAATCATTAGAGAAATACTTTGCCGGAATCCGTTTCAGAACTTCCAGGATTTGCGGGTTACGGGATGAGTATCGGATGCTAAGCTCTTCATGGAGACCTAGTTTTTCCCGATTATTCTCTAGCTGCGAAAGGGTCATCTTGCCCGCTACATTGAATTGAAGTACCGCGTAGCTTTTATTTCCTCCTTTTAGCCTCCGCTTAGTATAAGTATGCACTACTTTTGCCTCTGTGCTGAGGCCATAGTGGTCTAGTTCATATCTGATATATGCCTTTCTGAGCTGTATCAGCCCAATCATGAAGGGAACAGCCATCCCGAATGCAAGCATTGTATTTGCAAAGCGATTCCATTTGGAGTTTGGAAGCACTTCGAACCACATCGATTGAAGGGCTACGATAGAAATTACACTAATGATAATGAGAAGCGGTTCTTCGACAGCAACAATAAAAGCGCAAATCAGGCAGCCGACCAATAAGGCCAGGAGGATGCCAGTCCATATTTTCTTTGATTTTGAAGCCTTTATCTTTTCTGGCTTTTCATCTACTATTGAAAGCATATATCAACGTCGTTAATTTATATGCAATATTATCAAAAAGAATTATTTCGGCAATACCAGACGCATTTAACAGGAAAATTATCTTAGTAAATACATCCCACTCTCATAAAGATAAATTTCAATTTATTAACTGTAAGGGTCATCTCAAAATCCCGAAAAACAGGTCCTATTAATTTGTAGGCCTCAGGCTCAAATAACTTCCAGGCTGCGCACCCTTGGTATAAATGATCACTGCGACGCAATTCCCCTTGTTATCTACCTCAAAAGAAATACCTGAGGGGTCACTGTATACGGTGTAGCTCTGGCCTCCGACTTTATAAGATTCAGATTTGGTCACATGGTAGGCCTTTTGAATCTCCGCAAGTGCAGAACCCACACCCATGCCATTTTCAGTTTTAAAAGCGGTTGAACTCACACGGATCTGCCTCACCCTTGCAATCGGGTTTTCACCTGTATCTCTTGCGGTATATATCGAAGTGGCATGATCGGCAGCCTCGCCTTTCTGGTGCCAGTAGGCCACCGCTTTGCCCATAGCCGCATCGCCGCCATCAGGCTTACCCATCGCCTTATACACATCCTCTGCATTTTGTCCGATGCTGATCTTCCCAGCGGCGCGTCCCGGCTGCAGTAAACCATCGGTCACTCTGATCGGATCAACTTTTACCACGCTTTCCCTGGAAACATTGTTTGCACGGGCAATCGCCTGATCGGCTATTGCACGGGCATTCGGTTCTGAACCCACTCCACGCTGACCAGAGTTAATACCCGGACTCATCCCATCTCCAGTAGCATTGATCACTGCCCTACTCGGATTAGTCTCTTTTGGATCTAATCCTTTGACTTTAGTCTTTGTTTTACCACTGCCGACAGATCTATTTAAAGAACAGGAATAAAGCGATAAACTGACCAATGTAATAGCGGCAAATACTCGAAGATTTTTCATAACGATTGTTTTAGATATCAATAAAACTACAAAGAAGAAGCTTGAATGTTTTCGCCTCTGCCATCTATTTAGGGTCATTTTTTGTATGATGTTTCAGATAGTGGTTCAGGATCGGCACGTCAGCCTCCGCCCAGTCGAGCTCCGGCAAATCTTCAGCCCTCAGCCAGCCATATTTCAGATGTTCTTTCAGCTCAATGCTGCCAGATGTAATCTTACAAATGAACGGGATCAGCCTAATGGAAAAATCCGGATAATGATGTGTATGATCAAGGAGTTGTTCTCCAACAGCTACCAGAATCCCAAGCTCTTCCTGTATTTCCCGCTTTAAACATTCCTCAAGACTTTCGCCAGCCTCGACTTTACCACCGGGAAATTCCCATTTCAAAGGCATCTTCATTTGCTCGCTGCGTTGGGTCGCTAAAACCAATCCATTCTCGTCTATGATAATTGCACAGGTTACCTCGATCATCGCTTCAACCAATCTTGTTTGCTAATCTCAAACCAGTGACATAAAATGCCTTCGTGCTCCACCTGGCCTGTGATTTTCAATCCCGTTTTTTGTAAAGCATTTATGGAGCCCAGATTTTCTACATGTGCCATTGCATAGATCGATTGCATTTCCATCCTGGAAAAGCCATAATCTACCGATGCCTTTGCGGATTCCGTCGCATATCCTTTCCCCCAGTGTCTCCGCAATAAGCGGTAACCTACATCATAGTAGTTCTGATATCCATTTACCTCGTCTGTCCTGAATTTCATGCCTCCCCAGCCCACAAATGCTCCGCTCTCCTTCTCTACAATCGCCCAGCGACCAATGCCGAGTTCCTCATATTGTTTCCTGATAAACAGGATATTTGCGACTGCTTCATCAATTGATTCAATAGGTGAATTACCCAGGTAACGATGTACTTCCGGATCTGCATCCATCTCAAACATCGCGGCGGCATCTTCCACTACAATTTCTCTCAATAAAATCCGGTCTGTCTCTGCAAAAATTTTCATATCGGCAATGCTAGTTACGCAAATCTAAGGCTTTTGCGCAAAACCAAACGCTACAATGAGAATGTGTACTTCTGACCCACCTGAGTTGGAAATGTGTATTGATAATCATTCGCAATTGCGACAGCCGCTATTTTCTGAACCGACTTCAGCTTTGAAGGAAGCCGCAATTTACAGTCTGCGCCACCTAACGATTTGATCTCCAGAAGAATGACCGTACCATCTTTCCATTCCAGGTTCAATATCTCGAAATTTCCCCTGGCTTTTAGTCCTTTGACCTTTCCATTTGGCCAGGCTCTTGGCAAAGCTGGAAGTACCTGAATCTCATCGGTCTGACTCTGGATCAGCATTTCAGCGATTCCGGCTGTATAACCGAAATTGCCATCAATCTGAAAAGGCGGATGCGCACAAAACAGATTGGCATAAATACCACCTCCATTATTGTAGTCTATACCGGCCACACCCACAGGACTGATGAAATTTTGAATGATCTGATGCGCATGGTCGCCATCCTGCAACCTCGCCCAGAAATTGATCTTCCAGGCCATGGACCAACCGGTAGAAGCATCACCTCTGGCCAACAGACTCACTTTCGCTGCCTTGGCCAGTTCCGGTGTTTTTATTGTACTGATTTCTCTTCCCGGATGAAGTCCAAACAGGTGCGATACATGCCTGTGCTGGTCTTTAGGGTCGTCTCTGTCTGTCTCCCATTCCTGCAACTGTCCCCATTTACCGATTTTTGGTTTCAACAAATGTGCCCTCAGATCTGCAATATGGTCCCGATAGGCTTTATCTATTCCCAAAGCATCGGCCGACTCTATATAGTTGGTAAACAGATCGTAAATGATCTGCTGGTCATGCGTTACTCCATCTTCCGTAGGACCATGCTCCGGCGACCAGCCCATAGGCGCCACCACCGTACCATCAGGCCTGCGCTTGAGGTGATCGTCCCAAAATTCAGAGATTTCTTTCAGTATTGGATAAGCAAAATTCTTGAGATAGTTGAGGTCCTTAGTGAAAGCATAATGCTCCCATAAGGCCTGCGCATACCAGGCACTTCCCGGTGTATTCCAAAGGTAACTTTCCCCACCAAAGGGATTACTTTCTGTCCTCAGCGTCCAGCCCCGAACACCCGGATATTCTTTCTGGGTATTGATCTTCCGGATTTCCCTGATCGCATTGATGTGGTCCAGGTAAGGAATATGACATTCTGAAAGGTTGGCCGGCTCCGCTGGCCAATAATTCATTTGAATATTGATATTGGTATGGTAATCTCCACCCCAGGGCGGATTATTGCTATCGTTCCACAAACCTTGTAAATTAGCTGGCAACCCTCCTTTTCTCGAAGAACTGATCAGCAGGTACCTGCCATATTGGAACAATAAAGCTTCCAGGTCCGCATCTCCACCATTTTTATAGTCCAGCAATCTGCTGAGTGTAGGGAGCTCAACTTTGGCGAGTGTGCTTTTGCCCAGGTCCAAACTCATCCTGTTGAACAAGGATTGATAATCTTTAACATGGCGGTCCAGCAATCTAGTATAAGATTTTTCGGCTGCTGCGCTTAAAATTCTTTTGATCTTTGGATCTGGCGATTCTCCCCGCCACTGAGTTGACCTGCTATTACTGAAGTTGGTTGCTCCTGCCAAAAGGATTGTGATTTCATCCGCAGCAATGATCTTCAATTGTGAGCCACCATTTGGGTCGGCCTCCACGCTGCTTTTACCATTTTTTAAAAGCACCTGAGCCGAAGCCTGATAAAGCATTCCATTGCCCAGTTTCCCGGTAAATTGTATCCTATTGCCGGTCACGGTGGCCTGTGCGCCATGCGCATCTTTGAGCCTGATGGCTCCCGAATAAGCTCCTTTAGTATTTGCTTTAAAACGCAAAACCATCAGCTGATCCGGGAAACTACAAAAATACTCCCTGCTAAAGCGAATTCCCCTTTGCTGGTAACTGATCTGATGTAACGCCTTGCTGATGTCCAGTTCACGGTGATAGTTTGAAAAACCTGCACTGGAATCGAAATCAATGAATAAATCCCCGAAAGCCTGATAAGCTCCCCTGTCTGTTTCATTGCCTGTCCATAACGTATTGTCATTAAACTGGATATGTTCCTGCTCCACTCCTCCGAAAACCATACCACCGATCCTGCCGTTGCCGATAGGATAAGCATCGGTCATCCAAACCTTTCCGGGTTTATCTTCCCACAACTTCAGTGTAGTTGTATTGGAAAGCTGCCGGGTGTTTTGCGCCTGTAAATGCAGGCCCAGAAATACCATAAAAAATAGTAAAGAATGCTTGTTCATTTCGTTGGATCATTTGGTGTACGTGTCAATCAAAACTAAAAGGAATGACCGCAGCATTATTCAGCAATTTTGTCATTATCCTCAGCAAGCTTGTCAAGCCCAGCAGCGAGTTACCAGCCTATGCCGTAATCTTCACCATGATTGCTGGAACCTCCCCATAGACTACCGTGCTTCCAATCAAAATAAATGGCATTGATCGGGCCGCTGGTCCGGTCGTCGAAGCTCAGGATATACCCCATCTTTTTCAGTTCCCCCCGTACTTTCTCCGATGTACCCTCCTGCAGCAAGAGCTGACCAGGTTTTGGCATCCGGTCCGCAGTTTTTGTACCGCCCAGCGATAACCACAATTGATTGGTATTGAAATTAGGGGCCTCAGCGGCCTGCTGCACATTCATCCCAAATTCGGTCATGTTCAGAAAGCATTGTAGCAGATTTTGATCTTGCGTATCTCCTCCCTGCACGGCAGAGGCAAGAAATGGTTTCCCATCCTTCATCGCCAATGATGGAGAAAGTGTCACGCGCGGCCGTTTACCTGGTGCTACCACATTGAAAGGATTAATTGCCGAATCGAGCACGAAACTCTGCATGCGCTGACTCATTCCAATTCCTGTATTTCCGGCGATACAAGCAGGTAGCCAACCACCGCTTGGAGTAATAGACACCACCCAACCTTCCTTATCCGCAGCCTCCACAGAAGTAGTACCTCTCCAAAGCCTGTCTTCATATTCCGCCTTAGGCGAGTAATTGCCCAAATCGTGTTTCGGTGCAAAATTGCGCTTATTAGTATCCAGTTCATAGCCTCGTTTCTTCAGCAGATCGATGTATGGATTTACCTTTCCCTCAAAAGGATATGGATTTCCAGGGCCAATGTTCGGATTGTTTCTATCCAGTCTGATCAACTTTGCACGCTCCTTTGCGTAATCCTTGCTCAGTAGGCCCTTGATGGGTTCATCCGGCCCAAAATAAGTATCTCCGTAATAGAAATCCCGGTCTGCAAAAGCCAAGTTCATAGCCTGGTAGACCGTGTGGATATATTTTGAGCTATTGTAGCCCATACTTTTCAAATCGAAGTTTTCCAGGATATTCAAGGCCTGAAGCATCACCGGTCCCTGCGTCCATTGTTTCAATTTATAGACATCGATCCCCTTATAGTTCACCATCAAAGGTTCTTCAGTCAAAGGTTTCCAGTTGGCCAGATCCTTCATTGTGATCAGTCCGCCCTGCTCCTGGCATCCCCTCACAAATTCTTCAGCAATATCGCCTTTATAGAAACGGTCGTATGCTGCCATCAGTGCTTCTTTGCGGCTTTTCCCTTTTTTCAAAGCGGCTTTTTCCGCAGCCACCATTTTGTTTAAGGTAGCCAGCAGGTCTTTCTGAACAAAGATCTCCCCACCTTCTGGTGCTCCTCGTTTTTCGCCCGTATGCGGCAGAAAAACCTTCGCGCTATACGGCCATTGTTTGATCATCTCCTTCTGACGCTCCATGATATTGGCAGCCTGACTCTCAATAGCATAGCCAGCAGCCATTTGTATGGATGGAGCAAGCACTTCTTCCAGGCTCATCGTTCCATAGTTGATCAACATATAGATTAGTCCTCCCGGCGTACCTGGCGTAGTAGCCGCCAGAGGTCCGTATTCAGGTGGAAAATCATAGCCCTTTTGCTTAAAAAAATCTGCTGTTGCACCCGTCGGCGCCACACCCATGGCATTGATCGCGATGACCTTTTTCTGCTTCGGGTCATAGATCAGCACCTGCGTTTCTCCGCCCCAACTCAGTGTATCCCACATGGTACAAGTGGCTGCCAGCATCGCACATGCAGCGTCCACGGCATTTCCTCCCTTTTGAAAGATCATTGCACCAGCTGTAGCTGCCATGGGTTTGCCCGTGATGGCCATCCAGTTGCTGCCATGTAAAACAGGCTTTTGAGTCTGCTGAGCTGATAATCCAAAGCCGGTAAAAAGGCATAATACGACAGCAAACAGTGCTTTTCTATGTAACATCATGAGCTAAATTTACTCAAAAGCATTGGAAAATCTGTCATTTACCATACAAACCAAACTTAGCAATAACAGATAAATAGTTAACTTTGAAGCCAAACACCAAACGATGCCAAACCTTTCCACTGAAATTCAAACTCCGTTTCAGATTACGTTCTCCTTTGAAGAGGTTATCAACAAATTAGAAGCCTCTCTGAAAAACCACACTGCTGCCAATCCAGAGGCTACTAAAAGTCTGCTTGATCAGGTAGAAAAGTATCCGCAATTGCGCGATGGAATTACAGATCTTACTGTACTGTTAGAGAATGAAGCGCTTATCGGGCAATTGCTAATCGACTATCTTCCACCGGAACTAACACTAAATGAAATCAAAGCAATTGGTATCCCCTATATCAATACCATTTTCAACCTCAGTGACCGTTTCAAGAACATCATGCGAGCTGCCGGGAAAGATTTTGAAATCGAAATCCGGGATTTTGATGAACACCAGTTTTTCGTCCTGAGCTGTTGCATCATCCTCAATAACGTATATGGACGTCAGCTCGATTTCAGTAAGCCTATATTTTATGATATCCCAACTGCAGACGGCGTAACACGCCACTACCGCATCTTGTACAATGGAGACTTCCTGGACATCCTGCCTACAGAAAAGACCGTACACCTTTCCGAGGCCGAGATAGATGAACTGGTAGACAACTACGATAATATCGAACTCTGGAGGGCAAAATTCCCTCTTGAAAGCTGGACGCTCAAAGGCTTTGCAATCATGACTTTATACGATGCAACTGTAGAAAATGCAGTTTCCATCTTTAAAGAAAAACTACTGGATTTCAATACACCCAACTTCAACCAAAGCATTACCTCCGTCTATCGCTCCATATATCGGATCCCGGATCTGAGAATAGGATTCACACTCTTTAATCAAGACCAGGGCAAATTCAGCACCACCGGACTCGCCTACCACATGGTAAGTCATATCCTGCCCGATAAAGCAGAACAGCTGGACAAAGACATTCTTTGCCTTCCTTCTTACCGCCAGTTGGTGCACAACAAGAAATACTTTGCCGCATCTGATACTCAGGAGCTTCAGCTCAAAAACGCGGCTAGTCCGCTCATGGAGATCATGTTAAAACAAGGCATACGAAGTTTTATTCTCGCACCCATCGTGAAGAATGGCCGGCTTCTGGGCGTACTTGAAGTAGTCTCAGAGCGACCAAAAGAACTCAACAGCATCAATGCCAACAAGCTGGATGTGATTATGCCTTTCCTTACGGAAAAGGTAGACCGCCTGGTCGTAGAACTGGAAAACGCCATACAGGCCCTTATTCAGCTCCGATTCACCACACTTCATCCGAGTGTCAACTGGAAATTCCGTGACCAGGCCAAACAGCTGCTACTCAACCAGGGGCTAAATCAGGAAACAGCACTGGAAGACATCGTCTTTCCCAACATATTCCCCCTTTATGGGCAAATCGATGTCAAGGGTTCTTCGGAAGCACGGAATTTAAGTGTACAGAATGACCTCCAGCTCCAATTGAAAGACCTTTTCCAATTGCTGAAAGGCATCCAGAATGAAGACGCTGCCGATTTCAGTGCGGAGATCGAGCAGATCAGCAGGTTCCGGACCTGGCTCCAATCCCCCATACTAGCCAATACAGAGCATCAGATCGTCAACTACCTGGATCAGAAAATACATGACAGGTTAAGGGACATCAAACACAGGCAGCTGGACCACCTCATCAGAAGTTATTTCTCCGAAAATGAGATGGAAACAGGGATATTTCATACCTACCGCAGAAAGTACGAGAGAACCATCTCCAGGATCAACCTTAAAATGGCCGAGATCCTCGACATGCGCCAGTTGGAAGCCCAGAAGGTATTTCCGCATTACTTCGAAAGGTTCAAAACAGATGGTATAGAACACAACCTTTACATTGGAGCTTCTATAGCACCACAATTTGATTTCAACAGGCAAATATTGAGACAGCTCCGGCTATGGCAGCTCCGCACCATGTGCGAGATGGAACGCGCCCATCAGCAACTGATGCCATCCCTGCCTTATGCACTTCCTGTTACGTCTTTGATCCTGGTTTACAATTCTACCATTGCGATCCGTTTCAGAATGGATGAAAAGCGCTTTGATGTAGATGGCAGTTATAACGCACGATTTGAGATTGTCAAGAAACGCATCGACAAAGCCTATATCAAGGACACCACAGAGCGCATTACCGAATCCGGAAAAATCATCATTGTCTATAGTGATGAGACGGACGAAGCGGAATATCTGGAATACATTGCCGAATTACAACAAGAACAGATACTCAAACCAGAAGTTGAACGTTTCGATATTGAAGACCTGCAAGGCGTATCTGGCCTGAAAGGTCTGCGTGCAGCCATGATTTATTAACTATGCCCCAGGAATCCTCCCCCAGTATTTATACGCTACAGTTCGGTCTCGTTTGCTTAAGCTCCTTTCTCTTTTCTGCCAGCTTTAACATGCTGATCCCGGAATTACCTGCCTACCTGAGTAAAATGGGTGGTGCCGAGTATAAGGGACTGATCATCGCTTTGTTTACACTTACCGCAGGGATCAGCAGGCCTTTCAGTGGCAAGCTCACGGATACAGTAGGCCGCATTCCCATCATGGCCGTAGGCTCTATCGTCTGTTTTCTATGTGGTTTCCTGTACCCTTTGCTCACTACAGTTGCCGGATTCTTGTTCCTCCGCCTGATCCATGGTTTCTCTACAGGATTCAAACCAACAGCTACCGCCGCTTATGTGGCCGACCTGGTCCCACAAGGCAAATGGGGCGAAGCAATGGGTGTCCACGGTATCTGTTTCAGCACAGGACTGGCCATTGGCCCGGCCATCGGAAGTACCATTACAGATCATTATTCCATCAACATACTTTTTTATTGCTCCTCCCTGTTTGCATTACTTTCCATTGTCATCCTGGCCAATATGAAAGAGACGCTGACCGATAAACAAAAATTCCGGGCCGGACATTTAAAGATCGACCGCCGCGACATCATCGAATGGCGGGTCATGCCTGCCGTCATCATCATCTTCCTGAGCTACATCAGCTACGGAGCCATCTTAACCGTCATCTCCGATTGGAGTGCACATCTCGGCACCAGCAATAAGGGGCTGTTCTTCATGGTATTTACCTTCACTTCCTTGCTCATCCGTTTTGTTGCCGGGAAGGCATCGGATAACTATGGCCGCCCCATCATCCTCAAGATTTCTCTATCTCTGCTGGCCCTTGCTATGGCGATGATCGCCCTCGCCAACTCTTCAGTCTGGCTGATGCTTGCCTCCGCCCTCTATGGTGTAGCTACTGGTATGCTTTCTCCAACAGCAACTGCCTGGACGGTCGACCTCAGCGAACCAACGCAAAGAGGCAAAGCTATGGCCACCATGTATATTGCTCTTGAAGCTGGAATTGGTCTGGGAGCACTCCTTGCCGGCTGGCTTTTTGTAGATGATATCCGTATGATCCCGGTCACCTTTTTCTACTGTACCGGCATCACACTGATGGCCCTGGTCTACCTGCAATTCTTCTATAAGCCGAAACCCAGCATAGCTTCCTGAAATTTTACCGGTACTTTTTTACCGTTCACCGAGCTTTTTGTCCGCTCTACCAAATACTCCTTTATTCGCATCGATAAACACCACATCTTTACATTAGTTAATTTCAAACAGACGGACATGGTTATTTTTAAAACATCGGTAAAAGAGTTCAGGGATCTGGGATCCATAGCACCATTATTCAACTTGCTTTTTGGAGAAAAGAAATGGCAATTTACATTCGAACAAAGGATACTTCGTATTTTCACCAATGTACCTTGTGAAGATGTAGTGAGTCACATCTTAAGAGAGCAAGGATTTCAATGCGAGCCTTACGCTTTCGCCTAAACGTTTCTATATTTTTTCCCATCTCCAAAAGGAATACCGTCATAAAGCGGTGAAAATTACTGCCATCGCATTAGGCAAAAAACAACAGCATCAATAAAGTACTGTAGCTGTTATGGCCAGATCAGTTCCTTCAGGCATAAAATAGTTATAAGGAACCCATTTTTTCTTCATCGTCATCGCCCAGATGTTTAACCTTTTCCCTTCACTTGGGGAAACACCTATTGCCGGCCTGAAATTGACGGTCTTTTGGTAAATACCCGTTTTTTTATCTATCACCATTGCATAGCCCACGTTCCGGTGGTCCCGCATCCATTCTATAGCTACAAAAAATGAACGATCAGGTATGCGGATGCCGTAGTTATCGAGGTTGATCGATACAGAACGCGAATTGTTACTTTCCATTTCAATCGTATGATCGCACAAGTCCTTTCCTGGTTTGCCTGATGCATCAACACTGTAGATCCGTAACCGGAAGGTGGTATATTCCAAATCCACAAAATCAGCCTGCGCTTCGTAGTCAACATTGAACCAGAGCCGGTTGATCACCACTTTTCCCAATTGTCCACCCGCCTTTTCCACATCAAAACGCTGTGCCAGTTGCAGGTAATCAAAATTCGCTGTAGTGGTATTCAATCCGGCATAATGCACGATCTCTTTAGCTTTGAATTCATTGACCTGGATCCGTTCACCTTTAAGTGCCGTTATAGCCGTGCTGCTCCTGGCTTTCGCAACCAGACTGATGGTATCGCGGCCATACAGGTCCTTCAAGGCCATTTTCGAGGGGAGATAGCCTAAAAGCTCAAATACAACGGTATCCCGCATCTTGCTCAAGTCTCCGGCGATATTGAAAATGCCGTCCTTCTCCGTTGTGATTGACAATTCCGCTCGTAAAATGGTAACAGAAACTGAAGGCACCGCTTTTTTGCTGACCTCATCCACGATTTGAAAGGAATTTACAATTTCCTTTGGCTTAGCAACTTGCCGGGCTGAAGCTTTAAAGTACATTAGAAGGGCTAAAACGGTCAATATTCTATACATTCTATTAATATTTAATCGTGGCAGACAGCGCAACATCTGACCCTTTATTGGTCTTAATCGGCGGGTTCATGCGCCATCTCCCATCTTCTTTCATCACCCATGACTCCGCCGGTTTCCAGCCATCATATTCTATCAAAGCAGGCTGGTAAAGAATTCTATAATTGGCAACACCCTCCAAAACCTGATTGCCCTTCCTGTTTATCTTGTTTACTTTAGCCGCATACTCCAACTTTACCAGTTCGTTAAATGGAATGTGCAGCCATTCCACAGCAACAAAAAATCGCTGATCTTTCAGTACAATTTGATCTTTGCTCAAGTCTATGGCGATCATCAGGCTATTATCCCGAAGTAAGACATCTTTACTAAAAAGAATTTTGCCCGGACCTCCGGTCTTGGGGTCTACTTGCATAATGTGCAATTTAAAGCGCGCCTGGGTTTTTGATTTGATTAATTGACCTACCGGTGAGAAACTCGGGTTGAAGTTTCGTCTTCCAATATCTATCTGATGCAGCATTACATTTTCATATGGAGCCACGAAGAGCTTTGCATACTGAAAAGTGGTGGTGTAGGCGCGGGTCCTCACGTCGCCCATAGGGTCTTCCCTGATGTGTGCAAAGGAAAAGGCATTCAGCCGCTCTACCTTTAACTTCCTAACGTTGATGTCCACTTGTTCCAGCATATTTGTACTTTCCGTCAGCAATACCTGCATTCCCACGTCAAAATTCGCTACAGGAATCTTTAAAGTGACGTAACCTATACCCTTAAAAATCAGGGTATCATTGGGCTGTTCTGTGGAGGAACGTAAATTGAAATACCCCTGATCATTGCTGCTCGTCGCCAATTTTTCTTTCTGCAATGTCACAGTAACTCCTGCAATAGGCGTTTCAGTGCGCTTATTGAATACCTGACCTTCAAATAGACTTTGCGCAATGCTCCATGAAGGGCTTAGTCCCAAAAAGATGAGAATGATGAAGGTTACACAAGGTTTGAACTGAGCGTCTCTCATTTGGTTAGCTTACGAGATGTAATCCATCCAATAATACAGGAAATATGGGAAATTTACAACAGCATTTTCCAATTGGCATCAGACATTCGAATCCCAGCCCATTAGCTCCATAACCCTTTTGAATTCCTCCTGAACCGGTGCTTTCAGGTGTATTAGATCCCCCGTTACCGGATGTTTGAAGTTCAGCTCCGATGCATGTAAAAGCATGGTCGTCATCTCCCATTGTTCCTTAAAAAACTTGTTTTGCTTGTTACAACCATGTTTGCGGTCGCCAATGATCGGATAAAAGATATGTGCAAAATGCCGCCTCAATTGGTGCATCCTGCCTGTAGTGGGTGTAGCCTCCACGAGGGAATAACGGGAAGTCGGATGTTTTCCGAAAGCAACATCCAACTCCGCCCTTTTCAAAGTGACGAAGGCCGTAAAGGCTTCCTGCATCGTACCGTTTTCCTTTGCCAGCGGATAATCTATCTCCTCACGATCAGGAGCATAACCCCTCAAAACAGCCAAGTATTTCTTAGTCACCTCAGCCTCCATAAACTGCTGGTGCATTGCCACTTCCGTTTCCTTATCGAAAGCAAACAGCAACAGCCCACCCGTCTTTCTGTCGAGCCGGTGTACCGGACTCACATGCCGACCGACCTGATCCCGCAGCAATTGCAACGCAAATTCTTTCGCGTCATTTGCGATGGAAGAACGGTGAACGAGCAGGCCATGGGGTTTATTGATTGCGATCAGGTGATCATCCTGATATACGATTTCAAGCATCCGCAAAGATAGCTTTTATCTGCTATTTGACGATTACTTCCTGAACATCGATGAAATCCGGACCATTTTCTACAGGGTAACCTTCTACCTTAAGGCCCTTAACGGTCACCTCCTTATCTACGTAAGTATCTAGTTTAACTTTATCACTCCTCAACGCAAAGATTTTCTCTCCCTGTTTCAGCACATGTGTGCCATATTGGAAAGTGCTCATCTCCAGTTTTTCAATCTTGCCACTCAGTTGAACAGTACCTGCATTGTTTTTCTCTTTCATCGTGCCACAGCCAGCAACAGCAAAGCCAAGCATCAAAAGTATCAGTGTTTTTTTCATATCATTCGTTTTTCAAGGGTCAGTAGGATCATTATCTGATCAGACGCGGTCCAGATAAATTACGCTACAGCTAAATATACAAATAATCAAAATAAACGAAGTTGAGATTCTACCGGCGGCATGGCATCTCCAAAAATAGTTTTTCCTCTATATTTCCAGGAATCCCTTCTTTCCCTGGCGATCAGTTCATCAAAATTGTCATTCGGGGTAAAACCTGCTTCAGCCTGGTAAGATAACTCACTCAGCTTCCGGATGGCATGCAACTTATCCGAATCACCAATCTTCGCACGGTGTACCGCCTTGCTCAGGACCGAAATTGTCTCATCATATACTTTTAAGGGAACCGGAAAAGGATGACCATCCTTTCCGCCATGGGCGAAAGAAAACCGGGCGGGATCATCAAAGCGGGAAGGCGTACCATGGATTACTTCGCTCAGCAAGGCCATCGACTGCAGCGTTCGCGGCCCCATTCCTTCCAGCAGCAGCAGTTCTTCAAAATCTGCCGGACGCTTTTCATGTGTGAGCCAGAGCATGGCGCCCAACCTTTTCAGGTCTACATCCTTTGCTTTTACTTCATGATGATTGGGTAAGATGAGCCGACGTGCCTCCGCCATCATCTGCTCCGGGTGCTCTGAAGTGATCGACAGCATTGCCACTCTCGATGGTGCCGCGGCCTGAGCCACCAGGTTCATGATGCGGCCCTGGTTCTGTCCGCAAATCCCTGTATGAGGTGCATCTACAAAAGAGCGCAGGGCTGATGAATGCCAGTGATACCTTCTAGCGGTTGTCCCTCCAGTCTGCATACCTTGCTGCACCACCGTCCACAATCCACTGGAATCAACAATAAAACTATGCGTATACAACTGAAAACCATCCTGAATCGCGGTGTTATCTACCTTTGCACTTAACCTGCTACATCGGACCAGTTCCTGGCCATTAAGTCCTGTCCTATCCCCAAACCGAAGCAACTCCTCTGGTGTTTGCCTCGACTTATTGCCTTTACCACCGCAGATGTAAATACCCAATTCCCGGTAATGTGGATTCAATGCAGCTTTTAAGGCACCCATTACTGAAGTCGTAATTCCGGAGGAATGCCAGTCCATCCCCATGACCGCGCCCAGGCTCTGGAACCAAAAGGGATCGCTCAAGCGGCGCAGCACTTCAGCCGAACCATAATCGGCCACTATAGCCTCCGTGATCGCCAGCCCCAGTCGCGACATGCGCTCTGAAAGCCATTTCGGCACATGGCCATGATGTAGGGGTAAATCAGCTGAACCGGATCTTTTCATTACTAACAAAATTAGCAACAATTATCCAGCAAAACAATATTCAACTGACTTGCATACCGTATGGTGATGAAATTTAACTCAACTGGCGATTGCCATTTTAGACTTGCAAACCACCATAACGATCAATGACCGTTCGCCATCCTTAAAATTGATCACAAAGTTTTTATTCTCATTTTTCAGGATCAGACTGGTCAATTTAGGGAACAAGACAGACAGTTCCTGGATTTTTGCAGTATCCTCACTGTCTACAACAAGTAAATTCGATGGGTTAGCATTCATCATGACGTTAAGTTTTGTTGGTTAGTTTATACCGATCAGACGCTCACACCCCCTCAAACGCTACATGAAAAAGAAAATAAATTTACTTCAGCAGTTCATCTATAGCCTGATAGGTCATCGGATGATAATTTGGCCTTGCAATCTTGTAAATCTCCCTGGCCAACTTAGCCCCTTCAGGACTGGCCATATACGCTTTGTACACCGGGATGATGTGCCACATGCGCCCATTAGTCAGCAGATAGTTTTTGATCTGAGGATCTGCTGCCTTGTAACCATGACGGATAGCCAGCACATACCAGGCCTTCTGAATATCCGTATTGTGTGAACCTGTGAAATTGAACTCCGCATCCAAAACCTGCATTTGGGCCGCACTAAGCCCGGCAGGCAAACCGCTAATGAAATATTTACGCTCGTTATTGGAGCTCAGTTGTTTCGCAAGACCTTTAGCCACGCCGGTCTTCTTCCAGTCGGCCAACAAAGCATCTATCGCTTTGAAACGCTCCGAACCCACAGCCACCAGATTTGTAGGAATACCGGGGCCATACACCCAATCTTTCACCGTTATCTTTTCCTCGAGCACTTTATCTCCTTTGATCAGGTTTTGATTCAGGTCTTTTAGAAAATCTTCGGTACTGAGGGACTGAAAAGCATGACCGTCAAAATGGTTACGCAGGAAAGCATCAAACTTTTCACGTCCTACTGCTTCCTCTATCGCCCTCAGGAAAAAATATCCCTTTTCGTAAGCAATGTCATTCGTGCCTTCATCCGGACTTCTATTCGTGTAATCTGTTTTCAGGTGGGTGTCTTTACTCGTCGCCCCCATATCCTTCACGGTCTCCTCCAAAGCTTGTTTGGCAAACACCTCCTGCATCTCCGCTTCCTGCTTACCGAAGATCTCTTCATCTATACGGCGTTCAAAGTAATTCGTAAAACCCTCATTCAGCCAGAAGTCATTCCATGTCGCATTCGTCACCAAATTGCCGCTCCAGCTGTGGGCCAGTTCATGACAGATGATGCTCACCAACGACCTGTCGCCCGCAATGATCGTCGGCGTGATGAAAGTCAGGTTTGGATTCTCCATTCCGCCAAAAGGAAAGCTCGGCGGCAACACCAGCAGATCATACCTTCCCCATCTATAAGGACCGTATAGCTTTTCCGCAGCAGTGACCATCTTACCCATATCAGCAAATTCATAAACCGCTTTATCCAACACAGAAGGCTCTGCATATACACCCGTGCGACCGTCCACGGCCTTGAAAGTGATATCCCCTACTGCCAATGCCAATAGATATGAAGGGATCGGATGCACTTGTTTAAATTCATAAACCCCCGTGCTATTTTTAGCCTGAGGGTTCTCCGCACTCATCAGCGCCAGCAGTTCCTTCGGTACTGTTACGCGTGCATTGTAAGTAAAGCGGATGCCGGGACTGTCCTGGCAAGGCACCCAACTGCGGGCTGCAATGGCCTGTGATTGTGTAAACAGGTAAGGATGCTTTTTACCCGCAGTCTGCTGAGGCTGCAACCATTGCAAAGCACTCGCACCTTTGCCCGTACTGTAATAAATATTTATCTGTTTGGTATCCGGACCTATGGCTACATGCAAGGGTTTTCCGAGAAATTCCACTTCCTTACCCAGTTCAAAAGTAGTCTCTTTTTCCTCCGGCCCCAGGGTGATTTTCTGGATGTTCAGCTGGCTGTCATCAAAAATAATCTCCTTCGCAGCAGTTTTATTTTCTATCGTCCACACTGCCTTACCAGAGATCTGTTGTGCTTCAAAATCAACTTTAATAACCAGGTCGAGGTGTTTGGCCACAGCTTCAGAGGGACGTGCAAAAGAATGCGGATCATTAGCAAAAGCACTGCTTTCAGTCGCTTTTTTTGTGGTACAGGATAAGATCATCAAAATGGGAATAAAGAGAAAAGATGCTTTCATAGGTTCAGTATCAAACCCTGCAAAAATAGTAAATCCCTGCGGATTAATCATTTTGCAAACCAAATACAGCTTGTGTTGTTAGACTAATACATCTATATCTACTAAAAACTTATTCCTATGAATTACAAAAAACTCATCAAATCGACCATACAAGGGAGCCAGGACAATTCTTTAATAGCCGTTGCTGTCGTAACAGGACTGGCTGTTGGTGCTGCACTTTCCATATTATTTGCACCTGATAGTGGTAAAAATACCAGATCAGCCATAGGCGATGCCACGGCAGGACTGAAAAACAAGATCGTAGACAAGCTATCTCCAGAAATCTATGAAGTGCCGGAAGAGCTGAAAGATCATTTATATGACGACTTAAGGGAAACCACACGTGAACATGCAGATCAACTGCAAGGTCCTGAGAACAAACGGAAAGATCCTACGGCAATCAAAGTGCCTTCAGCAGGAACTACTGCCTGGATGCACGCAGAAGAAGCCAATTAAAAATGAGGATGTCCGAAAAGGTACGTACGTCATCCTGAATTTATTTCAGGATCTACGGACATGCTATTCAAACCATGCTCAAGCGGGGATCCTGAACTAAATTCAGGATGACGAGAAACATAGAATAGTAAATTGCACCTTTTCGGACACCCTCATTTTTTAATGTATTAGTACCAACTCATTTTAATGTTCAAGTACCGCCTCAGCGCTTCAGAAAATAAAGCCTATAGCCAAGATCAATTTCCTTAAAGTTCAGAAAGCCAAACTTTTCATACCAGGGTACATTTTTGGCCGTAGATGTTTCCAGATAGACAGGGAGTGACAGACTTTCCGCATCTGCAATCAGCTCATTCAGCAGGTCAGATCCAATGCCATAGCCCTTATGAACAGGATGTACACCAATAAACCATAAATAATAAAAATTTCCTGCCGGATGCTGCGCTTTGATCAACGCCTCTCTTTGAAGTACCTTCCTTAGCTTCCTGAGGCCTGTAACCCGTACAATCAATTGCAGGTCCCAAAATAAAGACTGCAGACTAAAAGACTTCGGTTCATGCATCACCAGCGCTGCAGCATTGTGGTCATCAGAAAGAAGCACCTTTCCGAAGGCAGTACATACCTTTACGGAATAATCCATTAGGTGCCTGATCCGCTGCATCCTCCGGCCGTCCTGTTTGATGATATAGTTCACACTTGCATTTGATTCAAAAGCAAGTGTCAGAATCTCTATAATCCTTTCTTTATCAGTAGACTGGGCTTTTATCATAAACTATCAGGCAAGTTTATACAATAAATCTGCAACGAAAATCACTGTAAATGCAACGTGTTATCAAACAAAAGGGGCGCCATATTGCTATTTTGCCCCTAATGTTAATCATCCCTATTGTTTACGAATATATTTAATTTTTATGGAGACAACAAAATCCCAATAAAATTTGTTAAAAATACCCAGTAACGGTGATTAAACTGTTTCTTCAAATACTTATCTGGCTGTTTAATAAAGGATTTTTTACATCCTTCGGAACAGAAGCCATAAAGTGCTTTTTGATTATCAATTAAAAAGGTAAAGATACATGAACCATCAGCCGGTTTCCGGCATATGCCCTGCCACCGGCAAGATCCTGTGAGCGCACATCCTGATAATTGGCACCCAGGGATAAACCTTTCATGCCCATCTCAATCCCTGCCACGGCCGACAAAGAATGTCCACCCGACACCGCCACTTCATATTTCCCATCTTCCACATCCTTCACAGCAGTCTCGTACAAGACTCCAAGATTTGGCGCTACAGTGACTTTATGCGCAATTCTGAACTTATGGTACACTAGTACATTTGAAGTAAACTTATTGCCATAACGATAGTTGTACTTATTTTCTGTACTGATCTTGTAATTCAGGTTTGCATTGAGTCCCAGGTCATTCCAACGGATGTCATAAGCCGCATTCAGGGTAAAATCTGTACTGGCTGTACCCAATTGGAAGTTATTTGGCGACTCGGACACAGCCAGACGTTCCGTTGGCTCATACTTACCTGTAGGAACTTTCAGCCCTGCTCCCAGCCAAAGCGACTGTACCAGAAGCCTTTCGCCGGCAGTACCCATATTGTCAAACACCTTATAATAGCCCATCACAGCGATGTCACCCAAGCCATTTTTATGACCAGTGGAAGACTGGCTCTCCCTGCTGTTGAAATTATAAGGCAAAAACGCCAGCGCCCGGAACCTGGACCCTACATTGACACCTCCCCAGATTTCTGCACTTTGGTAAGTTTCATCGGTGCTCAGCGGCGTGCTTTCACCAAAAGGTCCCAGGTGTGTCCTCAAGCTCTTATACTGATACCTTAGGCCTAAAAAACGTTTGTTGTATTCCGGCAGAATACCGAGATAATAGCTCCCTACGCCACATCCGCAGATGTCGCAGGCCTTCGTAGTAGTTATGGTCATGATTGTCAAAAACAATCCTATAAACAGTCGCTTCATTTATTGTTCTGCTAATAATGGGTTATTGATAAAATCGGTATCGTTCAAAGTATTCAGGAAAGCCGTCAGCTTAGCCTTATCACTGCTGCTCAGGGCGATGCCCCGCCTGCCGTTTTGGTTCAGCAAGGGATCCAGGTTGGGCGTAGCCTGCACTTCTGAGTTGTAATGCTCCAGTACACCTGCCAGAGAAAGAAAACGGCCATCGTGCATGTAAGGTGCGGTATACTGCAAATTGCGCAATGAAGGCACCTTAAACTTATACTTATCGATTTCAATGAGGGTAGCGGCATATAGACCCTGGTCGTTTATCGGACTGATGCCCAAGCCGTTGTTGCGGAAAGAGCCATCGGTAAACAAGGGCTCTGCATGGCAGGAAGCACATTTGTCTTTAAACAACAGGTAGCCGGCTTGCTCCTCTTCGGTAAAACTCACACCGGGGTCTTTACGCAGCACTTTGTCGTACTTAGAATTGCTGCTGATGCACATCAGCATAAATTGCGACAATGCCTTCATAAACCTTGAGGTGGTCACTTCTTCAGAACCAAAAGCTGCCTTGAACATCGGCGGGTATTTAGCCGTAGCCCCAATCTTTTTGAGCACATTTTCCAGCGTTTCATCCATTTCCTCATGCGCTGTAATGGGTGTGATCGGCTGCAGGTCCAGGTCAAATACCCCGCCGCCCCACATGAAAGCCTTATTCCAGGCCAGGTTCATGATCGGTGGCGAGTTACGCGTGCCCAGCCGGTCGTCTATACCGTGACTCACATCATGCCCATGCTGTGTAAAAGCGGAAGACTGGATGTGACAGGACGCACAGTTGATCGTGTTGTTGCGGGAAAGCCTCGGCTCATTGAACAATGCCCTTCCCAGTTCAAAACCTTCCTTGGTTACCGGATTGTTTTTCAGGTTGTAAACCGGCTCGGGAAAATGTACCGGCTTTACAAAACCTACCCAGGAATCGATGATCTCCTCTTTCAGCCCGTTCTCTTTCTTGCAGGCAAGCATAAACAAGGCAACAGAAAGCAGGCTGATCCAGTATTTGCTATTCATCATCGCTAGTTTTCTGTATGGTCATGCCTAAACATACCAGGCAAATTACCTGCGATGGTAGTCGTGAAATTACTAAACATCACATTTGGATTTTCTGCAATCTTAAATGGCGTTTTTCCATTAAAGACCTTCATCACATCCACAAAAAGATGGATATTGCTCTGGCGGTCTTTCCGGACTTTTGCAATACCTGCAGTACGAAGATCTACATTGACCACCTTGATATTGTTGAGCGTTGGCGCACTATAACCGCCAAAAAAGCCGATATGGTATTTGAATTGTTTGTTACCGGTAGGATCGCCATTCGCATCGTTGGAAACCACATCCGACTTCCCTTCCAGTTTAAAGAAGATGTAGCCACTGTTCCAGCCCCAGTACATGCCGGCCCCTTCCATGCCTCCTCCTGCTGCCGGATCCAGAACACCGGTACGCTTATCGATGGGCATCGTACTGCGCAGACTGTCAACCCCTACGATGAAACTCAGGCTTACATAATCGCCCTCAGGAACCCTTACTTTCGTAAAACGGGTACCCCTGTCTGCTCCATTAATCATAAAATAACTGCTGTCGGGATTTACAGTGTATGTTTTCCCGTCGGCCATTCCAACCTTGATGTTACTGATGAAATACTGCAGGCGAGAGATGCTGAAAGGTTCTCCTGCTGCATTTCTGTAAGGGCTTCCGGTATTGTTGAGTACCAGGGTACGCTCGCCCACGATGTTATCAAACTCCACAGAAAGTGAAGCCAGGTTATTTTCATTGTATTCTGGTGAAGTCTCATCTTTTGAGCAAGACGTAAATAGTAAGGCAGATAATCCTATAATAGATAATAATTTTTTCATTTTTAAATTGTTTTTAATACAGATTTCTTCCCGCGACCCGTCAATACGGTCGTCGGGCTAAAATAAACCAAAGCATAATTAGGCTGCGCCAAAGTCAGGTGCGACCAAGCGTATAACCAAGAAAATAATATTTAAGACAATTTAAAGGAAGGCGGATGGAAGATCTCCGTACTGATTTTAGGAAGTTTAAAAGGAAGATTTGCAGGTTTCTGCTTTTTGAGCTTCAGTGCCTGAAAAGTGATCACTAAGGGATTGTTGACAATGCAAAAATCCTGAATGCCCTTCTTTTGTGCAGCCTGTTCCTGTTTCTTCTCTTTTTCCTCAGCTTCTTTCAGTTTCTTCATCAAATAGCACTTACCATTACAATGCATTTCAGGTTTGTCCCTGTTTTCACAAAGTTTAGCAGCAATGAATTTTTGATTGAGTTCGAATTCAGCATAAATGAAAAACCGGGATAAGTTGGCACTTACCAATGCTAGTAATAAAGTAAAAGCAATAAATCGGTTGATCATTGGCGGCAAAGGTAGTGAATTAAAAAAAACAAAATGGGGTTAAATCACTAGAAAAGGCCGCCTTATAATTATTTATAAGACGGTCCTTCACTGCTTTAGGAAAAATCAGTAACCTCCGACATTGCTACAGCTTCCATATGATCTTTAAATTGCCCCACTATGAGCTCGCACAGAGCAAAAACCTGCAACTCCATTCGCTCCGCTTTAAGCCATATGATGAGCAACTGATGCAGTTCAATTTTGTAGTCTTGCTCGTACCGAACTGAGCGGTAGGCAGCATCCAAAAGATCAAGTAAAGTCTCCTCCTCTTTGTTTCCCTCCTTAAAAAGAGTTCCCAAGACTGGCACATGTTGATTCATTTTCTGATGGTTTCGAATAGAATGGGAAAAATTCTCCTTGCCGATCAGCAGCAATTCAACTGTACGGTAGCTTAGTTCAAACATCTGATGGACCATGAAAGCAGCGAAAGCATAGTTCTTTTTTCCAAAATAGAAATTAAACCCTGCCCTAAAATTTTCCACTTTTTTCCATTCCTTTTTAAAACTTCGCTTTGCTCTCCTCAATGCAGACCTGGCACTTACATCGCCTGATAAGACCGAGTTATAGCGATCCGATTGATAAACTAAGTTTACTTCCTTGCAAATGGTATAAAACACCAGATTTCCGTAACGCAGTGCCCGCCTGACATCTTCGATATAAAAAATCTCAAATTTAAATTCCGGATAATCAGACATCACCATCTCTGTCAAAGCACTGGCCGCAGTGATGTGCATTTTAGCTGAACCAGGAATCAGGATGGTGATCTTCATGACTGGGTTTCCCTTCCATTCACAATGACACATGTAAATGCGTTCAATGGAAATGAGTTGAGTTAATTTGCTAATGAATTCTACAGTACAGGGTTCTTTAAATTCGTGCTGGTTCAGCATGCTAGGGTTTTCAAGGTTGTTTTGATTTGTCATAAGCTCATTTTTAATGTTTTAAAAATGAGTCCCGAAGGGATTTAGAAAGCGGCGCTTTTTCTGAGGACAGTGCTATAAAATAGAACTGCATAAAATGAAAGTGCAAATAGCGCGGGGCTCTAAATACCGTACGGTCGGGCTTCTCACGGCCTGTCACACGGGTTTACAATAGAGCCCACAACACTATTTGCACCTGCGAAAGTACAACAAATATTGTCATGGGCATTAATCTATTGTCTCGGTGACTGTTTGTGAGAATTTGACCGTCGAGACTCTTTGAATTAATACCTCATTTAAGAAGTAATGATATGTTGTTCTAGTACTTTATTTCATTGGCGACAATTGATTAAATATTTTAAGTACTTCCTTTTAATATAATGTTAGCATCAAAATGGTCAAATAGCGCTCTTAGTAACAGCCCGTAGAAACTCACGTGAGCTTTCAACCTTTTCAGGAAACAAACCCCGTCCTTTAACCTGTAGGCTACCAAAGACAACAATGTTGACTTTGATCTGTTCTGATTTTTCAAATTGTTCCGTTCCGAAAATAGCTCTTTCATTTCAATGCGATAATCTCTTCAACAGATAATCGTGAACACACCGCGATGATAGCGACGTCAATACCTGATTTGAGCATTTCAAGTACCATCATCTTTTTCTCTACTTCGCGACCTGCTTTCATAGCCTTTTCCATTGCAAAATTAAAAGCATTCTGATTGTCCCATTGTTCTTCTTGTGCTGTTCTGTACATGTCTAGTTCCTCCTTTGTCAAATTGGCGCATCTTGCCGATTCAAAAAATACGTTCATTTCTTCTGCGAATACCGGTTCCGTGGTCATTTTGCCAGCATTTTTCAAACTGTAAATCCATTTATCCAAACCGGTTTCCACCATAGATTCTGTTTTGTTAAATTTGTCCAGTTCGATATAAACGAAATGAAGTTTATCATTAAAAATTGCACCCGCTCTGGTGTTAATCAAGGAAACATCATGCAGATACATTTCCTCCGCTGTTCCTAAAAAGCTGGATTTTTCAAGCAAGCAAATCACATAAACAGCTTTCAATTCATAGTTCCAATCCTTTCCTTTCGATCCCTGATCACTAATCAATCTGCTGGCATAAAACAGAGAGCGGTCCTTAAAATAGGGCTGTTCCTGCCTTTGCAGTTCCACCAGAAAAGAAACCCCATCTTGATCTTTGCAAACAAAGTCCAACACCGCGCCCCGCTTACCCTTTATCTCTCCCGGGTACTCATTCTTACCATAGGCAATGGATACAATTTCCCTTCTTCCTCTTAGCACTTCATTAAGAAAAGCTTTAGCTACTCCTTTATTCGCCTCGCTCGCAAAAATCCGCTTAAAAGCCCAGTCTACTAAAGGGTTAATAAAAGGGTTACGCTCCTCCGCATTAATATACTCGCCCGCAGATTCAGCAACCGTAGTATCCGCTAGTATATCTTCTAATTTATCCTGGTATTTTTTCATCTGTTTAACCTAAATGGCAAGTTGAAACAAATATACCAACAACAACTAAAACAACCAAATGTTTCTCTGTAATTAATTTATTGTAATTAATTGAAGAATTTTGGTGAAAAATTCAATATTTTGAAAAAAAACACAGAATCACTATTTTTGATTCTATCCAAATAAGCCATGAATCTTAACAATGTACAGGCTTTCGTTGCTGCCATTGATCCCTTTGAATCTCATATACAAAGTTGAGTTTAGCACTTTCACCGAAATAGGTAACTTCCTGCTCATCAATTTTTACTGCACCGAGGCGGAGAATAGCGATTTGTGACCGGATATTTCCTGCCCCAATATGGAAGTAAACTTTATTTACGAATTGAAAAATATAGTCAAGCATTAGCGCCTTTACTGTCGGATTAATGCCTTTGCCCCAGCAAGATGTGGCATAAAAAGTATAGCCGATAAAAATGCTATTGTCATTCGGCTCATGATCATAGTAGCGTGTACTGCCTATCGTCTTACCACTGGTTTTATCTACGATCCTGAAAGCACCTTTGCTTTGTAAAGCGCCCTCAAAAAAATTACGGAAAACCTCTTTTTTCCAGCGATCTTTATTTGGATGTTGGCGCCAGATTTCCGGATCGGAAGCTGCTGCATACAGCATTTCAAAATCATTTGCGCTTAAAGGATAAAGTGCGATGTGCTCATTTTCCAAAGTTGCTTGCAGATCTAAAGTCGCGTTTAACTGCTTTTTCATCATAATATCGGTTTGCTCCTCTTCTCCCACTCTGAAAATATGCTTATCGAATTCGACGAAACCATTCTTTTGGTAAAAGCGAATGGCACGTGTGTTCTCCTCCCACACGCCAAGCCAGACATAAGCAACTTTCTTTTCCAATGCCCGCTGTATCGCTTTTTCATAAAGAAGCTGACCTACTTTTTGTCCATGAAATTGCTTCAACACATAAATGCGCTCAATTTCCAGTGATTGGGCTTCTTTAAGCTCAGTCTGAGACTCCCCGGAGTTAATTTTTAGATAGCCAATGACTTCGTTATTGAACACAGCTAAGTGAAATTCCGATCCTGCATTGCTCAGTTCCGTTCCGAGCTTTTCAATCGAGAAGCCATCCTCCAGGTATTTAGCCATGTTTTCCTCTGTATTTGAATCGGCGAAGGTCTCATAAAAGGTTTGTCGTCCGATTTGCTGCAACAGCCCTATATCATTTAGGCTAGCAGTCTTTATTTCAATTGGTTCCATCTTTATATTTTTGCTCAATCAATATTCCACTCATAATTCAGCCAGTCGTTGTTCTGGACTGCGCCCAAACGGTGGTAAAATCTCAGCCCAGCTTCATTCCAGGGGGCAACTCCCCATTTAACTTGCTTACAGTTATTTAGCTTTGCTTCCTGCTTTATGGCATGCATCAACCGCTCGCCAATCTTTAGTCCTCTATAGGCATCCTCAACATAGAGTTCCTTCATAAATATAGCAGGTCTGTTTTGCGCGGTATAGGGAAGAAAATAATATACCAACATTCCAGCAATTATGCCATGATCATCTGCCAGGAGGCAATAAAAATCGGGAGGGCTTTTCTTAAAGCCCCGTTCCCGAACCACCTCTGGAGTAATCTCGAATGAATCGATGTAGTTTTCGAAGATGGCCAGCTTTTGCATTAAAATCCATAGATTTTCGCTGTCTTCTTCCATTGCTTTACGGATTTGTATGTTATCATTATGCATCATTGACTATCTAGTTGCTATGTTATTACAAAATTACGAAGACATTGGATTACATTTGTAGCCCAATATCAAGACAATGGATAGCCCAATTTTATGGAAACTATTTGAGGAAATAGCTATAGATCCCAGTACTAAACGACCAATATACCTTCAAATCGCTGATGGTATGCTGTTCTTGATACAGAGAGGCAAACTGCAGGCCGGGCAAAAGCTTCCAGGTAGCAGGGATTTAGCAACAATACTCAGGCTGAACCGGATCACCATCAAAAAAGCCTTTGAAGAGCTTCAAGCGCAAGGCTGGCTGGAAAGCAAGCTGGGCCGCGGTACTTTTGTTTCCCGGCACCTCACAGATCATGATACGAGGAAGCCTGAGAAACTGGCTTTTGGTGAAACATTCAAAAAAGCTGGCTTTACCATTAAACCCGCAGAATACTTGGATGGCGTTCAAGATATAGACATCCCGGAACTTCATCTGGATGACGGCTATCCTGACCCGGCACTGGCACCGATGAAAGAGCTATACAGGGCATATCGCAGCCAGCTTACCCGCAGGGGCGTATATGAAAAGTTTGGCAGCTATGGCAATCCGTCAGGATCACCATACTACAGGCAAACTATGTCCGATTACTTAAATACTACGCGTAGTTTGAGAACGAGTAGCCGCAATATCCTTTCTACAAGAGGAACCTTAATGGGTATTCATTTGGTCTGCAGTGCTTTGATTACTCCAGGCGATATAGTGGTATCTGGCGTTCCGGGCTGGAAAAGAGTAGAGCATAATTTTATGCATGCAAAAACCAGGCATATCGGAATTCCAGTAGATGAAAATGGTTTGGTAGTTGAAGTCTTGAAGAAAATCTTAAAAAAAAATCGTGTAAGAATGGTATATGTGACGCCGCATCATCATTACCCAACTACGGTATCACTGAGAATGGACCGACGATTAGAACTGCTCCGGCTCGCCGCTGAATATGGTTTCATCATTCTGGAAGATGATTACGATTTTGATTTTCATTACAAACACCGCCCGCTGCTGCCATTGGCGAGTATGGATGAAAATGCAGTTGTGATTTACTGTGGGTCTTTCAGTAAAAGCTTTTCGCCTGCATTTAGAATGGGCTATCTGTTTGCGGCAGAAAACGTGATTGCGCATTTGGCTAAAGTGAGGATATTGCACGACAGGCAAGGCGATCACATCATGGATAACGCAATGGCAGAGCTGATTAATGAAGGTACTATACAACGTTATTTAAGGAGAGCACTGCCAATATATGAGCAGAGACGGAATCTCTTTTGTCAGCTCCTGGCGGATGAACTGCCAAACCAAGTTGATTTTAATATACCGGACGGTGGGATGTCTGTATGGACTAAATTTAATCCCGAAATTGATCTTCAATCACTTGTGACCAAAGCTTACCAAAAGGGACTTTTGCTATCGGATGGAAAAGTAGGAACAACACCCATTTACGAGAATGGTTTAAGACTTGGTTTTGCATCATCTACAGAAGGAGAACTCATACGAAGCATCCAGATCATAAAACGCTTGATTTAATAGCTTTGGGAATGTATGTCCATTTCACGGAAATATAAATTAAAAGTAAACTGAGCTCTGGTAGGCAAACAAAAGGGAGCCGGTATCCGCCGCCTCCCTAATGCTATATTTTCGTTTTGTACGGACTAAAGTATATACTTTTACAAGTTCCAGCAATCTTATGCAAACTAAAAATTGATACAACCCAAATATTTACTATTCCCCCTCAACTTCCCATCTGCCGAACAAAAGTCCAGATAACAATGCAAGGTGGCCGATTCAAAACCTTTCGGCAATACTGCTACATAGCCCAAATCCTTCCTCTTCATCGCATTTGGATAAGCCATCCCCTTACCAATATCTGCATTGTATACCAAAAGCGTACCCAGATCGCTGAACTGGCAATAATCAGATTGCACATCCGGAGACCATGTCAAATTCAACTCCTGGCCATTCCTCGACAACTGCGTAATTGAAACCCAATTGATCTTACCACGGCTGTACACCATCTTTGGATAGTTGATCGCCAAACCAGATTCCGTCGATAAAAAAGCATGGGGATAGTTATAACTAAACGCTGCATTCAAAGCCGATCTGCCTTTAGCATAGGCCTTGAAGCCCAGGTTAATCAAAAGCTTCAACTCATTCAAAAACTCCGTTAGCAACGTAAACCTATCCTGCACCACAAGCTGATCCTCCGAAGATGGTTTATTACTCGGGTGGTGCAAAGCCGTAATCACGTTCTGATTCCTTGATCTTCGCCCTATAATCGGTCCGGTTTTTTTGTAAAAGCCACCAAATGGCCCCGACTTTTGTATGCCCATAATTAGGGTTTATTGAAATTTCCTAAGTAAGTACTCAATGCTACACTCTTCCTGTCGGCAGCCACGAAGGATATATACACCTCCATGTATTGCGATTGCTCTTCTTCCTTTAAAAAAAGTACATCCCTGCCTGTAAGCCTGGTGTTGCCGAACAATTTGTAGCTAAATACATTATTTTCAGGAAAATAAGCACAGAGCATTACCTGATCCTGAGATTCCTCCCAGGCCATATACGGATCTGCTGACCAACTAAACTCCAGTCCCTCCGCAATTTGTAATACCACTGGCTCCTGGGCCGGTAAGAGCTTCCCATCGCTCAACTGAATTTTTTCGTATACAACCGCTACATCGGGGTATGTACCACTTAGCGCATGCGATCTATTGTACTTCATCCCCATATTAAATGCGCTTTTATCGGTGCCGACAATCTGCATGCTATAGCCGACCTTAATAAACGGAAGCACTGCGCTCATCATTTTACTGCATACCGATTGTTCTTGCCTACTTTGGAGCTGAGCTACTGAGGCTGGTTTTGAATTCTGACCTATAGTACGAACGATATTTTTACCCAATCGCTCGTAATAAACCAGGTTTCCTACTTTACCATTTGTTTTGCCATGGAGTCCGTCTTTTGAGATGCCCATAATCTTTGTTCTATAAGGTTAAATATTTGGTTATTGACACTAATATAAATAGAGCTATTGGGAATATCAATACCACAAAGCAAAAAAATTTCAAATAAATAATAGAAAAGTGAAGAGAAAGTATCTTATTTGTTCAGCTTTAAGTCGGGTTTGGTACAGGTTTGATAGGGGTTTGATTCGCATCTGTACGACTCAAACCAGTACTAATCCTGTATTAAATCCAAGTTTATACAAAACTTTCTTCGAACTTTTCCATTAGATTGTCCGGGTTTATATATTAGCAAGGTTTGCCCATAGGAAATCCACGGCGCCCTCAGCGCCTAAAAAAAACAAAAGAAATGGATTAGGAAATTACTTAAATAACAAAGGCGCAAATTCCGAAAGGTAATCCCTCCAGTTGGACCAGGTATGTCCCCCTTCAGTCTCTCTATACGTATATTTCATACCGATCTGGTCCAGCTTGGCGCGGTAGTCGGCCACGTTTTTGTATAAGAAATCGGTTTTGCCGATGGCGATCCAGTACAATTTATAACCGTTGTTTTTTTGCACTTTCAGGCTTTCCTCAAAATTGGCATACACCTTAGATTTGTGCCTTCCATCGGCCATCACCGCAGGTGAAAAAAGGCCGATATAATCGAAAGTCTGCGGGTAAAAACGGGAGATGTGCAGGGAATGGTAACCGCCCATGGACAGTCCCGCAATGGCGCGCTGATCCTTCCGTGCATTTACCCTATAGTTGCTTTCAATGAATTTAATCACCTCCGGGAAAGTCTCTTCCATCCTACCATCCATGGTATTTGGCAGCATCATCCCCGGTTTGTAAAAGCCCTTGGAAGATTCGCCAGGTGCGGCTTCCTGAGCCACATTGCCATTGGTCATCACCACAATCATGGACTTCGCTTTGCCCTGGGCGATGAGGTTGTCCAGGATTTGCGTAGCCCTGCCCAATGCCGGCCAGGCTTCTTCATCGCCGCCCATGCCATGCAGCAGGTATAGGACAGGATACTTTTCCTTACCTTGTTCATAGCCCGGCGGAGTGTAGACCGTCATGCGCCTGTTGATTTTCAGCTCCGCAGAACTATACCAACGCTTGGCAACCGTGCCATGAGGTACTTCCTGCACCTTATAATTATCAGCCTTACCATTGCCGATCAGCAAGACATTGACTACCGAAGCTACATCCCTGATCAGGTATACATTGTTGGGATCACGAACTTTCAATCCATCTACTACAAAGCTATAACTATATAACTCTGAAGGCAATACCGCAGAGGTGTATGTCCAAATGCTGTCGGCATCCATCTTCATGTCTGCGGATCCACTCCTTGGCAGGAAATCGCCCTGCACTTGCACGCGTTTCGCCCCTGGCGCCTTCATCCGAAAGATGACCGTACCGTCTGGGTTGAGCTGTGGCGACACCACCTCTTTTTGACGTCCGAAGTTGAGGTTTTCCTGAGCATTGGCTTTGCCAAGGGCGATGAGCAGCAGTAAGATGAGTAGATTTTTCATGACTGGAATTTGAATGTTAAATATGCTGAATATTTTGTAACAGTTAGAATGAAAATTTGCGGGAAATACTTATATATTTGCCACTGTTTTTAATTAATCTAAATAACATATGAGATTTATATACCATTTAATCACGCTCTCGTGTATAATGGCAACTTCATTGGCGGCTATGTCGCAATCTACGCTTAAAGGACGGGTGGTAGATCAACAAAATAAGCCTTTGCCAGGTGTAACCATAAAGCTGGTAGAGAAAAACCTGCTTCAAACTACTGACCAGCAAGGAGGCTTTAGCTTTGTAGACCTGCCAGAGGGCAGCTACACTGTGCAGAGTTCTTATGTAGGTTACACCACTAAAAATAGTAAAATTAACCTGAAGGCAAACAATAGCGACTTTACCATCAATCTCATAGAGGAAGACAATGACTTACAGGGAGTGGAGATTTTGGGCCGTAAAGAACAGGCTTACAAGAATACCAAGTCTTTTTCCGGCACCAAAACGGAAACACCTATGCGGTATGTACCACAGTCGATCAGTTATGTGACTAAAGAAGTAATAGAAGACCAGCAGGCTTTTAAAGCGAGTGATGTGATCAAAAACATTAGCGGTGCCAGTCATTATTCTTATTATAATAATGACATTGCGTTGAGGGGATTCCGCTCCAGCAACGGGATGATCAATGGATTGAGGACGCCAACAAGCAGTTGGAGCCAGCCTTTGCTGCCCAATGTAGAACGTATTGAAGTGATTAAAGGCCCTGCCTCTGCCTTATTTGCCAATGCAGATCCGGGAGGTATTGTAAATACGGTAACGAAGAAACCTTTGGAGGAGGCACGTAAGTCGATCAATTTTGCAACGGGAAGCTGGAATACCAACCGCCTGATGGCCGACTTTACCGGACCTATGAATGAACAGAAAACTTTACTTTACCGCTTGAACCTGGCTTATCAGAACGCAGAATCTTTCCGCGTACTTCAGGGTGGTGAGGACATTGTGATTGCACCATCGATTTCCTTTATTCCCGATGAGAAGACCTCCGTGAACTTTGACTTTGTGTATTCCAAGACTAAAAGCAGGCTGGATCGTGGCCAGCCGATATTTGGTGCAACTGCGGGAACTGATTTGAACTCTACTCCTATCTCTTTTGCACTTGGAAAAAGAAACGATTTTGAAAATGAGCTGAATTTGTATGTGACTACTTCATTGCGCCGCAAGATCAGTGAAAAGGTAACATTCAACGTTTCTTACATGAAATTCTTATATGACGAGGATTTGTTGGAGCACCGTACTTCGAACCGTTATGCCGTGGATGGCTTAAATAAAGCAATTCCTACCAAAATGGAAATGCAGACGATCCGCAGACAGGGTAAAAATTACAGCGATAACATCACTGCATATTTCGTCACGGATTTGAAAACCGGTCCGCTTACGCACAAAATCGTGACTGGTTATGATTACATTCAAAATCAATCACCGATAGGAAATTCGAATTACAATGCTACAGGCTATCGTAGAATAGATGGTACTACTGCGAACTATACCATCCCTGATCCGACTAAGCCGCTTCCTGCAAACTATGTAGCTTTTGTTCTTGACAAGAGCGGTAATCCTGTCCCAAATGTTCCTCACTTTGACTTGGTAAATCCCAACTATGCTATTTCTGAAATCTCTGGTTATATCAATACTTCCACTCAAACTGACCCTGCAAAATATTATCAGCATGGCATCTACATCCAAGACCAGATCAGCTTTGGACAATTCCAGGCACTGCTGGGTCTGAGACAGGAGTATTATACTGACGTAGTGGATTACAAGAAAGCCACAGAAAAAAAAGTAGAACAAAAAACCCTGCTACCCAGAGTTGGCTTAGTGTACACGCCATTAGATCAGGTAAGTTTGTATGGAACCTATACTGAAGGCTACCAACCACAGAGCGCTGCCCAGATTGGTGCACCTGCCATTTACGGCGGGCCATTTGATCCACTGATCAGCAATATGTATGAGGTAGGTGCCAAAACGGAGTTGTTTGAAAAACGATTGTCGGCAAATCTTGCCTTTTACAGGATCGAGCAAAACAACGTGCTGGTGAATGCAGGTAATCCCGGAAACACAGAAGAGCTTACGCAAATTGGCCAGCAGCGCTCAAAAGGTATAGAGCTGGATGTAAACGGTGCCATTATGCCCAATTTCAGTCTCACTGCAAACTTTGCGATCAGCAGAAATGAAACGACGAAAAGCGATAAGGCAGATCAGATTGGTAGGCTTGCAGCCAACGCACCCAAGGCGCAAGGTGGACTGTGGGCAAAATATATGTTCCTGAACCCTGATTTAAAAGGTTTAGGTATTGGTGCAGGTGTAAACTACACAGGAAAGAGAAATACGCAAAACGTAATTCTTGAGCTTCCGGAATATACGTTGTTTAGTGCTGCATTGTACTATAACATCGATAAATTCAAGATTTCGGGTAACCTGAACAACGTGTTCAATAAAACGCATTGGGTGGGCGGCTATGACTTTAACAGGCTTTTCCCAGGCGCACCACGGAATTTCCTGATCGGTATCGGTTATACTTTCTAATTTAGCAGCATGAAGCCGAATAATAAGGACAAAAAAGATCAGAAGCTGCTCTGGAAAATACACCATTGGTCGGGCCTCTATGCAGGTCTCGTGATCGGTATCCTTTGCTTTACGGGTGCCATTGCCGTGTTTATCCCTGAGATTGATGGTTTGATCCAACGTCGTTATTATTCGGTTTATGCTTCCAGCCCCGTACCTGGGCAAGCTCCCAAAATAGACGGGGCATTGGCGGAAGCCAGAAAACGATATCCAAAAATGACTGGCTTATTGATCGATATGCCAGATCAGCCGGGAGGTGTGGCTACCTTCAGTTTCGCGGTAAAGGGTAAGGACAAAGCCTCCAGCAAGTTCTATTTTTTATTTGTAGACCCGGTAAAAGACAAGATTCTCGGAAGCCGGGATCGTCAGAACTCGTTGGCCAATTACCTGCGGCAGATGCATGTGCGCTTGTACGAGGGCTTTTGGGGCAGACAATTGGTTGGACTTGGTGGTGTGGCTTTTATCGTAGTGACTGTAACCGGTTTTCTGATCTATGGTCAGTTTATGAAAAAGCAGACTTATCCAAAGGTTAGGCGCAAAGGCATGCGGATCTTGATGGGCGACTGGCATAAGATACTGGGCATTAGCGCCCTGGCCTTCAATTTTGTGATTGCCTGTACTGGTGCATGGTTGGGTTTACAACCGAAGCTTATGCAATGGTTCGATATAAAAGCGCCAAATGACCATGATTTCCCTAAGTTATTGGAGCCCAAAGCGGATGCCAAAACAGCGGTGCATTGGGATCAGGTTTTCCTGGTTTTGAAAAAAGAGTTTCCTGACCTGAAACCTGGCTATATGCGTGCTTCTGAAGACGGAACGGCCACCATCGAAGTGCATGGAAGCATAGATGGTCAGGTGTATGAGAAAAACATCAACGCTTTGGTTTTGTCAAAATCTTCCTATCAGCCCCTGTTCAGATGTGATGTGCGGACGATGACTTTCGCTCAGCGCTTTTATTCCGTGCAGGAAGCACTTCATTTTGGAGACTATGGTGGCCTGGGATTGAAGATCGTCTACACCATTTTGGGATTAACGAGCGCATTTTTGTCGATCAGCGGTTTCGTTGTCTACCTCTACCGAACCGACAAAAAGCAACAACGCCGGATGAGCCCCTGGAAAACTACCTTTGTATATTGCCTCGTTATTTTGATTGTACTCGTAGTAATTGCGCTGATCAGCATGTTTATCGGTTACCGCCAGGCATCTGCGATAGCAGCTTGGCTGGTCAATGGCAGTTTATTTGGCTACATCTTCTACACCATCGTGGTAGCTATCCTTAAAAAAAGAAATTCCACTACTAAAGCTATCGGCATATGAAGCAGGCTAAAGTCATTCAGCATACGCTGATTCCCATAGCACTTATTGCGGGCAATATCGGCCTTGCGCATCTCATCTACCTGCTGGCCAATGGAATGTTCAGCTTACAACTGCCCGCACTGGCCATAACATTGGTGCTTCTGGGAATGGGAATCCTGAAGGCCGATAGGCTCCTTTTGCTCATCGGCACCGGGGCCTATATTTTGATTTTACTTTTTACTTTGCTCAGCTAAAGATTCCTACAACAGGTCGTTGGCCAGGTTCGCCAGTTCGCTCCGCTCGCCTTTCGCTAGGGTGATGTGCGCATAAAGCGGATGGTTCTTAGCATTTTCTATCAAATAAGAAAGGCCGTTACTTTCAGCATCCAGATATGGGGTATCGATCTGATAAATGTCTCCTGTAAACACAATCTTGGTGTCCTCTCCTGCCCTTGAAATGATGGTTTTGATCTCATGTGGTGTGAGGTTCTGAGCTTCATCTACAATGAAAAAGATCTTGCTGAGGGTGCGTCCACGGATGTAAGCCAAGGGTGCGATCACGATCTTTTCGGTCTTTACAAATTCATCTATACGGGCTTGCATTTTGGGATCGTCGCTATACTGCTCCTTAATGAAGCGCATGTTATCCCAGATCGGCGCCATGTAAGGGTCTATTTTAGATTTTACATCACCGGGAAGGAAGCCGATGTCTTTGTTGCTCAATGCTACGATAGGTCTAGTGACATAAATTTGCCGGTAGTCCTTACGCTGCTCCAGCGCACTGGCAATGGCCAACAGGGTTTTTCCCGTGCCCGCTTTACCCTGTATGGTGACAAGCTTGATGTCTGGATTGAGCAGGGCATGAACAGCAAAAGACTGCTCATGGTTTCGGGGAGCGATCTTGAATATCGACCTGGGTTTGATGGCAGCAATGCGTTCCGATTGGAAATCGTACCAGCCCATGGCCGTTTTGCGGTTGCTTTTCAGGATGCAGAAATGGTTGCCAGTCTTGTTGGAAAGCTGTAGTTCGTCCGTTGGAATGCTGCCTTCTACTTTCAGTTCGTTGAAAAGCAGTTCAGGAATTTTGCTGAGCGTGGTCGTTCCAGTGTAGAGTTCATCGAGGTTCTTCACTTTCCCTGTTTCGTAATCTTCTGCATGTAGGTCCAGGGATTTCGCTTTGAGCCGGAGGCAGATGTCTTTAGATACAAGGATTACCTTCTTAGCAGGAAATTCCTGCCTGAGGCTGAGCGCCGCATTCAGGATCTTATGGTCTATTTTGCCGGTACCAAATACTGCTTCGGCATCGAGGTGGTTGGGCTTTGTGTCCATCACCACTTTAAAGTTGCCTTTCATGCTGCCATTAAAAGGAATCCATTTGTTCATGATTTGTTCTCCGGAAGCTTTGTCCATCAGTCGGATAAAGCTACGCGCTTCCGCATTGCGGGTTTCATTACCGCTCTTCATATTGTCGAGTTCCTCCAAAACCTGGATCGGAATGGCTACATCATGCTCCTGGAAATTGCTAAAGGCATTGTGATCATAGAGGATCACAGAGGTATCGAGAACGAAGATTTTCTGCTGCTGGGAAGATTGTTTTGCGGATTTGCTCATGATGTACTAAAATAGGGAATACAAACAAAAAAAGCAGCCTTGCGGGCTGCTTTTTACACGGGAGCATTGATATTAATTTAGAACAAGAAGTATATTTTGAAACTAGTGTCTTTAAGAAAACCTCCACTGTTAAGAGAAAATCCAGTTTGTTCAGCTAATTGCGTAGTTGATGAAGCATATTTCTGTTTATAATTAGCATACAGAGCACCTGCCGAAAGCAATTGCGTTTCTATTGCCCAATGCTTTGCAAAAAACCAGCTCAAACCTCCTACAGCATTCAGCTTATAAGTGTCACCTTTGTAATTTCTTACTTCAGGATCGACATTGTATATTACTGTCTGACTTTGATTAGAGCGAAAATAATCCGCTTTCCCGCCAGCATAAGCATAGAACTTACCTACTAAAGGGAAGTACTTCTGGTAGGTGATGCTTGCACCGTAAGTATCTGATTTGCTATCGGAACCTCCTGTACCTGCGCTTTTCTGTTTATTTCGTCCATAGGACAAGTCCAAGCTAATTTTTGAGTTGTCTTTAATGAAAAATCCATAGCCTAGGCCAATATCTAATCCCGTGATTTTTGTGTCAGCATTAGCAGGGTCGGTGTAATCATTTTTGATGGTATTAGAACCAAGAGTAAGACCTAAAGTGCTGGTTCCTTTTGTTTGAGCGTATCCGGAAACGGATAAGAGCACTGCCAGAGCGAAAATCAATTGTTTTTTCATAATTGTTTATATTTGTGTGTTTATGTTTAACGAATATAAAAATGCTTGACATAAAAGCAAAATAAAATAAATTACTTTAACAAAAATTAACAACTAAGGAATTTTAGGGCAAAAAGAAAACGGAGCCTGTCTTCTTTCGATTTCAGTGCTCCGTTTCCAATCATCTCCAGCCTTAGCTGGAAAATGACCATCAATTGCTTCTTGTTACCTGACCTTTCGTAGTTTTCTTAGTTCTTTGGAACTTCTAAACCCGTCTAAATTAAAGCTTCTGGTTCTTTCCGTAGAATATCTCCTTCTTGCTGTTTAATGCCTGTTTTGAGTTCCGCTATTTTGCATTCGCTTCTCAGCTCCTGTCAAATTTGATGTCCCGCTTGCCATGTCTCCATCGCTGCCGGGCCCTTATGCTTCTGCTCTTGAAATTGCCAGAACCCTCTGCCCTTAGGCTATTGTTCTTTTTGGAATTTCTTCAGACTGTCAATGTACTTGCTAATTGATAGATCTAATTTACAGACCTTTATCTCAAAAACAAAGCTTTAAGAGCTTTTAGTTATACACCTGTTATCCACAAAGTTTTACACATTAATTTCAGGTTTATACACAGTTTATTCACATATTTACGTACAACATCCGCTTATGAAGATCAATTATTCCAAATTATTGCTTCTTTTTCTGTTTGGTATATTATCCTACCTGCAAGCTTGTCGCTCGCCCGATAGGGAAAAAAAGCAGATTTCCAGGCAAACATTGAAAAAACGTGCCATCAAGGATTGGAACAAAACCATCCCTGGAAACTTTAGCGCTGAACAGGATTTGTTTTTTGATACATTAAAAATTGAAGACTTCCTGAAAGAAAAACCTGAACTGGCTGCTTATGCCCCGGAAATCAGGAAATTCTACGCAGGTCGCAATTTCGCCTACGCCTGGTATACCAAAAAAGGGCTGATTGAGCAGGCAGGTAACCTTGCCGACCGGATCAGAAACCTTGGCGAAGAGGGTGTTGCCAAACCAGCACCATATTTAAGTACGCTGGATTCTTTACTGTACGAAAAGTCGGCAAAGAAGCCTGACCTCAACCTGGAGCTGATGCTTACGGCCCAATATTTCGTATTTGCCAAACTGGCCTGGCAGGGAATGGATGCTTCCATCAGTAAAAAGACTCAGTGGTTCCTACCAAGGAAAAAGGTGGCTTATGAGCAATACCTGGACAGCATGATCAAGTCGCCAGGCAAGTTTTCCGGCATCGGCGTTGCACCGGTATATCGACAGTACGACTTATTGAAAACCTTCCTGCAGAAATACAGGGCGCTGGATGAAAAGGACGATTGGCCAATGATTGTTGCGGATCAGAAATCCTATAAACCAGGTGATTCATCTGCTGTGCTTTCGGCAATCAAAACGAGGTTGTTCAAGCTGGAGGATTTTAAAGGGGATACTTTAGATGCCCACTACGACGATGAACTACTTGTGGCGATGAAGCAGTTTCAGAGCAGGCATGGACTTGTCGCAGATGGCGCAATAGGTTCTGGCACATTTGCTGCATTGAATACGCCATTGAAGACCAGGATCACTCAGCTATTGGTCAATATGGAGCGCTGCAGATGGCTGCCAGTCCACATGAATTCCGACTACCTCGCTGTAAATATCCCCGAGTTCCGCTTGCATGTTTACCATGCAGACAGCCTTTTATGGAGCTGCAATGTGGTCGTTGGACAGTCGGTGCATAAAACGGTAATTTTTGGTGGCGACATGAAATATGTGGTATTTAGTCCCTATTGGAATGTACCACCGAGCATTGTGCGCAACGAAGTGCTACCGGCTATGCGCCGCAATCCGGGCTACCTGAATGCCGCGCGAATGGAGATCACCGGGAAAAGCGAAGGCCTGCCGGTGGTAAGACAAAAGCCCGGACCGAAAAACTCATTGGGCCAGGTGAAATTCCTATTCCCAAACAGCTACAACATCTACCTGCACGACACGCCTTCCAAATCCCTTTTTACGGAATCTTCAAGGGCATTTAGTCATGGTTGCATCCGCATCTCTGAACCCGCGAAGCTTGCCGGCTTCCTCTTGAGGAACAGCAAAAACTGGGATGAGCAGAAAATAAAAGCTGCCATGAACTCCGGCAAAGAACAGTATGTGACACTAAAGGAACCTGTTCCGGTTTTTATTGCCTATTTTACATCCTTTATAGACCGAAACAATTTATTAAACTTTAGAAAAGACATTTACGAAAGAGATAAACCATTGTCTGACATGCTCTTGAAAAAAGATTGATTTTTTTTCATCATTACTGTAGCGAATCTGGCACTCGCCTCGTTTGGTTATATGAGAGCGTTAAATTAGATGATGGGGTTGGGTCTTCGGATCCAGCTCCATTTCTTTTTCCAAAAAAACTAAAACCCGAATTATGAAACGATCCTTTACTACCGCTTTTTTTTCTATGCTGACTGCAGCTTCGTTGCTTAGTGCCTGCAAAAAAGACCCTGTAACTATTCCCGATTACACTTTCGTGAGCGTAACCAATGCCTCACCAAGCAGCGCAACTTACAACATTTATTTTGATGCCAATAAGCTGATCAATGGTGCACTTCCTTATGAAGGCAATATCGCCTACAAACAGATCAATCCAACTACGTACACTGTAAAACTGACACCGGAGAGCAGTTCAGAAAATAAGCTCAGCAAGCAATTTAGCTTTGATGCAAATAAAGGTTATTCTTTATTCATCATCGGAAGGGCTGGAAAGACTGAGGGCACTGATAAATTTGACATCCTGCAGGTTGAAGATGAGCTGAAAGCGCCTGCAACTGATAAAGCACTGATTCGCTTCATCAACCTCTCTCCCGATGCACCGGCACTAAACCTGCATGAAAAGGGCAAAGATGCCATCATTTCCGACAAAGCCTACAAAAGCGTAAGCGCCTTCGTTGAGGTAGAAGCAAGGAAATACATTTTCGATCTAAAAGATAAAGCCAGCAACCTGAGTAAAGCTGAGATGGCTGAAGTAGATATCAAGAAAGGCGGCATTTATACAATCATTGCCAAGGGTTTACTGACCCCAGCCGAGTCTGAGAAACCTTTCGGCGGATTTGTAGTAGCCAACTAGGCCTGCTACAAATCCCTGTTTTCAATGGCCCGAATTTTTTCCAATCGTTTTACGTGACGCTCTTCATTGGTAAAGCTGGCCCTTAGAAAAGCAAATACGATCTCCTTTGCGAGCTCAATACCCAATACACGCTCTCCCAAACACAAGACATTGACATCATCATGTTCCACAGACTGATGTGCAGAATAGGTATCATGGCAGACTCCTGCCCTGATACCTTTAAATTTATTGGCCGCAATACTGACGCCCACAGAACTTCCACAGATCAAAATACCCCTTTCCCCTTCCCTGTTTAGTAAGGCCAGTGCTACGTCTGCCGCATGGTCTGGATAGTCTGAAGCTTGCTCGGTAAAGGTGCCTTTATCGACGACTTCATAGCCGTTTTCCACCAAAAGCTTGGCGATGATGGTTTTGTATTTAAATCCTGCGTGGTCTGATCCGATGACAACTTTCATATTGCTTTATTTTATTTGATGTTATTCAATTCTTCCTGGGTAAAAGCAGTCTCTCTGCCTTTGTATTTCTGGCGTGCAGCAGCAATGTCCTTGACTTCTACTTTACCTGCATTATTCTGCCAGGAGCTTCTGATGAAACTCAAGACCTGGGCAATGTCTTCATCAGAGATTTCCTCACCATAGGCTACACCCGGCATATCAGCAGAAATCTCAGGGGATTGGTAAAGATGGTCATTGACCTTAATTGGACCCGTTAGTCCATACATCACAATGGGAATCAACTTATTCAGGCTACCCGTAACCCATTCTGATTTGTTGAGCGGCGGTGCCAGTGACTTAATACCGTTGCCGTCCGGCGCATGGCAGGTCTGACAGGTACTGCGGAACAAGGCTGCCCCTTTCGGAAATGCCCTGGCAATAACCTCTGGGTCACGGTTTTTCTGTGCGCTTCTAAAGTTGTTGATCACCTTTGCCAACTGCTTATTGATCTTTAGATTGGTATCCGGAAGTTGCTGAGCTATGATTTGTTGAAAGCCTTCTTCCCGCATCGGCAATGTACTTACAATGGCATCTACTACGTAACTATTGTCAGGATATTTCCTGGCCAAATCCAGCAGCAACTGACTGGCTTCCTGCTCATTGAATGGTTTGATGTAATTGGCTACGTAAGCAATATAGGGAGCAGCAAATTCATCGCCATTGGCTAGCAATTGTTTCAAAGCCTTTACGTAGGCCGGGTAGCTGGATAGATTGATTACTGAAGGGGCGGCAGCTAAGGCCTGGGTCCTGATGACCCAATTGCCGCTCTGCATCAGATCGGTTACCTCGTTGGTCTGCAGTGCATAAAGCCCTTCCAACACCCACATGGCATGGATGACCTGCATCGGATTCTGTGTATTTTTCAGCGCTGCTTTCAGATATGGGATGGCTTTCCTATTTTTCTGGTCGACCATAATCTGCTGGGTAAGATCCCGGATGAAACCGTTAGGATTGCCCAATAAGGCGACTTGCTGAGCAGGGTCGTTTGGTATGCTGACCGCTTTTGGTTTCTTACCTTTTGGTACGATCTTATAGATCCGGCCACAACCTACAGGCTGCGATAGATTGCGCATTGCAAACTGCTTCATCAGATAAGGTGTCACATAGGTTTTGTGCTGTATGATGCCATGGTACATGTCCAGCACGTACATGGCCCCGTCTGGACCGTTATATAAGCTTACGGGACGGAAACGCTCGTCGACACTCGCCAGGAATTCTTTTTGCGCATAAGCCTGCTTTCCTTTTACCTTAAAACTGTCTTCTGTCAGGATGTTCCGCTTGATCAGGTTTGCAGAAGGTTCAGCTACAAATGCATTCCATTTGTAAGCATCGCCAAAGAGGTTGCCTCGGTAGATCAGCGGGCCGCATGCAGCAGTAAATTCCTTTAAACGCAGACTGTCATCCAGCATTCCCTTGACATAGCCCCTATTGACACCGGGAGTAGGCCTGATCGGATATACCTTATTGTCGGGCACAGTCCTTTCATTGTAACCAGCTACATTGCGTAAGCTCTTGTTGCCGGCACCAAAGCCAGGTGCAAAGTAATCGCCGATGAGGTTGGTAGAATTATCGTTGTAATACAAGCGGCCGTAATCGTCCTGCGTTACCCCCCATTGTCCGCGGAAATGGGTATTTTCTATAATCCAGTCCTCACCTCTCTTGCGGAAGCGCCTGTTGTCTTTGGCATTGTAAATCCAGTTGTCCAGTCCCCGCATCAAGCCATTGGGCTGATGCTCTACATTGCCCTCAGTGGCAAATTTGGAATCTACCAACGTGCGGCCTGCGGGTTTATCATCCTTGATCTTGTAATACCATAAATTAGGTGGTGTGGCCACTAGAATGCCATCTTCAATGAGGCAAATGGATCTGGGCATCACCAGGGAATCCAGGAATATTTTTCGGGTGTCGGCTATGCCATCCCCGTTTTTATCTTCCAGGATCACGACTTTGCCATTGGGTTTGTCTTCGCCCCTGCCCAGGGAATCGGGCATGTAGCCGTTCATCTCCACAACCCACATTCGGCCTTTGGCATCGAAAGACATGGCCACCGGCATGCTGACCATAGGTTCTGCAGCCACGAGTTTTACTTCAAAGCCCTCTTCAATTCTCATCTTGGTGATGGCTTCATCGGCCGCCACTACAGGCGAAATACTGAAATCTATGCCTTTGGCCATTCCACTGGCCTGACTGGTGCTGGTTGCCATTTTGTAGCTCTGACACTGATACAGTGAAAACAGCACAATGCCCAGAACGGTATATTGATATCCTTTCATGTTGATGCTAGCTTTTTACGGGAATTTGGCTCAATACTTTGAGCAGGTAAGTCCAGAATTTCTGTACGGATGAAATTTTCACACATTCATCAGGAGAATGGGCGCCATGGATGGTAGGACCGAAAGAGATCATGTCCATTCCGGGCAGATGAGCTCCCAGGATACCACATTCCAAACCGGCATGACAGGCATTTACATGAGGTTCTTCATTGAACGTCGTTCTGTAAAGTTCGGTCATTAATCTGAGTATATCCGAATCGGCATTGGGTTTCCATCCGGGATAATCGCCACTACGGGAGACGTTGCAGCCCATGAGTTCAAAAGCCGAGGCAACTGCATTGGCCACATCCGTTTTGCTGCTTTCTACGCTACTGCGCTGGAGCGATTGCGTGATGAAGTCGCCGCCTTTTACAATGACTCTTGCCAGGTTTGAAGAAGCTTCTACCAGATTGGCGATATCAGGACTCATCCTGAACACCCCATTTGGCAATGCGTAAATGGCGTAAATCATCTTTTTGAGCTCTTCAGGAGCTACCACATGCGAAGGCAGGTCGGCAGGTACAGCATTGATTTTGAGGCCAGGTTCTATAGACTGGTATTCTGCCTGAATGGTATTTTGGAATTGCGCCAGAAAGCTTTTGAAAGCTTGTTCATCAGCTTTATGGAGTACGACAACCGCTTTAGATTCGCGGGGAATGGCATTGCGCAGGCTACCCCCATCGATGCTGGCCAACTGTACGGGCAGCACTTGAAGTGCATCATGCAGCAAGCGGTTCATCAGTTTATTGGCATTGGCCCTGCCCTTATGGATGTCCATCCCGGAGTGCCCGCCCAGGAGTCCTTTGATGCTCAACTCAAAAGCAAGATCATCTGCAGCTACTGCCTGTTGTTTATAGTTATAAATCGTATTAGTATCGATTCCCCCGGCGCAGCCGATGGTCAGTTCATGATCCTCCTCCGTATCCAGGTTCAGCAATATGCTACCGGATAAATTGGTCGGATCGAGTTGTTTGGCTCCGGTCATGCCTGTTTCTTCGTCAATAGTAAACAGTGCTTCTATGGCCGGATGTGGGATATCTGATGCAGCAAGAATTCCCATGATGGTGGCTACGCCTATGCCATTGTCTGCGCCTAATGTAGTGCCTTTGGCACGAACCCAATCGCCATCAATATGCATGTCTATACCCTGGGTATCGAAATCGAAATTACTGTCGCTATTCTTTTGGTGCACCATGTCCAGGTGGGACTGCAATATGACCGTCTGGCGGTCTTCCATTCCGGCTGTGGCTGGCTTCTTGATCACTACATTACCGATACTGTCCTGTATGGTTTCTAGCCCTAGGCTATGTCCGAAATCTACCATAAACCGGATCACCCTCGTCTCCTTTTTTGATGCCCTCGGTATGGCGTTCAGGCCTGCAAAATTGACCCAAAGCGCCTTGGGCGCCAACTCCTTTACTTCCATTATATTTGTCTCATTTGTATATAACAAACTTAATTAAAAGTTTTTTAAAATCGCTTCCAACCAGGGCAATATCCTGCTTTTGTTGCAAAGAATGCCATAGGAATTTTACCCTTCAGATGACAAAACTTAAGTGAAAGAATCTGATATTAGCTGCACTGAAAAATGAAACCTTATGAAACATCTTCTTTTAGCTTTATTGATCTGCAGTGCTGCAGTAAGTGTACGTGCTCAGGGACTGGCTCCGGGTACAGATATCCCCAAAGCGGTATTTTATCGTTCCAATGGGACCACTTATAGTACTGATCAGGTAGTACGTGGTAAAAAGACGTTATTGATGTTCTTTGACGCCACTTGCGGGCATTGCCAGAAGGTGGCAGCTACGATTTCTAAAAGGAATAAGGAATTCAGCAATATCAATATCTTATTGGTGACCCAGGATGAGCAACGTTCCATTGATTATTTCATGAACAATTACGGGAAGACCTTATTGACCATGAAAAACGTGACTATTGTACAGGACAAAGATCGGGTATTCATTCCCCTCTTCCATCCGAAACAATATCCGGCATTGTATCTGTTTGGTCACGACAGGAAGTTGATTTACTTCTCCAGTGAAGACAAAGATCTGCCAAAATTCTTTACGCTGATTAAATAGCAGCCAGACTTTTTGAGCTGATCTTATAATAAGCGCCGTCCCAAAGTTCTATCCGCTTTTTCAAAGAAGCGACAGTAGCGGCTTCGGCAGCATTCCAGAATTCTTCATTCTCAGCACAAAGTTCAGCAGTCATCTCCAGTGCCAGGTGACTGTGGTGGTCTCCATCTACTTCGATGTGTCTGTCGAGGTAATATTTGAAAAGAGAAATCTGATCAGGGAACTTTTTGTTCAGGTCGTTGACAATCGCATGAAACATATTAGGGATCAGGTCTTCCCGGCCAAAGGTGAAGGTACTGGCCTGTAAATGTGCTTGCTTACTATTGATGATCTCGAAGGTGAAATCTACGAAATTACGTGCTTCTTCAGGAGTACTGGCCATCGCATAAGCTTTCTCCAGATCGCCTGTCTGCTTGAGCGCAGCTATGAAACAATCCATTTCAAAGGTATCAGCGCCACATTGTTCCATGGCATCGAGATACATCTCAAAATGGCTTTTTTTCTCGCCTTCGGCATCTACATCTGACTCTTCGCCGGCCACGATCTCATTGATGAGCGCACGTGTGCTTCCGGAGCCTACCGGAAACCAGGGCAAGGTAGTGCAGGTAAGATTGATCTGCAGAGATTTGAGCAGCGACATGAAATCCCATACTGCATAAACGTGGTATTGCATAAAAACCCGGAGGTCTTCCAGGTCATTGATTACTGAGTAGACTTTGTGGTTGATAATCTGTTGCCGTAACGGCTCAATGGTATTCTTGATTCTTTCCAGCGCTGTATTCATCTGCCCCTTTTAAAATATTTCGGCGGCAAAGATAAGACTTTACCACCAAAATCCCTGCACCTTTACCAATCCTTTAAATCCTGACATTGATTTTATTTTTTTCCTAAGTTCTACAACCATAGGCACATTGCCTGCAAGGTACACGGTGCTGTTGTCCAATTGCTGCTCCCGGAGCCAGGCATGCAGGTTATCGATATTATCAGGAGTTTCCTGGGGAATCGCTTCCAACCGGGAATCGAAATCGCGGCTGAAAAAGTCGCGGTGCTCCGGATCGCTAATGACGAGGGCTCCAGACAACTTACCTTTACCCGCTAACTGTTCAAGGGCCAGGAAATGTCCGATAGCGGAACTGTCGCCAAGACAAAATAACATGGCTGCATCCAGGGGCTTGGTGAATGTAGTGGTAATGCCCATATAGCGGACTTCGTCGCCAGTTTTCAGGGAAGCCGCCCAATGGCTGCCCGCACCGTCATGCGCGGCATCGACATAAAGTGTACAGGTTTCGGTGCTGGCATCCCAATCTGCAGGTGTATAATCCCTAAAGGTATGCGCTGCTACTTTTATTTTCATGTGCTGTACGCTTTGCCATTTCTGCATGTCCACGCCTGGAAGATGCAGGTCAATTTCATAAAAAGTTGAAGGATTCCATGCACGAACATCAAGTACGCGCGCGGTTTTCGCAAACTGCTTTTCAATGATATCTATGGCTTTTTTCTTGATGATATTCATAATTGATGTATTTAACATTGCAAAGCAAGGCTAAATAGCGCTATGTATCAATGAATGATCTGAGGTAAGTATTGGACAATCAGCGGTAAGTAGAGCGGAATTTACCTGCGGACATCCCTTCCGATTTGCTAAACAGTCTGGAAAAATAAGTATGGTCGGAAAAGCCGAGTTCAAAAGCGATTTGCTTTACGTTTAGATCCGTGTAATACAATAAGCGTTTGGCTTCCAGCATCAGTTCATGCTGGATCCAGTAGCTGACTGAAAAGCCCGTAACAGATTTCAGCACCTCATTGAGGTAGCTCAGGGAAATGTGTAATAACCCCGCGTAGGCGGAAGGACTTTTAGTGGTTTTGTAGTGCTGCAATAACAATTGCCTGAACTGGTTGCTGATCTGTACTGGTCTTGAATTCTGCTGTAATGTACTACTGCTCTGCTCCAGGTACAGCTCGGCAACCAAACCGATAAAGGCCGATGCCAAAGCATGTGCTATGGATTTGCCCAAGCTGGTTTCCATGTTCAGGTATCTGTGGTAGAGCAGTTCCAGGCTCTGTTTCAATCTGTTTTTTTGTACGGCATCCAGCGCGAGCGGTGCGTTGATGGGGATTTGCTGCTCGAAAATGGTACGGTATTCTTCTGCAACCAGCAAAGTATCGATGGCCAAAAAATAACCCGTAGTATTTTCAGAAAGCACGCCATGATGCACTTGTCCGGGCAATACATAGAGCATCGCGGCATCGGGAATATCCAGCAATTTGAAATCGAGCATAAACTGGTTTCTGCCGCTTTCCTGTAAGATAAAAATATAGTGATCGTCGCGATGGGCTTCTTGTAAGGGGGTATCCGTAACCAATGTAACAGCCTCGAAATGGTGCATTTCGAGGCCGTTTTTTGATCGCTCTTTGAGCTTATGTAATGGGATCTTGGCTTTCACATTGCTGACTGAATAGTACAAAACTAGGCATTTATATCCCTAACATTTTGATTGCTGATATTTTATTTCCCCTTTCAGTGAAAACCAACCAGAGGTTGCGCTTTCCTTTAATGGCCTGCAGATTGGCAATTGCGGACGTACCTTCAGTCTTTCCGATAACTGGGCCTGTCGGGGAATCCAGGTGTATTTCTATGCTTCCTTTTGCATCGCCATTGAGTATGAACTCTATACCTTTGAGCTCTGTGAGGTCTATGCTTTTGAGCTGTAGAAAAGCCCCTGCTGATTTGGAACTCGCTACTGTCCGCTCTTTATTGAAGTTCATTTCATGAGCACCGTCGGTGTTGTTGACCAGAATATGCGGATGGCGCAGCACCACAATGTGCTCTCCGAGCTGTGCGGGAGCGAGCTTGGCTCCACGGTCTTTATAAGCAGCCCGGAATATAAATGTGCCTTTATTGGTCTGGTCTGGCTTTACATTCGTTGTGTAGCTTCCTACCACAGGCAGGTTTTTACTGGCGGGGGCTTTCTGGCTCAGGCTCAGGATGTACCTCACAATGGAACTCACCTCACTGACCGGCATGGAAGAATGCGCAGGCATCATGGCATCTCCCCAAACACCGGAACCGCCATTGATCACTTTTTTGCTGAGTGCTGATTCCGCGGTTTTACTGCCTTTGTATTTCAGGGCAACAGCTTTAAAAGACGGACCCAGCGATTTGGCATCTAAGGAATGACACGCGTTGCAATCACTCTTTTTCAATAAGGCCCTGGCAGCAGCAAACTGTGCGCTGGCATCGAAGGTTTTCTGTTGCTGGGCAATCACAGTCATGTCGTAACCCTCTGAGAGGTAATTGATGGAAACGGCAACCTGCGCAGGAAGAATCCGTTTATTGGCCAGGCTGCCGTCCTCTTTATCCGTTACACTTACTGCATATTTAATCGTATTGCCCGGAAAGTAAAAACTGGAATTTCCTTTGGTAAAATCAAACTTCACGACCGGAACGGCATTGCCTACAGCTATCTCTACAGTTTTACTGTTTTTGGCGCCATCCGGATCTGATACAGTGAGTGTGGCTTTATAAATCCCCGGAGTGGTCAAGGTGATTTCGGGGTTGGCCAGTTTGCTGCTTTGTCTAACTACTCCTGCCCTGCTGATCTTCCAGTCATACCTTAAAGAGTCGCCATCCGCATCTGCTGTTCCGGCTGAAGAGAGTTTTACTTTCAATGGCGCTGCCCCAGCGGTTGTGCTGGCCGCAACCTGTACTGCCGGTTTTCTGTTGCCGCCGTTAAATTCTACGCGGATCAGTTCGGCTTCGGGATTGTCCTTGAAATAGCCATTTCCGTATTCCAGTACATACAGGTCGCCATCAGGTCCAAATTTCATGTCTATCGGTCCGTGAAGGCTAAGCTCAGGGAGGAAACGTTCCATAGATTTGTAATTGCCCTGCTCATCTAGCGTGACGGCAAGGATCCATCCACGTACCCAGTCGGTGATCAGCCATTTGCCTTCGTAATAGGCAGGGAATACCTTGGCGCCGGTTTTGAAGTCTGATTTATGAAAGATGGGGCCGCCAACTGCGCTTCTTCCGCCACTGCCCATTTCAGGAAATTCGGGGCTCACTGCATAAGGATACCAGATCATGGCAGCAATGGCAGGCGGCAGGATTTGCTGACCGGTATTGTTTGGCGATTTATTGACGGGCTTCAGCGCATCATAGAGCTCACCTGATTTCTTTGTGGCAAAATCGTAGTAACGGTAAGCCTGGTTATCACCGATAAAATATGGCCAGCCGTAGTTGCCTGCCTTCTTAGCGATGTTAAATTCATCATAAGAGCGTGGCCCCCGGCTTTCTGAACCGTTTGCACCGTCCGGACCTACCTCTCCCCAGTAGAGCCAGTTGGTCCTGCTATCTATCGTGAGCCGCCAGGGATTCCTGTTGCCCATCGTGTAGATCTCCGGCCGGGTATTCGGTGTGCCTTTGGGAAATAGATTCCCTTCAGGAATGGTATAAGTACCGTCCGCTTCGGGATGGATCCTCAGGATCTTGCCCCTTAGGTCATTGGTGTTGCCGGATGACTTCTGGGCGTCCCTTGGTGCAGCTCCGGGCCGCTCGTCTATTGGCGTAAATCCGTCAGAAGACTTAGAATAAGTATTATCTCCAGTGCTGAGCAGCAAGTTTTTATCCTTGTCGAAAACCATCCCACCGCCTACATGGCAGCATTCTTCCCGCTGCACAGGCACATCCAGTACTTTCTTTTCGGTAGCCATATTGAGCTTGCCAGCTTTCCAGGTAAAACGAGAAAGCCTGTTGACCGATTCAGTCTTGTCAGAATAAAAGATGTATATCCAGTGGTTAGTGGCATAGTCAGGATCCAGGATCACACCCTGCAGCCCATCCTCGCCTTCTTCCCGTTCCGACTTCTTTTTTACATATTCCCGGCTTACCTGCAGGTCGGCGATGACCTCCATTTTATTGGTTGCGGGATCATAAAGTTTCAGTTTGCCTTTTCTTTCGGCGTATAAAACCTTTCCACCTTCCATGACCTGGAACTGCATCGGCTCTTCCAGTTTTTGGACCAGGACTACCTTGGTAAACCTATTAGATTCAGGTTTGGCATCTTGCGCTACTGCGGTAAATTGCAATAGCAACAAAAAACAAAGCCATTTAGACGCGGTAATGAGATTTATTTTAATCACAAATTCCCGGCTATTTGAATTGAGCATATATTTTTTATTCAATGGTTAATTGAGCGTTAAGCGCTGCTTTTGCTTCAGCAAGAGCTGCTGTAATGCTGTATAATTTACTTTTTGTACAGTCGTTTTATGATCTATGGCCAGCGAAGCCGCTGTAGCTGCCGACTCTCCGAGGATCATAAATACCGGTTCCATACGCACAGAGCCATAAGCGATATGGGAAATAGAAAGACATACCGGCACCAATAAATTGCTGCATTCTTTGGCTTTAGGTACGATGGCATCGTAAGAAATTCCGTAAGGTTTTGGTGCTTTAACGCCAATATCTCCCTCATTTTGCACAAAACCTTCCGCAGTCACATAGCGTTGGGTATTGTGCGAATCCAGTGCATAGGATCCCATCCCTACAGAACGAACTACCGCCTTTTTTCCTAAGACTTCGTTTTCAGACATGACATAATCACTGACCATTCTTCTGGCTTCCCTCACGTAAATCTGATGCGGCCAACCACCATTGTCTTTAAATTCATCCTTGGCCAATCCCCACGTACTCATCCTCTTCCTGACATCTTCCGGTACCTTTGGATCGTTGGCCATGTAATACATCAGGCCTTTTTGGTAATCCTCATGTTGTTTGATGATTGCCCGGCGCTCTTCATAAGAAGCTTCGGGATATTTGTAATTCATCCCGATAAAATCGGTACTGAACGGGCCGTGGTTATTGGTATCCGTCTTGCGATTGGGAACCGGATCAAATTTATTGAACACCTCTTTCCAACCTGAGGCAAATACCCTGGCCAACAACTCATAATCGGCTGGATTGTAATTGTCTGGCTTAGGGAAAGTAATCTTATTCTCAGGGTGATTAGAGAGGCACATCCTGAAGCAGTAGGCTTGCAACTTATTGTCGCCGGCACCTTTTAGTCCGGGTTGTTCGGCAGAAATTCCGGCAAGCAGTCCGCTGTTCTTATCGCCTGCAATCCGGTAGGGATCGATGGGCTTGGCAAAGTGATGGCCATGCTGGAATACACCGGTCTGAATGCCGTTCCATTGTTCGCCATACTGTGCGTTAGGTTCTCTGCCAACATGGTAGCTTACTTTAGCCGCGGCCATCAGGTCACCCTCGTAAGTGGCATCAATAAAAACCTTGGCTTTAAATACTTTGCCGCTCAATGTCGTAATGCTGGTGATGGCGCCTGATTTCATTTTCAGCCCTTTTTTTCTGTCCAGCCATTCATTGCGGTAAACGGAAATTTTGTGTTCTCTCACAAAATCTTCCATAATTTTTTCTGCAACATGTGGTTCAAAAATCCACATCGTGCGGTCTGTACCATCTATCGCAGGCGTGCCCTGACCTTTATTGCCATATTCGGCTTGCTTTTGCCATTTCCAGGCAGTGTCTGATTGGTAATGCAGGTAAACCCTGTGGTAAAATTCCCGGGCCAGTCCACCAATGACTTCTTTATTGCCGGTATCTGTAAAACCCAGACCACCTGCCGAAAGACCGCCAAGATGCACATCTGGTGATACCACCAGTACTTTTTTACCGAGTTTAGCAGATTGGACCGCAGCAGTGATGGCTGCAGAGGTGCCTCCATAGATGACAATATCCGCTTCATATGTTGACGATACATTTTGAGCATTTGTTTTTCCAAGGAGACAGGTGATTGCAATTAAAAGTAGGATGTAGGGTTTTCTCATAAGTGTGTCTTTCATGTTGCGGATAATAATTTCTTTAGGTATGCGGGATAACTGTCACGATCGATACTTCCATCGCCTTTGGTAATGCTGTCGCCGAAGCAAACGATACCAGATAAGGGCAGCTGACGTAGGGTAATGTGGTCGTAAACGCTAAGTGCAATGAAACGGTAGCCATTGGCTGTAGGGTGAATGCCATCCCGCTTATTGCTGTTCGCTTCATTTTGAATGAGCGAATCTTTACCTGTGCCGATTTTGCCAATGGTATCAAAACGAAGGCCCAGATCCAGAAAATCTGCTTTGTATTTTTTGGATACCCTCCTGATCACTTCATTGACTTGCTTCCTCCTACCAGATACACCTTCCGGTTCATAAAATGCTGAAGGGTGCCTTGTCAGTAAATCTGGTTCATAGGCAGGAAGGATCGTCATCATCAGGAGCTTACTCCCCGATTGTGTGATCATCTTTGCCATGGCATCCAGGTTTTTTTCATAGTCTTTGAGCGGAACGTGTTTCACACTGTTCATATCGTTCGTACCGACCATCAATATAGTTAATTTAGGTTTTAGTGCCAGGCAATCTTTCTCGATACGATTGAGAAGATCTACGGTATTGTTGCCGCCAATACCAGCGTTGACAACAATCGGGTCATCCGTACCTTGTTGCTGAACTGACATTTTTATTTTCGCCATTGCCAGCAGATCGCGGCTACTGAGGATTGCTGCCGTACCCAGCAGGCTCTTCTTCAAAAAACCTCTTCTATATTTATTCATGCATCTATTTTTAAAAATCTGATTTGGAGCTTTATCTCTCTTAAAATGTAGACAAAGCTCCATACAGATTATAGGATAAAAGATTTAGTAAGCCAAAATCTCAGTTTTAGAATAAAATGTATCAATGGCATTTTTAGGCAGATAAGCAGTTTTGATGGACATGCTTCCTCCTACCAGGGCATTGGTCAATATGGTCGTATCTCTCAACTTCTTGGTAAAAATGACTCCTGTTCCACCAGTTCTTAAAGGATAAGCCACTCTTACCCCAGCCATAGTTGAAGCTGTATCTGTTTCTGAATACCATGAAACTGCCTTTTCCGTACCGACAGTGATTTTTGCCTTAAGTACTCTATTGAACAGGGTGCTCAGGTAATTATCGCCCAAAATGGATCCCGTTTTTGAAAGTATTACAGAACGCTTTCCAGTGGCATCAAAGGTGACTGCTTCAAAGGTGTATACCCCTTCTCCGATCGTAGCAATATTTACTAGCTTTGCTTTTGCTAAATCTGCCGCAGTTATTTCTGTATCAATGGAATCTCTCCTATTATTCCAATAAAGACGCATTTTGACTACTCTGGGATCAGGACTCATCAGCGCGCTGATCTGTGCCCTGTTATATCCCTGAAAGATAGTGAGTGATTTAGGCTTTCCTGGATAAACCTTTTCTGCCTGGTCTATATACTGATCATAGTTACCAGCATTCTTTTCGCAACCGCTGATACCGACTGCCAAAATCCCTAAACTCAATAGAAATGTGAATATGTTCTGTTTCATCGTTTTCTCTTTTTTCATTACAAAGCTCCGTAAAAAGTTAATTCTGCTAATTGGAGGTAGAGTACATTTCCCCAGGTAGAAATGGTTTTGAATCTCCAGTAACGGAAACTTCCCGCATTTCCTTCCACTTCATATTCCTCCCCTGCTCTGGCTTGTGCAATATCATCTGCTGTAACTATGCCTAGTGGGCTACCTGATGGTTTTACAGATTTGAAGTTACCTACAAGTGTCCAGCTATCGAAACTTGCGGTAGGTGAATTGCTGCCCCAGAGTTCAAATTCCATCGGCTGCCCTGCAGCATAGACATTACGATCCGAAGGTGGAATGTCTGGATAAAGAATAAAGCGACTCAAACGAAAAGCTTGGGTCATATCGAAAGTGAACCATTGTGGCAGGCCAGAAGTTGGTTTTGTCTGGAATATGCTACCATTCTGATTCCGCTGGCCGTCAAATAAGATGACTAGGGGTCTTGCTCTTCCTTGCGCGGTATGGTGCTCCCACGTATCATTTGATAGCGTCAAAGCAGCAAATTTAGTAGTGATTAGTGCTTCCTTAAGTGGGGTAAGTGTGACGCTAATGGTATCAGTTCTATTGTTCCACCTATCGGTTACAAAAACTGCGTATTCAGCAGCCACTGGTTCCAGGCCCCTTGCGCGGATACGCCCTGCCCTTGCACTGGAATAGGATGTCTGAATTTCCTTCCAATTGGTGCCAGTAGCATCTTTGGCCAACAAATGGAATACCATGCTGCTTTGTGTGTAGTTCTTGAAGTCAATATTTAATCCACCAAATGCCGCATACATAGAATTATTGATTTTGACGCTATCCATCAGTAACTTATGCGAAGGTCTACCCGCCTTAATTTTGGCAATGAGCGGTATAGACTCTACATCTCCGAGCCCTACTGCATTCAACTGAATGTCGTACTCACCCTCATTTGCAAATCCATCTACTTGAATGGTATTCTTGTAGACCGTAGATTTCGCTTCCCTAGTCACTCCTGAATTCAGTGTATACGTAGCTTTTACGTACCTCAGATCACTACCTTCCGGCAGATCATAGGTGATGATGGCACCACCGGGAATGGATTGATAAGTATAATTTTTGACCGGCCCCGGTGCTTCTCCCGATTTCAGTGCTTTGGGTACAAGGTCTTTTTCGCAGGAACTAACTGCGATAAGGACCGCGATAGACAGTGCTATCTGTATTTTTTGTATGATGTTCATATCCCTATATTTTTATGAGATTACCAACCTGGATTCTGTTTTAATTTTGAGTTGCGGCGCATTTCGCCCAGACTGAGCGGCCATAAATAGTCGCGTGTACTGAAGGTGCGGCTGAAAAGATTCACCTGTCTGTAGAACAGCTGCGATTCGCGTTCCTTTACACTCCATCCTGTGATGTTCGTATTTAGCGCCTGCTGAGCGGTCTTCCACCTGCGCAAATCCCAGAAGCGTTTGCCTTCGAACATCAGTTCTATCGCCCGCTCCCTTCTGATGATGTCCTGTAAGCCCAGGTAAGTAGTTGGCTTAGCTGGATTACGGGAAAACTGTGCCCATGAGTTGACAACACCATTGAGCCCTGCACGTGTCCTTACTTTATCTATCAATGCGTAGACTTCTGCACTTGGTCCGTAGGCTTCGTTCATCGATTCTGCATAAAAAAGGTACAAATCGGCCAACCGCATCATCGGATATGCGTATTCGTATACCGAATAAGAGTTGGATGCACCTACTACATTCCGATAACTCACTAATTTCTTGGGCGTATAGCCTGTTGCTGAATAAATGTTTGCATTAATAGGCCCGGCGTTACCAGTGAGTTTGTAGTTTGTATTGAACGCAAGGTCGTCATTGGTTTGTGAACTCATTAGATACCTTCCGCCATCGAAAGATAGCGAAGCATAAAAACGATCTTCCCTATCGAAATGCAAGCCAATAGTCGTATAGTTTGCGGTAAGTTTGTATTTGTATTCGTTGGTATTGGGTACTACCCTCAACAAAAACCTATTGCCGTATTCGTAATTGAGGTCTTCCTCAATCGGAACTCCGTTTTTACTATAGAAAAGCAAGGCCATATTTAATGTTGGCGACAGATAGCCCCCCAAGGTGCTATTGTCCACAAATGCAGGATCGTAACTTCTTACGGTAGCTGCTGCCTGAAATCCGCTTGTAGCACGAGAGGTATTGTTGACCCAAATCTGCTCTGGGTTGTTCTGTCGCTCCGCCAGTGCTTCGCGGAAGCTCATCTGGTTCACTGTTGTTGGTTGAGGCGTTACCGTCATGCTCACAGGTGGTTGCCATTTAAATAGTGCACGACCATTGAGTTCGGCCATTTCAACCGCAATCTTGCAGGCTTCAGCCGCTGCTACCCATTTCTCTTTGCTGGGGGTCTGGTTGAAGAATGACTGCCCGGCAGAATTGACAAAGCCAGCATAATCTGTATTGCCATTAAATAATGGACTGGCAGCGGTAACCAGTATCTCTGCCTTCATAGAATAAGCGATCAACTTACTGATGCGGCCGTTCTCTGTAAGGATGGTGATATCATCGGGGAGATCAGGTATTGCACTGTCGATCAAGCCCGTGATGTAAGCTACACAGTCATCTACCGGTGCGCGTTCCTGTTGTGTTTCTAAAGGATCTACAGTGACTGGCTGGTTGATATCCTGAATCAGGATAGGCCCATATAAGCGCATCAGGTAATAATGATAATAAGCCTTCAGAAAGGTCACTTCAGCAGCCCAGCGCTTGATCTCAAATTCATCCATATCAGGTACTTTGACAATATTTTCAAGGAATACATTGCAATCCCTAATGCCCCGCCAAAGACTTTTTGCCTGGTTCTGTCCATCCCAATAATTGTTGAGTGGGCTATTGGAGTTTTGGTTGCCTTTGGCAATTTTCCAATTGTTAAAGCCCGTATTTTGATCGTAAGTAGTGTTCAACCAGAGTTCGTCGCCTGCAAAAATTGCAGGATTGGCTTCCAGATCGAAGCCACCCGGTAGCCAACTGTAGCAGGTGGCGAGATATCGCTCAGCCATTACCCTGGAATTGAATGCATTGGACAGCTCGGGCACATTGTCCGGAACAATATCCATGTATTTGTTACAGGATGAAAAACTACCTGCAATTATTAAAAATATAATGATGATGTGTTTTTTCATGGCTGTTATAGGTCTAGTTTTAATCCGAAGTTGAACACGCGCTGCAAGGGATAGGCTAATCCATTACCACCCATTTCAGGATCCCATAAGTCAAAAGAACTGATCTTGAATAGATTGCTTCCACTCACATAAAACCTTAGCGCATCAATCTTGATCTTCTTGGTGAAGCTCTTATTCAGGGTATAGCCGAGTTCAACTTGTTTCAATCTTAAAAATGCTCCGTTGCGTAGCCAGTAAGTGCTAGTTTGAGTGTTGTTGCTCATAGCAGTAGAGCTTAAGCGAGGCCAAAGCGCATAGACATTTTGATTCTCTTCTGTCCAGTGGCTATCGGCAATTGCTTGTAGTACGGCCTTGGGTGTAGTGATATTGCCAAATGGGGCGATCCCTTGAGTACCGTCTCCTGGCTGGGATGAAATTGGTGAAATGAATAAAGAAGTATTAGCTACGCCTGAGAAAAAGAAAGAGAAGTCGAAATTCTTATATCCAGTAGAAAGTCCAAACCCGTAGTTGATCTCCGGTGTGGTAGGATAGCCGATTGGCACCATATCATCTGCATTGACTTTTCCGTCGCCGTTTACGTCTACATATTTGATATCTCCACCTCTTACTACAGAACCAAAGGATTGCTCAGGACTGTTGGCCACCTCATCGTCATCGACAAACAGTCGTTCCGCGATGTAACCGCGTTGCTGACTAGAGGCAAGTCCGATCCTGGTCAGGTAAGGATAATTGTAATAGGGCTCTTCGAATTCTATGTATTTACCTTTGGCAATGGTAAAGGTACTGCGGCCCTGGAACCAAAGGTTGTTGTTGACCACTTTATTGAACGCTGCTTCCATATCTACACCGGTGCTTCTGTATTTGCCAAGGTTCACTAGCGGTGAATTGACTAAGCCCAGTGAAGAAGGTAATGAGGCCCTTGATTGTACGATGTCCTTGCGGTCCTGACGATAAACATCGGCAGTGATCGTAAGTGCTCCTTTAAATAAGCCAAGATCGATACCTAAGTTGGTTTGTCTGGAACGTTCCCAGCGAACTGTGGTATTTTCATACCGGTTAGTAGAGATACCATTTACCGTTGTGAGGCTACCTGGCATACCAAATGAAAAGCCAAAATTGGGATTGTTTAGGTTTACATCCGACAGGTAGAAAAAGCGCTCATCGGAGATGGCATCATTTCCAACCATACCATGGGTAAGCCTCAATCTTAGCGTGTTGATCACATCCTTAACAGGTTCCATGAACTTTTCGTTGTTGATCGTCCAGGCCAGACCTCCTGATGGAAAAAAGCCCCATCTATATTTGTCGGAGAAACGTTCTGAGCCATTGTAACCGAAGGCGAACTGCGCATGGAAGCGGTTATCATAGGCATAAGTAAAGCTTCCAGAAAAACTGACGTTCCTGAAAGGAAGGGTATTCAAAAGGCTAAAATCGTCGCCATTTGGCTGAGTAATATTTGTCCTTAAGGTATTGATCACCATACCAGTTACAGCATGTTTCGTATTAATGGTGCGATTATAGGAAAAAGCATTTTCCATGTAGAACAATGCAGATAACCCCCTACCGCCGGATTCAAAACTTAAGGTTTCTGTACCGGTATTGGGATTTAGATTTAGGTAGGTATAAGCTCCCGTAGTCTCATTAAATGTACCGGGCGTATAATAAAATGGATTGTACTGCCTCACAATGCGGTATTCTGACTTCCGGGTCAAGTTTGCCAAACTCCGGAAACTCAAACCTTCGGTAACGAAAGAGGAAAGATCCTGCCTCAACTCCACCTGGGCCTGCATGTTGTTGGAATTCCGCTCCTGATATCCCCTCACAACATTTGCATATGGATTCCTGAAAGTTCCATTGCTGTAATTCCCAAATAAGGGATGCTTAATGTAAGCTTGTTGAGGACCAGGAGTATAGGTCGGCTGAAACATTACGGGATTAGAGGTTAAAGCCTGTGCATAAGCTTCACTTCCTGTAATTGGCGGACCTGAGTAGATCTGGAAATTACCAATAGTCCTCACCATCAGTTGTGTAGATTTGGTTAGGTTGAAATTGATGTTGCTCCGCAGGTTGTAAGTTTTAAAATCTACGTTTGTATTAAAGTTATTGATTGGGTTGACTTTCAATAGTCCATTGTCCTGGGTAAGGCTACCGCTCACTGCGTAAGTTGCCAGATTTCCCCCACCGCTGATACTCAAGCTATAATTTTGGGTTGTAGTATGGTTTTTAGTCAGCATATCCAGCCAATCCACTGCAGGATAGGTTAAGGGATCAGTGCCTGCGGCAGTCATCGCAATCTTTTCGTCCGAATAAAAAGGAACGTCCGGCTGACGGGTCATGATCGCTTCATTACTCATTTTCATAAAAGTGACGGGATCGGCAATTTGTAAATCCTGTGTGGCTACAGACAACCGCTGCTCGGCACGAAAACTGAGTTTAGCCGGACCAGACGTTCCTTGTTTAGTAGTCACTACGATCACCCCATTTGCTCCCCTTGAACCATATACAGCCGATGATGTAGCATCTTTCAGGATGGAAAAACTAGCGATATCGTCTGGCGGAATCCTGGCAAGTTCATCAGTGGTCACCTCCATATTGTCGATGAGGATCAATGGCTTTTTATTGACGCCGAATGACCCTACACCACGAATGAAGAAATCGGCGTTATCCAATCCAGGTTCCCCGCTTCTTTGAAAAGAGACTAGTCCGCCTACTCTTCCCTGTAGGGCAGCGGTCAGGTTACTTGAGGGGATTTTTAAGTCTTTTGGAGAAATACTGCTCACGGCCCCGATCAGGTCACTCTTCTTTTGAAGATTTCCGAATGCCGTCACTACTACCTCGTCCAGGGCATCGTCGGACTCCAGTAGCGTAATATTGATGATCCGGTTCTTTCCTACCGTCACTTCCTGAGTTTTAAAACTGATCATGGAAAAAACAAGTGTAGAACCCTCGGGAACACTAAGTATATAGCGCCCGTTCATATCTGTAGCGGTACCGATATTGGATTTGCCCTTCACGCTCACGGATACGCCAGGCAGGATGGCTCCGGTACTGTCTTTTACAATACCAGAAACCTGAACGTCCTGCTGAACTACTGGAACTACTATGGGTACTGTAGCTGCGATACCTTTTTTGATTACAATGATGTTTTCATTGAGGGCCCAGCTCAGGTTCTGACCTTTAAAGAACTTGTCGAGCACAGTATTGATACCAGCCTGTTTAAAATTTACATCCAGCACTGGTGCATTGTCTATGAGATCGCCATCGCAAACAACCTGGTAAGAAGTTTGCTTGGTGATTTCTTTAAATACGGTTTTAATGGACGCGTTTTTTTGGTAAAATGTAATTTTCTGGGCAAAACCGGCAGCACTGATTTTCAGACAGAGCACGACGATTAGAAAAAAAGTTACTTTCATTATACGCAAGATTTGATAATTAGGCACAAAGACGGCAAAGCGCTGCCTAATAAATTCGTAAAAATTCATACATTTGGTTATTTGGTTTATTCCTCTGATGTAACTGCAATTATTTCATTTGGTAAACTGATGTAAATACCGGGGGTGTTTCCAGCACCTCTGGTATTATTTCATTGAATGTAGCACTATTTCATAACGGTGATCCTCCTTCCTGCTACCTTAAAATGTATATTACCCGTAAGCTCCAGTATTTCCAGTACTTTAGAGATCTCACTAAACCTGGTCACTGAACCCCATACTTTCTTATCGCTGACCTCGTCTTCATAGACGACTTCCACATCGTACCATCTGGCCACTTGCCTCATGCAATTCTTAATGGGCTCATTTTCAAAAAAGAACAAATTATTTTTCCAGGCCACTTCGGTCTGCACGTCTACGTTTGCTACGCGAAAACTTTCTGCCCCATGTCCGGTTCGGGCCTGTTCTCCCGGTTTTAACAAGACCTGTGTGGCACCCTTGACCAATACGCTTCCTTCCAGTAATGTTGTGCGTATCTGAGGTTCATCCTGATAGCTATTCACGTTAAAATGCGTACCCAATACCTGTACCGTCTGCTTTCCTGACACCACTAAAAATGGCTTTGTAGCGTCCTTTGTAACTTCGAAATAAGCTTCCCCTTCCAATTCTACCCTCCGCTCCGCTCCTGAAAAGACAATAGGAAATTTAATTTTGGAAGCTGCATTAAGGGTAACTAATGTTCCGTCAGGCAATGTAATGTCATACCTTCCGCCATTTGGTGTCCTAATCGTATTGTAGGCATCTATTGCCTGGCCAGTTGCCGTATTCAGGTAGACTAATTTGCCATCAGCGGTTTTGTTGATCTTAACCCCCTGCTGATTGATGGTGCCCAACTGTGTCGCTGTATCCAGCAGCACAGTGGTTCCATCTGAGAGTGTAAGCGTAGCTTGATTTCTTCCTGGTAAAATTTTGACCGCTGATTGGGTAATGTCCTTAGCCGGGGGGCTGGAATGCTTGTTCCCAATAAAATAAAATGAAATCCCCATGGCAAGCAAGAACATTGCAGCGGCGGAAATGCGAAAAAACAATCTTGTAGACTTTGGTTGTTTTGGTAGTGCTGATTTAATCATTGCCAGATCATCCAGCAACTCCTCTTCAGAAAGATCGAAGTTGCCTGTCTCCCAGTTCAGGTACCAACTCTCCACTAAAATGCGCTCCTCTTCGGTACAAATGCCCTCTTTGTATCTATTCAGCAAGTCTTTTATATCTGGTTTTAGCATATGCACAAAAAGAGTTTTATCTTTTATTTAGCACATTGACGAACAAGTAGGTCCTATGGAGTAGATAAAAATAAAATATTTTCATCCACTAAACCCATTTAGTGATTTACTAGAAAAAAAAGAGGGAAAGGAGCTTGCTCAACTTAGGGCGCAATACCTTAAGGGCATTGTTGATCTGTTTGCGTACCGTGAGCTCGGAAATCTCCAAAGTTTCTGAAATTTCCTTATGGCTCATGTATTCATTTCTGCTCAGGTTAAATACCTGTTGCATTTTCTCCGGCAGGGCAGAAATTTCTTTTTCGATCAGTTGACTTAATTCTTTTTGACGTACAGCATGATCAGTAACATTAGTCCCGTTGCTCGCTAAACCGTGGAAGGAACTGACATAAGAAGCCTGCATTTTTTGGTGATTGACCAAATCGATGACGCGGTTGCGAACTGCCCGGTACAGGTAAGCTGACAACTCGGTTTTCAGATTGATCTCTTGCCTCTTTACCCAAAGAACAGTAAACAATTCATGAATCAGATCTCTGGCTTCCTCCCTATTTCTTATTCTTTTATAAGCATGAATATATAACAACCCACTATAACGATCGTAAATTTCAGTATAGGCACGATGATCGCCATTGCACAGCAATGCGAACAAATCTGCATCTGAAAATAAATGATATCCCGTCATCATTGGTTATTGGTCGAACGAATATAATTATAAAATTCACAAAACTTATAATTGTTGATTCGCAAACTCCATCAATGACGATGAACAGGTACTTAAACCTTCATGGCATAATTCATTTGTAAGGATCTTTTCGTACGAGCGATCAGCATCCAGGCAAATGCCGCACCAGTAAGTGCCATAGCTGAACCTATCAAAACCGGCGAGGTGTAGTCGTAGCCTGCAGCAAGTGGTAGACCACCTAAAAAGGCACCTAAGGCATTCCCAATATTGAAACTGGCTTGGCTCACAGAGGCGGCCAGCATTTCCGATCCTTTTGCGGTATTGATCATCAGCATCTGGATGGGCGCTGCTAACGCAAAAGCTACAGCACCTGTTATAAAAGTCATGACCAATGAAATGATCTGGTTGCCACTTACGTAGTGCACAATAAACAAGGTGATGGCCATGGTCACCAATAATGCAACTGAGGCTTTGGCTGGAGAAAAGCGATCGGCTAATCTGCCCCCTATAAAGTTGCCTACCAGCATACCCAATCCTGCGAGCACCAACACGTAAGTAATAGAATTCGCAGAGAATCCGGAGACTTCAGTCAGCAATGGCGCGATATAACTGTACCAGGCAAACAATCCACCTGTTCCAATCGCAATCATAATGATGATTAACCAGGCTTCCGGTAATTTAAAGAAGCTCATTTCTTCTTTTAAATTTCTGTTCTTAGTTGCAGGCAATGCAGGCATCCAGAATTTTAAACTCAATAAGGTAATGATACCCACAATCACAATGATAACAAAAGTATATCTCCAGGAAAAATTATGTCCTATATAGGTACCTAAAGGTACGCCAATTACGTTTGCAATAGTTAGTCCGGCAAACATTAACGAGACAGCCTGGGCTTCCTTACCCTTCTCTGCAATCCGGCTGGCCACCACAGAACCAACGCCAAAAAATGCGCCATGAGGCAGACCTGCCAATAACCTTGCGATAAACATCGTGGAATAGTCAGGAGCGAATGCTGATAATGCGTTGAAGCCAGTAAACATCAGCATCAGTACCATAAGAATCTTTTTCGGAGGATAGCTACCTGCGATAGCCACCAGAAGCGGCGCACCGATAACCACACCTAACGCATAGGCGGAGATCAGATGTCCCGCTTCCGGGATACTGATCCTTAAATCTTTAGCGATATCCGGTAGCAGTCCCATCATCACAAATTCAGTAATTCCGATCCCTAATCCCCCGAGGGTCAAACTGAGCAAACTCTTCTTCATAAAAGCATAGTTAGTGTAAAATTTACACATTGCAAAAATAGACAATTTAAGCACGCAGTCGACCAGAAAAAAGGAAAAAATTACAAACGTATGGTATCCTGTGCTAGTTCATCTAATGAAGAAAAATGTGATCTTCGACAGGCAAAAAACTATAGCACACCTGAAATCATAATAAAAACAATAGGATAAGCACACATTGGTATGGTATGTGTTATTAGTTCGTATAAAAAGCGATTATGAATTACAAGAAATTATTAACTAAGCAATTACCAGATCTGCAAGGAAGTAGTTCTTCAGGTAGAACTGCCGCAGTAGTTGGATTACTGACAGGTTTGGCCGTAGGGGCTGTACTGGGCATATTATTCGCTCCAGATAGCGGTAAAAACACACGTGAGCGGATTTCTGACAAAGCACTGGATCTGGCAGATGATGCTAAAGACGGACTCTACGCAATAAAAGACAAGATCAATAACGGAAAAGATCACATTTCAGGTCTGAAAGATAAATTGCTGAACCAGGTTAAATCCAGAGTAGACCAGGCTTCACAGGAATTTAAAGAATTTAGAGATGCTGAATTGGAACGGACTAATGGAACGGATCATCTCCACAGTTAAGCGCTCATTTTATACATTTTGCTTTTGAACTTGTATCTGAAGGTTGAAAAACAACCTGGTGATGGGTACCAGCATCAATCCACAAATGCCGAATACAATAAAAGATACCCGCAGATTGAACGCGTGTGCGAGGTAACCGATCAGTGGTGGACCGAATAACATCCCGGTAATGGAATAGGTAGCGATAATGGATATCGCCATCCCAGGAGAGTACTTTTGGGATGCACCAGCAAGTGCATAGGACATTGGTATAACGGATGCAGTACCAAAACCTACCATGGAGAAGCCCACCATTGCCGTCCAGAAATTAGGCATGGTCACTGCCAGACTAATGCCTGATATGATACAAATGGCACTCATAACGTAGGTCTTTGGCATTCCAAAACGACCGATGATCAAATCAGACAGGAAACGCGATGCCGCCATAAAGGTCATGAAAATCAAATAACCGTAAGTAAAGATTTCGACCTTGATCACTTCCTGAAAATAAATCCCACTCCAGTCGAACATTCCTCCTTCACAGATGGCACACAGGAATACCACGATTCCAAGATAGAAAATATATGGATCAGGCTTACTCAAAATGAGCTTGTTACCAGTCTCAGAACGATCGCCTTTTAGAAGAAATTGATAGGAATACAGGGTAACTAACAGCATGATTACTGCTACAATGCTAAAATGCACGTGCAGGGAAACATTTAATGAAAGTAGAAAAGTAGAAAGCAGGATACCAGCGATGCCACCGATGCTCCAGTAGCCGTGAAAGGATCCAATGATTTTCTTCTCGAATTGCTTTTGTAATGTTAAAGTTTGGGTGTTGACTGATATATTGAAAATACGGGTTGTAAAAGCAAATAGTGCGATGGCAATGATCAGACTCAAGGTATTGGGGGCAAATCCAATCAGGGCCAGTGAAAATGCATTCAAACCATATCCAACAGCCAAAGGTACTCTACTGTTGTACCTGGACACCAGCCAACCTGAAATCGGAAGTCCTATCAGCGATCCAACAGGCATGGCTAAAAGAATAGTCCCCAACTCGGCTTCGTTAAAATCAAAGGTCGTCTTTATGGTCGGAATTCGGGATGCCCAGGTAGCAAAACTGAATCCTGAAATGAAAAAGAAAAGGCTTAGAAAAAACCTGTGTTTGCTTTTGGAGATCATTTAAATTAGTTAGCGATTTGCAAAGGTAACATTCCATTTTGAGGTTAGAAAAACTATTTAGCATGCCATCTCATTTTTTACGAAAACGTTATATCGGCATCAATTGGACCCTACTCTACTGAACCCACAAAACAATTTTATTATGTGGAATAATTTTCGACCCAAATTGATCTGTTGCATTATTAAAAAATATACTCTAGCTTAGCAAAAAACTTTAGGGGTGCCTTGTGCTGAGATATACCCTTTGAACCTGATGCAGTTAGTACTGCCGAAGGGAAAAGTAGAAGCAAATTACCTTTGCTGTCTTTTCGGTCCTTGATGGGCTATCCCCTACAGTTTTCCTGCAATTTCAAATGTGAAGCGAAATGGAAGTTACTGTAAACCAAAAAAAACATGTCCTTGAAGACGCCTGTTCCGTGAAACAGATGCTCTCTGTCCTATTGCCTGCAACTACTACGGGCTTCGCAGTAGCGGTCAATCAAAACATTATTTCTAAATCTGACTGGCACCTGCATGTACTGAAGCAGGGTGATCAGGTATTGCTCATTAAAGCCACTCAAGGCGGATAACCCTAAAAACACCGAAAAGATGAAAGTAGAAAAAACTCCAACCGAACAGGTCATTAGCCGTAGCCCTTTCCCCTCTTCCCGCAAGATCCATGTGAAGGGACAACTTCATGACATCGCAGTCGCTATGCGTGAAATCAGTTTAAGTGATACCAAAATTCACAACGGATTCGGTCTCACAGAACCTAACCCACCTGTTACCGTTTATGACACCAGTGGTCCATATACCGATCCGGAAGCTCATATCGATGTACGGGAAGGATTACCAAGACTAAGAGAAAAATGGATCACCGACCGTAAAGACGTAGAACAACTGGAACACATTTCCTCAGATTATGGTCAACAGCGGCTTGCCGACAACAAACTCGATGCACTTCGTTTTGCATACATCAAAAGACCCTATAAAGCCATCAAGGGTGCCAATGTATCCCAGATGCACTATGCAAAAAAGGGAATGATCACTGCGGAAATGGAATATATCGCTATCCGTGAAAATCAAAGAATTGATCTGCTAAATGAACAGTTAGGGAGTCAATACGGAATAATGGGCCATCAACACAAGGGTCATAGTTTTGGTGCCAATACACCGAAAGGTTACATCACTCCCGAATTTGTTCGTCAGGAAGTTGCCGCAGGCAGAGCTGTCATTCCCTGCAACATCAATCATCCAGAACTCGAACCGATGATAATCGGCCGGAATTTCCTGGTAAAAATCAATGCGAATATTGGAAACTCCGCAGTTACTTCATCTATAGAAGAAGAAGTGGAAAAAGCAGTATGGGCCTGCCGTTGGGGTGCAGACACCATTATGGACCTTTCCACGGGAAAGAACATTCATGAAACCAGAGAATGGATCATTAGAAATTCCCCGGTGCCTATCGGAACTGTGCCCATCTATCAGGCTTTGGAAAAAGTCAATGGGAAAGCGGAAGACCTCACCTGGGAACTGTTTAGGGACACGCTGATAGAACAGGCCGAACAAGGTGTAGATTATTTCACCATTCATGCCGGCGTCCTGTTACGCTACGTACCGCTCACCGCAAAACGAATTACAGGCATTGTATCCCGTGGTGGATCAATTATGGCCAAATGGTGTCTGGCACATCATAAAGAAAACTTTCTGTACACACATTTTGAAGAGATTTGCGAAATCATGAAGGCTTATGATGTAGCCTTTTCTTTGGGTGACGGATTACGTCCAGGCTGTATTGCAGATGCCAATGATGAAGCCCAGTTCGGAGAACTTGAGACTCTGGGCGAACTGACCAAAATTGCCTGGAAGCATGATGTACAGACGATCATTGAGGGTCCGGGCCATGTGCCGATGCACCTGATAAAAGAGAACATGGAGAAGCAGCTGGAGCATTGCTCAGAAGCGCCTTTTTATACCTTGGGTCCCTTGACAACCGACATTGCGCCGGGCTACGACCACATTACCTCTGCCATTGGTGCTGCGATGATCGGCTGGTTTGGAACAGCTATGCTCTGTTATGTGACACCTAAAGAACATCTTGGACTCCCTAATAAAAAAGATGTTAAAGACGGTGTGATCACCTATAAAATTGCTGCTCATGCAGCAGACCTGGCTAAAGGACATCCTGGTGCTCAATACCGCGACAATGCCTTGAGCAAAGCCAGATTTGAATTCCGCTGGGAAGATCAGTTTAATTTGTCCCTGGACCCAGATACGGCAAAAGAATTCCATGATGAAACCCTGCCTGCCGACGGAGCGAAGATCGCCCATTTCTGTTCGATGTGCGGCCCGAACTTCTGCTCGATGAAGATCACGCAGGATGTACGCGATTATGCAGCCAAAACAGGTATAGACGCCGAAGAGGCGCTTGCGAAGGGTATGGAGCAAAAATCTAAGGAATTCACGGAAAAGGGCAGCGAGATTTATTTATAGAGTGATGAAGCTAATCGCAATTTCTGATGCAGGCTTTGTTCATAATGAAGCGCTATTGGTAAACCGGCTTTTTGAGGCCGGCTTACCAGTGCTCCATTTGAGGAAAAAGCAAATAGATAGAAAATCTTGTGCCTCTTTGATAACAGAGATCAGTCCCGATTTCCATGATCGAATTGCTTTGCACCAGCACCACGAATTGACTAAAGATTTTAATATATGCAGACTCCATTATAGAGAAATTAACAGAAGCCAGGGTCAGGAATCACGAGAAGCGACGATCAAAAGCACTTCGGTACACGAAGCAGCTGAACTCAAAACACTTAGCGGTTTCGATTATGCCTTCATTAGCCCAGTGTTTGACAGCATATCAAAGCCTGGCTACAAAGGTCTGATTAAGGACGACTATGATCCGGCAGCATGGAGCACAGTCATCAGCTGTGCTGAGGTGAAGGCCGTCGCGCTCGGAGGAATAGACCTGCAGCACATTGCTTTGCTCAGAACCCTGGGTTTCCAAGCGATAGCGGTATTGGGAGCCTTGTGGAAGGAACCTTCAAATGCAGTTAAGAAATATAAAGAATTGAGATTCCATGCCGATTGAAAGACCATATGTATTAAGTATTGCGGGCTTTGACCCTAGCGCAGGAGCGGGAGTACTATCCGACCTCAAGTGTTTCGAGCAACACAAAGTCTATGGATTTGGAATCTGCACAGCTTTAACCGTGCAAAGTGATACAGACTTCCTGCAAAACCAATGGTTGCCAAAGGAACAAATCATGGCACAATTAACACCTCTATTGAACAAATTTCCGATAGCTGCCTGCAAAATTGGCCTTATTCAAAACCTCGATACCCTTTTTGCGATCATCACTTATATTCGAAGTTTCAATGCCGATGTAAAAATCATCCTCGATCCGATTTTACGAGCTACTGCAGGGTTTGAGTTTCATAACTGGAGTAACGTACTTTCTCAATTCATCCCTGTTCTGAAACAATTGACCTTAATCACTCCAAATGAAAATGAAATGAGAGAAATGGGGGGAATAGATACGCAGCTTGTTGCCAGACAATGGGCGATGTATTGTGCTGTATTACTCAAGGGCGGGCACAATGTGAAGGAACCTGGAACTGATTATTTGGTTGAACAAGATAACGTCCTGGCTTTTCCTCCAATGTTTAGCGCCATTCATCAGAAACATGGTTCAGGCTGCGTCCTATCTTCCTCAATTGTGGCCCGTCTGGCCTTGGGCCATCCACTGGCGGAGGCTTGTAAATTGGCAAAAACCTATACCGAACATTTTTTAAACAGCAACACCAGCCTTTTAGGATACCACTCATGAACATAGAAAAGCTACATTATATATCTCAACAGCCGGAAAAAGGAACGCATCTTGATGCAATCGATAAAGTATTGCAAGCGGGCGGAAAATGGATTCAGCTCCGCATTAAGGAACAACCTGAATCGGCGATTCTTGAAATTGCCATCGAGGCTGTTGCACTTTGTGTCAGATATCAGGCCACATTAATCATCAATGATTATCCCGAAATTGCAAAAAAAGCGGGAGCACATGGTGTACATCTTGGACTCGATGATATGCCTATACCCGAGGCCAGGGCATTATTAGGTGAAAAAGCAATTATTGGCGGAACTGCCAATACCTACGCTCATATCTTACAACGTGCAAATGAGGGAGCTGATTATATAGGCCTTGGCCCCTATCGTTTCACCACAACTAAGAAAAACCTAAGTCCCATTATTGGTTTAACCGGATATCAAACCATTATAAATCAAATGCTCTCCGAAAAGCTCAAGATTCCCTTGATTGCCATCGGCGGAATTGAATTGAAGGACATCCCTCTATTGACATCGCTTGGTTTACATGGTGTCGCAATTTCCGCGGTACTCACCAGGAATGCAGAACAACTCCAGGAAATTCAGGAAACTTTAACCATTAGAACAGATACCATATGTTAAGAATTGCAGACCACACTTTTAAATCCCGTTTGTTTACCGGTACTGGAAAATTTAGCGCTCCACAGGTTATGGAACAGGCTTTATTGGCTTCCGGTTCTGAGCTGGTAACCGTCGCACTGAAACGTATTGATCTTCAGGATCAGGATGACAATATCCTAACGCGGTTAAAACATTCGCACATCAACTTGCTACCGAACACCTCTGGGGTAAGAAATGCTAAAGAAGCAATCTTCGCTGCCCAAGTGGCACGGGAAGCACTGGAGACGAACTGGATCAAACTGGAAATACACCCGGATCCCAAATACCTGATGCCCGATCCGATAGAAACGCTAAAGGCCACGGAAGAATTAGCAAAACTCGGTTTCATCATACTTCCCTATGTTCATGCAGACCCCGTGCTGTGTAAAAGACTGGAAGATGCCGGTACCGCTGCAGTCATGCCTCTTGGTTCCCCAATTGGCAGCAATAAGGGTTTGAAAACTATAGATTTCTTGGAGATTATCATCAGTCAAAGTAACGTGCCAGTCATCGTTGATGCCGGTATTGGTGCACCATCTGACGCAGCAAGGGCCATGGAAATCGGTGCAGACGCTGTATTGGTGAATACTGCAATTGCAATAGCCCATGACCCCGTTGCCATGGCCAAAGCATTTAAAATTGCCGTAGAAGCCGGACGACTGGCTTTTGAAGCCGGATTGGGTCGTGTTAGTCAGATCGCATCGCCGAGCAGCCCGCTTACCTCTTTTTTAGACGAGTTATCTTAATATACATTGATGAGCTTCAGCGATATTTTCAAATCTTACGACTGGGAAGAAACCAGCAATAGCATTTATGCGAAAACGGAGCGGGATGTCTTACAAGCCCTTAGCAGTTCAAGAAGGACACTTGAGGATTTTAAGGCGCTAATATCTCCTGCCGCCGCCCCTTATCTGGAACAAATGGCAAAGATCAGCCAGGAGCTTACACTCAAACGCTTCGGAAGAGTTATACAAATGTACGTTCCACTCTACCTGTCGAATGAATGCAACAACATTTGTACGTATTGTGGTTTTAGCTATGACAATAAGGTAAAAAGGAAAACACTTTCTTCCATAGAAGTTATGCAGGAAGTCGCAGCAATTAAAGAAATGGGCTTCGATCATGTGCTATTGGTGACAGGAGAAGCCAACCAATCTGTACATACAGACTACTTCAAAAAGGTATTGGAACTAATTCGTCCGCATTTTTCGCACATATCGATGGAAGTACAGCCCCTTGATCTGGAAGATTACCGGGAGCTTACCCCTTATGGATTAAACACAGTACTTGTTTATCAGGAGACTTATCACCGTGAAGATTACAAAAAACACCATCCTAAAGGCAAAAAATCTAATTTTGACTATCGATTAGAGACCCCAGACCGACTTGGAAAGGCAGGGATACACAAGATGGGCCTAGGTGTACTGATTGGGCTGGAAGACTGGAGAACAGACTCGTTTTTCACCGCACTGCACCTTTCATATCTGGAAAAGCAGTACTGGAAAAGTAAATACAGCATCTCATTTCCAAGATTGAGGCCTTTCAGTGGAGGACTAGAGCCTAAAGTGGCCATGACCGACCGCGAATTGGTGCAACTCATCTGTGCCTATAGAATGTTCGATGAGGAAGTTGAACTTTCCATTTCTACAAGGGAATCTGAATCTTTTAGAGATAACATCATCAAACTCGGTGTCACCGCTATGAGCGCGGCGTCAAAAACAAATCCTGGCGGCTATGTTGTCGAACCTCAATCATTGGAACAATTTGAAATTTCAGATGAACGCAGTTCAAAAAAAATCGCAGAAATGATCAGTAGTCAAGGATATGAACCCATATGGAAAGATTGGGATTTCAATTTATCGACATAAATTATGGAGGCAGCAGAACTTAAAAGATACGAAAGGCAAGTGATTTTACCTGAACTGGGTTTGTCAGGTCAGCTTAAATTAAAAAAGGCTTCAGTGCTGATCGTTGGAGCGGGAGGATTGGGTTGCCCTGTAGCGCTTTACCTTGCAGCGGCAGGTGTAGGTTGTATTGGCATTGTGGATCACGATGTTGTAGAAGAAACTAATCTCCAACGACAAATCCTATTTAACATGACAGATTTAGGGAAAAATAAAGCTGAACAGGCAATCAGAAAACTTCGTCTGCTGAATCCCTACGTTAACTTAAAGGCCTACTCACTCTACCTTAATCAGGACAATGCTACAAAGTTGATCTCGGCGTATGATTTAATTATTGATGCTTCAGATAATTTTCCTACTCGATACCTTGTCAACGACGCCTGCCTTTCCTTGGATAAACCTTTAGTATTCGGCTCTCTGTTTAACTTCCAGGGGCAGGTTGCAGTTTTTAACCACCTTGGCAGTCCCGATTATCGTTCGCTTTATCCCGAGCCGCCCTTAGCAGATGAAGTCCCTAATTGTGGAGAAAATGGTGTAATTGGCACTCTTCCCGGCATCATAGGTAGTTATATGGCCAACGAGGCGATCAAAGTAATATGTGGATTTGGAGATACGCTCGCAGGAAAGCTTTTGTTATTCAATGCTCTTGATAGCAGCAGTATAATCCTCTCGATGGATCAGCAGGTTCCCAAAACGGAACTTACCTACCCTGAACTTGATCTACATTCCTGTACTATTTTTAAAAATGATCCAAATTACTTCTTGATTGATCTTCGAGAACCTTATGAATACGAAGAATATAATTTAGGTGGCACCAATATCCCACTTTATGAGTTGCCCGGGCAGTTGTCACATATCCCCAACGATAAAAAATTAATCTTATACTGCAATACGGGGTATCGGAGCAAAATTGGTTTTAACTTACTTAAAGATAACACCAAAGAAGAAGTCTTTATCGTTTCGATCCATCCCAATATTTAGGATGGATATTTTTTTGAAAAAAATCATTTTTTTTTACCACTGAATAGGAATTTATGGATAGAATCGCTTTTGTAGATATACACGCAAAAAACATTCATTAAATACTAAATTATGATTCCAAAAAATTCAAAAGCAAAGACTACAAAAGTAAAAGCAGAAACCAATAAAGAGACACTTAAGAAATATAAGATTGAAGATTGTCTCAATGACATGACGAAAAGGGAATACGACGCTATTATTAAAAAAATTCCAAAATTTATCGGAAAATCGGGTAATACCTTTAACAATTACAAAAATATCCGCATCAATTCAAGAGAAGAGATTCCATATAAAACAGGAATTCTTCTCGAATCTCTTTTCCAATTACCACCGGGAGGATTATATAGATATCCGATCAAGGGAGCTTCCTATAAAGAATTAATTCATAAAAACGATGAAGGTTAAGTCCACATTAAAATTAAAAACCACTTTTGAAGCCCAGATTGCTACCTTTGCAAATTGACAATGCATTTTATACAATACCTTCAACCGATATAGCATGATAGCAATAGGACAATACAATGATTTGAGAGCAGTAACCAAAACAGAAACAGGACTGATCCTGACGGAAGGAGACAAAGAGGTATTGCTCCCTTATTTAGATGTACCTAAGAATACAGAAATCGGCGATAACCTGAATGTATTTGTTTATATGCACAAAGATGGAAGACTAATGGCAACCACCAAGCGTCCACTGGCCTGTGTGGGTGATTTCGCTTACCTCACGGTAGTTGACGACGACGATAAGGGTGCTTTTATGGACTTAGGGCTTGACAAGGATATCTTTGTGCCTTCAAAGGAACAAAAACGCCCTATGTTCAAAGGGGACAAGCACGTTGTTTATGTTTTTCTTGATGAAAGCAACGACCGCATGGTGGCCTCCTCCCGTCTGATCAATTTTGTTGAGGAAGAAGAAATAGATCTTGAAGAAGGTGATGAAGTGAGCTTACTTATCGCGGATCGTTCAGATATGGGCTATAACGCCATCATCGACAATAAATATATTGGCCTCTTGTATGCCAACGAATTGTTCGATGAACTGAACCCCGGAGAACTGAGAAAAGGTTGGATAAAAAAAATCCGTGTAGGCGGAAAAATCGATTTGAGTCTGCAACCAATGGGTTATGGTCATATCCTTGAAAATAAAGATGCTATATTAGAGGAACTTAAATTCAGTGGTGGCGTGATTGCATTGGGCGACAAAAGTTCACCGGATGACATCTATCATCGCTTTAAAATCAGCAAAAACGCATTCAAGAAAGTAATTGGCGGTCTTTATAAAGACCGCTTAATTACAATTTCAGATTATGAGATCAAACTATTGAAAGATGAACTGGCTGAATAACCGAAGGATTAAAAAGTAAAGCCAATAGAGAAATATGGCATCGTAGCCTCTTTAGAAACCCCTATTGTAGCCTGGATCAGCAATGCTTCTCCTGGAATAACATATAAGCCTCCACCATATCCCTGATGCCATCTACCGGATAATTCCCCTCTTTCCCAAACACGTCCTATGTCATTAAAACCAATCATGCCTACTGTTCCGGGTACCAGATAGGAAGTAAAATTGAATAGTTTCAAACGCATGTCAAGGTTGTGATAAAACATCGTTGTTCCGGTAAATCTTCTACTGTTAAATCCCCTCAAACTGTTGATTCCGCCAATTTGCATCCTTTGAAAGAATGTAGGCTCTCCGATCACAGTACCAGCTCCAAGGCGGTTGGCAAATACTAAACCTGATTGACCAGGATTGATGTAAAAGCGAAAATCAGTAGTTACTGAACCATACTTATCATTTGTCTTGTCCAGTCTGTGCTGCGCGGTAAAAGAAGTCCGCCAATAAATACCTTTAGTTGGAATTGCAGGATTATCCCGATTGTCATACGTCCAGCCAGCTACAAGTCCTCCATAATATTTATCTTTTAATATTTCCTGTTCGGGGTTGGCTGCATTGTAATCGTTAAAAAAACGTTCTTCATTTCCTTCTTCGGTACTGGTATAGTAAGAAGCAAGTACCCCTGCGTCTATTTTCAGATGGTTGGTCACCTTTCTACTCAATTTCAGATCAACATTCAGGTAATTGTAGCGGTTACGGTAATAGGAAATCCCGTCCTCCCGGTCTATCTCCTGACCAAACTCATCTTCATCCTGATCATCTTCAAATTCAGTATTATTCCCCAATCCAAAGAAGTTACTTAGGTTACCCGGGCCGAGGAAATTTGCATGAAGAGTAAGGTCATTATTACCGATTGCCTTTTTATAATCCCCGATATAATCAAGGATAAAAGATTTTCTACCAGTAGAATAATTCGCCCAGAATTCATGTTTAACTGCGTATGGAGACTTCCTGAATCCCTGCTTCTCCCATATGTAACCGGCAGCAAGTTGAACACCCTGATCGATATTATAACTCCCACTAAATAAAGGGCCAGACCGATCATATAAAAAACTGTTCTTGTCAAAATAATTTACTGAGGTATCGCGAGCGAGTCGAAGTTTCGCCTTGCTACGGGATGGGATGGAATTGGGCTCATCTGAACGATCGTAAATAAAAGGTTTATTTTCCACTTCCTCCGCAACTTGAAATTGATCTTCATCTGCACCACCAATCATTCTGACTTTGATTTTGGAGTTGGCTTTTCCCTTAACAGAAAAGACGTCCTGACCGCCCATGCCAAATAGCCGGACTTCTGAGGTGATCGCCGGATCAAACGTTCGCTTGTATACAGATCTACCCTTTTTTCCTTCTTTATTGATGTTGTGTACCGACACCTTCACTTTTCCATCCTCCAGGAATTCCACTTCAAAATGTTCATTTTTGTCTGAAGCAGGTATGTCAACATAGATGGATAAGAACTGATAATAATGCAGCGCAAGAGAATCCAATCGATCCCTTCTCGATGTAAAATTCCTAACCAGTTCGTTGCCACTAATTTTAAATATCGTATCGGGCATCTGTTTGAAAGCTTTGCTGATCACCTCATCGGTCAAATGCTGTTGAACATACGTCGTGGCATCTCTCCAATCCTGCTCGTCCAATTCATTTAAAAAATAGCGATCGAAATAACGCTCGTTAAAGCTCCAATGGTCTACATCTCTAATATTAGGACTATAAGGCTGTAAGTGCGATTTTAACCATTGATGATTGAGTATCCAGGGCAATAAACCTGAAGTTTTATAGAACACCTTATCCCGATCTTTAGGAACCGGGATGTACGTAGTTTCTCCCTTTTCTTTTTGAGGAAGCCAGCGCCAGTTATCCTCATGCCTATCCCAATCGCCTAACACAAAATCCAGTAAACGCGCGCGCAATGTCAATTTTTGATCTGCACGCTTATCGTTATCTTCCTGTATCTTCCGCTGTACTTTTAATGTGTTGTCTGTTTCCTCTTCGAAAGGCGAACGCGGTTCCAGCAGATACACAGCATTCGCAAATTTTTCCCGGTACTCAGCAAAGCCCGGATCATCTCCAACATATACCAATTCAGGTCTCGCTGTCACAATGCCCAGTGCATCGGCTAAGGGGGGCACGATCAAGGCACCAAATGGATGATTTGTGGAAACTTGATCCTGCACAATATCTTTAGCAATAGTAGGTCTAAGTTTTTCTGGTAAACCTTGTTCGGGATATTTCTGAACGGTTCGCAATGCCCATTCTTTACCGGTAGGATCTACCAGTCGTAATGAACGCGTCTGCATTCCCCCACCCAATTTCACGATTTTGAAGCCTCCACGTTCCTTCTGTAAGTCGATCACTCTAACTTTAATTGGCGTAGCCCAAACCTGCCGGTAGCTTTCTCCAAGAAAGAAACGATGTAATGCTGTTACCTTGTCATATTCGGGACCCACCGCCACAAGGATCGAATCTTGCTTTTGTGCAAAAACCGGTAAACTTAAAACTAGAAAAACAGCGATTAAAAGATTCTTCATCTGTAGTATATCAATTCATTAACCTTTTTAAACTTACGCCTACTCTCAGCGCCTTTAACCCTTCTACACCTTGCAGCTCTTCGATGTCCAAGTATTCGAGATCATTGTTCAGCAAGCCTGTCTTTTGCAATTTCTTGATATAACCAATATATTCACTTGCTTCTGCAGTATTAAAATACACAATTGCAATCTTACCAGGAAGCGTAAGGCGTTCTTCAGTATCTTTAATATGCGCTTTATCGATCCGTTTCTTTACCATCTGATAGCGGATGTTATAACTTCCTTCTACGTCAAAACGCTGTTCATCTATCCTAAAGCTAACATCTATAGGCTTATCATAAACAAAAATCAACTGCGTCGTCTCCAAGGGCAGAGAAAAATACGGTCCAAGGTTATTCGTCGTCTGCGCAATTTCGGCCATTACTCTCAGTTGTTTCAATCTGAACTCACTGACTAATGCCGAGGTAAAAGATATTTTCGGGGCAATTGACTGTCCCAGATAAATATCAAATTCTACCCCATCTGTCCTGAACTTCTCAAAATAATGAGGATACACATTCTGCAATTCCGCATCAAACTCGTCGAGGTGCCGCGTGACAGCAAGATTAATCATCTGCATGCTCTTCTCATATTTTTCCCGGTTCTCGTAGATTTTGCCATTTATCCCAGTAAGCATAAAATAGTAATCAATGATGGCAACCAATTCAGGATGGCTAATTTTCAACTGCTCCAGAGCTGTTGGAATTTGTCTTTGTAGGTAATCTTCTGTTTTTAAAATCTCCCTGTCGGATAGTTCTTCCAGATTTTTAAAATTCCAGATCGTTTCTTCATGTGGAATTTCATTTTCCTTACAAAGCGTAATGGTGCTCTTGATCGTTTTAATCGTCGATTCTAAAATTTCGAAGTGCAAATAAAGATCCCGCCGAATTGCCGAATTTCTTTGGATACTTGAATTCCTGATGTCAATAGCACCATAAAAAGGGTAAACATTTCTAAAAAAGATAGATTCTACTGGCAAATTTCGGTCGCGCGCACCTGAACGCAGGTAATTATAAGCTGCTTCGTGAAAACGCCATTGTATTGCAGGTTGCAGGGCAGTAAATTTATCCGTAATAATATCTTGTATATCATTATTAAAATCAATGATGATATTTTGAAAAAGCTGGGCAAGTAAGGGGAAAGCCGCCTCAATCTTTGTCAGGGTGTTGCCGTTGAACAATGTTGAATCCCGTGTGTAAAGTTCCAGGCAGCCTACCAGTTTCGCATTGTAGTACAATGGAAATAGTGCATAGGACTTCACTCCAACGTGACCAAGCAAAATCAGCATGGGATATTTACCACGCTCTTCATCGGAGATATCAGGAAATATGAGGGTACGTGGACTGGAAATATATTCTTCGATCAGGTCTCTGTAATCAGCATCATCCATATCGTGTTCCTTAGCCAGCTGAATCAAAATACTTGTAAAACCCGATTGTTCATCAACCTGCAACTTTCCGTTAAGTTTGATGTAAGGAACCAACCCGAAGTCAACCTGATCAGTTCCCACCAAAGTCTTCAATGAGTTAAAAATCTCTCTGGTATATTGTCCCTTCTGTGATTCGCTATGCTCAATGATGATGTTTTTAATCGTTTCTAAAGCATATTCACCCGTCACGTCAGTCAAGGTCACGATGGATATTCCCTCAACCTTAAACAAACTCGGAGGAATGAGTTTCGAGAGTATTTTGAGTGTATTCCGCTCATCCTGGATATAATCCTTGACATCCTTCAGGTTATATTCCGGAAGCTTGGCATTGGTAGTGACTTCTAAAAAACGTGTATCTACATTTAACCTATAGTATTTCAACAAATGCGTATCCGGATCAATGACAGAATTGACTACAACCTGGTTTCCGGTTAAAGAAAAGTTGTAAAATCTTTCCAATACGAGGTTGTAAAAGGCAGTGAGCAGATTTTTTTCCATATCCTTTTTCGAAGGAAGGTTCAAATCCATTTTTACATTACTGCTGGTAGCATCCATCAGTATATTGTAAAACGCATTGGTGCCATAATGAAAACAGGGCGATATTGGCGTGCTGATCGCCCAATATTGCTGACTTTCGTCATGTATGATCGGTGACAATGAAGTATAGATCAATTCAAACAGCCCCGTATATTTACCTGCATCTTCAGATCGAATCGGCTCCTTCAACTCGGGAAATTGACCAAATTGTTCCAGGATATATTTATAGAAATTGATTTTTGCTGTTTTTTCTGTTTTTGCGCGTTGCTCTACGTATTCAATAAATGGGCGCAGAGACAAATGGATTTCAGCACCTATATGGGTATCTTCTCCATTTCCGGAAAGTCTTCGGTTTAAATTTAGCGTTATGGCCTGCATCCTTCCTATTTATATTTAAACTTCAAGATGTTGCCTTCATTTACCTCGTCTCCTTCATTAGAAATGAAAAGATTTAACTGTTGATCGAAAGCGATGCCTTCCGGCTGATTGAAAGCAGAAGAATTCAGTTTATGTACCTCTTTAATTTTCCAGTTTGCATCGGTAATAACCAGTTGTTTATTTGCGGATGCAAGGATATACCATTCGCCAGTTCTGGGGTTTTTGGTTAAGGCTGAGGGGCTTAAACTGGATTTGGCTTCGGCATTTACTACTTTGATCTGATTAAGGTCCAATTTAAACGAACCAGAAAGCATGATAGAATCCTGCCCCGCATTGTAATCCAGTACATATCCCGTCACCTGTTTGGTCTTTTTATCTATAGCACAAGACTTGCAAATCACGTACAATTGACTTTTCAATTCATCAGCATACAGCCCTTCATACTCCCCCTTTGGCAATACATGTTTGCTTATCTTAACGTTTTTAGATTCGGTTTTTGTCGTTTCTGACATCGGAAAAGCATAAATATGTCCGTTACTTTTAAGTACAAAAACCTGTTCTGCCATAATCGCCAACTCCTCATAATCTCCCTTCGCACCAAATTTCATGTTCTTTTGTTTTTTAACATCCCATGCCTGTCTGAACAGCTTACCATCTTCATCCTGTATGCTGTAAACGGTATCACTATTATGGTGGTAGAACGCTATGCCGGAGATTTCCAATAAACTGGAGGGCATAGTAAATTTATCTGGCTTACCAAAGTCATAACCTTCAGGACTGGTATATTTATTTTTGGGATTCTGACAGGAATATGCGCCAAAAAAGGACACAACAGCTACCAGCAAATAGAAAATCGTTAGGTAGATATATTTCATAAGCTGCGTTTTACTTTAAATGTTCCTGCAAAAATACATAAATAGATTTTTGCGCGTCATCATGTAGCTGTAAGTTAATGATTTTCATGACAATTCTTTTTAAATCCTCGTCATAAAGGGGAAAACAGACCTCAATCCGGCTGTAGATGTTGCGGTTCATCCAGTCTGCTGAACCCATGAATATTTCTGTATTTCCGCCATTGTCAAAGATAAAGATTCGACCATGTTCCAGGTAGCGGTCTACAATCCTGATCACACTAATTCGTTCACTTAAACCTTCCACACCCGGCACCAGACAACAAATTCCCCGGATGATCAGCTTGATTTCTACACCGGCACATGAAGCTTCATAAAGTTTATTGATCAATATCTGCTCTTCCAGATTATTGAGTTTTATTGTGATCCCAGATCTGATGCCCGCTTTTGCGTGATCTATTTCACGCTGAATAAGTTCCAGAAAACGATCCTGAAGGTTAAATTGGGCAACCAACAGGTACTTGAAATTAATCTGATCTTCGGCAGAGGGTGTCTTCTTACTTTTCTTCAAAAAACCAAACAACTGCTGAAGTTCCTCCAGCATGGGCTGGTGTGCAGTCAACAGAATTTGATCCGTATAGAATTTTGCTGTAGTTTCATTTAGATTTCCTGTGGCCAGTAAGCCCAGATACGGGCTGATGCCTTCACCATCCTTACGCCTGATTAGTGCTACTTTAGCATGTACTTTAAGATTAATACTACTGTAAACAATCTTCACTCCAGCTGCTTTCATCTTTTTTGCCCATTTGATGTTGTTAGCTTCATCAAATCTAGCCTTGAGCTCAACCATAACCACTACTCTCTTGCCATTTCTAGCTGCTGTAATCAACGCGCTAACAATTCTGGAACTGTTAGCTACTCGGTATAGGGTTGTGTAAATCTCTAGAACTTCAGGGTCATTTGCTGCCTCATTAAAAAAACGCAATATCGGATCATATTGCTGATAGGGAACGTTGATCAAAATGTCCCGTTTTTGTATTTCGGCAAAAAGGGTACTATCAGCCGCTATTTTGGGTGAAAGTATAGCTGGCCATTTTTCGTAACTAAAGGTAGAACCGGATAATGGGAAACCGCTCAAATCCTTTAAGTTATGATAAGTACCTCCTTCCACTACCGAAGCTTGCTGAAGATCCAAGGCATAGATCATACGATAAAGATTTCTTAAAGGAATCCCTGGTTCGTATAAAAACCTGGTAGCAAAACCAAAATCACGGGTTTCCAATTGACGTTCTAATGCCACCGAGATGTCTTCTTCTTTATCATCAATCTTTAATTCTGCATCTCTGGTAATCTTTAAATTATAGGTACCTATAATACTATCATTTGGAAAGAGATAATTGACCTTATACTTAATAATATCCTCTAAAAAAACAACGTACTGTAATTCCTTGTATTGGATAGCATAAAAACGAGGAATGACATCAGATGGAATGTTGATCAGTTCCATGCGTTCAGTTCCTGCCCCGTCTTTAAGGATCACAACCTGATAAAGTTTGTTATTCTCAGCAAAAAAACCAGTCAGGTCATTATCTATACATTCGGAATGAATATAAGCCAATACCTCGGTAAAAAACAATTGGTTTACCTGCTCAGAAATCTCCAGAGGGATAGATTGTTTATAAATCCAATGAATGCCAGATGCTTCCAGCGCTGGTAAAATCTGTGCTGAAATGACCTCTCCAAACTGCTTTTGCTGCCTGTTGATCGCAACTTTAGCTTGTTCATAAATTGCACCCTCTCCTTGCCCCTCATGAAAATCATTAAGGGCCATCAATACAGGAATACGAACCCGATAAAACTCATCAAGGTTTGAAGAGTAGATACTCAAAAACTTAATGCGCTCCAATATCGGTACTTGCTGACTGGCCGCCTCTAAAAGCACCCTTTCATTGAAGCTCAGCCAACTCAGATCTCTGTTAAAAAAAACAGCTGTTCTCATCATCAGTTACATGGTCACTACAGCGGCAGCCACAATGAACGATAATACCGCAGCCACGATACCGAACATAAAGACATTGTATGCAATACGCAGCAGACGGTATTTACGTCCCAATACTACACCCTGAGAATACACATCTTTGATCAGACTGCCATAAAGGAAATCTCTGTCGTCCATTAACTGATTCATTCCATGCTCATAGTCGGGAAGACTCATCCTGTAAAAATTACCGAAAAACAGCAAATTCACACGCTTGGCCTTGATATCATCCTGACTAAATATACCTTCTGGAATTGAAGGCCTCGTTGCAAGTATAGAAAACACCATTGTTACCACACAAATGATCAGTAATAATAAGGTCGGGATGATTAGATGAGGGTTGTCCTCCAACTTGCGCAGTAGTAAGCTCAATATCACAGAAAGAATAATAGAATTCGTGGAGATCATAATGTGCGCTTTGTTGTCGGCCATATCACTCAGTCGCTGGTGATTTGTAGAGGTGATCCTGAACATCGTCTCTACTCCGCGCTCTGGCCGGTCGCTTTTCTTCTTTTTTTCAGCCTTAGCCGGTACTATTGCCGAATTCTCTATGATTTCCAATTTATTTTTTGGTTTGATTTGTTTATTCTCCATTTCAGCGAGATTGTGCGCCTTTTTTTCGCCGAGTAATTCCTGACAATATGCAGTATGATAATGATGAGCTTTAAATAGCGCAATGGTCTTTGCACGCCAGAGGCCCTTATCTATTTTATGCCCCACAAAGGCTTCGGCTTCTTTCCTCATCAGCCTGTTCTTTTCTTTGAAGCTGTCACTTCCTAGGTGAAAAAGATCTGCATCACACATGATCTGCTGTAGAAGACCCACTGGCTGTTGCGGCATTCGAGTAGCCATAATACAGCCTTTAACTTTCTCAATGATTTCTGAAGATACCTCCTCTTTCTGGAGAAAAGCGGCGGCCAGGCTTACGCCTTTGGCTTCATGCGCATTGCAGTCTTCGAAATAGCCCAGGTCATGAAACCAGGCGGCGGCAATAACTACAAAAAAGTCTTCATCAGCCAGCTGATAATGATTGGCTATCCTGACCGCATTCTCTACCACATGCTCAGTATGGTCCAAATTATGATATGTAAACCTCCCGTCTTTGTTGGAATGAAAGAGGTTTGCCACATGGGCACGAAGTTTTTCTAATATTTCGCGGTGCTGCATCTGCTCACATTGTTTTATTGCATAAATATCAGTGTTTTTATTGAATAAGCCTACCGGCCTGTGTCAAAAAATGTTTTAAATGTATTTGATGAAAAATTAAGCTTACATTGTGAAGATCTCAAATCCCGATTCAACTTCCGGGAGCAAAATGAACAACATGACCACAAACGAAATTGCGCAACAAGCTAAGGCTTTTTTATATGAGCTGAATGATGCCAGGTACGAATACAGTTTTTCCACTAATGAAACCTGGAGCTACAGTCAATGCAATCCAAAAGAAAAACTGATTTTGGAAAACAAATATTACCCCGTATTTTTCAAAAAACTTGAGGCCTCTGATGTTCAAGCCTTTCATCAAGTACTAAACAAAGAAAAGCACATCCCTTCACAAAGTGACGACGCAGTTACTGAAGAAGTAAATTCGAAGGGCCGGATTTACATCGCAGCATACTGCCTTAGCAAGCTAAAATAGTTTCCAGGAAAATCCCTCCCCACCCTTTCGAGTCCTACAACCATTGATGATAAAAAGTGATGTATATCACTTTTAGTATTGACTCCTGTCATGGTTAGATCTTGCCTTTAAACTCAACTTTGAGGCAATTGATTTGACCATGTTAGTAGAAAAAACCATTGACAACAAAACCTTGTGCTACCATTGTGGGGATACCCTACCACAACTCCCCTATCACCTGGAAGACAAAAGTTTCTGCTGCCTGGGCTGTCAGGGGGTTTACAAAATCTTGTCGGAAAACAACCTATGTAACTATTACGACTATAATGAGGTGCCTGGACAGACACAGAAACAGCCTGTTGGGTATTTCGATTACCTGGATGAGCCAACTATCGTGGCTGACCTGGTTGATTATATAGATGAAAACAATACCGTAGTCACCTTATACATCCCAGCGATCCATTGCAGTTCCTGCATATGGTTACTAGAAAATCTTCATCGCATCAATCCAGCCATACGCAATTCGAGAATAGATTTCCTTAAAAAAACAGTTAACCTCAGTTTCAAAAACAAAGAACTGTCCCTGCGTCATGTCGTTGAAATACTGGCTTCGGTAGGCTACGAGCCCCTGATCAGTCTTCAGGATGTCGTAAAAAAACAACAATCCGACCGTTCTGAAAGGAAGCTTGTAGGTAAAATAGCGGTTGCCGGCTTTTGCTTTGGAAATGTGATGCTGCTTAGCTTTCCCGACTATTTTGGATTATCCAAATTGGAATCCGAGTTCCGCATGTTCTTTGGTTGGTTAAATATCGCATTTTCTATACCAGTGGTGTTCTATAGTGGAAGGGACTATTTTAGTTCCGCTTACAAAAACCTCAAAAACAAGGTGCTCAACCTGGATTTCCCGCTTGCATTAGGAATAGCCGTGATGTTCATACGCACGTTAACTGAGGTGATAGCCGATACAGGGGCAGGTTTCGCAGATACTTTATGTGGGCTTGTATTTTTCCTTTTGGTAGGCAAGTGGATGCAGCAACGTACCTACCACCACCTTTCCTTTGAACGGGATTACCGTTCCTATTTTCCGGTAGCAGTAACGGTGGTACTCGAGGACAAATCAAAAACAGTTCCCCTAGCAGAGCTCGTTCAAGGCCAACGCATTCTAATCCGCAATAATGAGATTATTCCTGCGGATGCGATCTTGCTCAAAGGGGAAGCTGAGGTCGACTTCAGTTTTGTGACTGGCGAATCCCTTCCAGTCAGGAAAACATTGGGTGAAATTGTCTATGCCGGGGGCCGCCAGCTAGCAGGAGCCATTGAACTGGAAGTCATAAAACCAGTTTCCCAAAGCTACCTGACCAGTCTCTGGAATAATGAGGCCTTTTTTACAAAAAAAGGCAAAATCAATACTTTCAGCGATACAGCAAGCAAATATTTTAGCATCCTACTCCTTAGTATAGCCTTTGGTTCCGGTCTCTTTTGGTGGAGTACGCAAAATGACGGCGGCAAAGCAGTGGCCTCATTTACCGCGGTATTGATCATTGCATGCCCTTGCGCACTGGCCTTAAGCTCTCCTTTTACCCTTGCCGCTGTGCTGAGTATATTCGATAAGAATAAATTCTATTTAAAGAGCACAGCGGTGGTAGAAGAACTGGCCCGCATCAACACCTTTGTCTTCGACAAAACAGGCACCATTACCAATCCCGATATAGAAAGCATTCGCTTTATTGGAACCATTAATGATGCTCAATACCAAATGGTACATGACCTTGCCTGTAACTCAGGACATCCCCTAAGCCGGGAATTGGTGAAACTAATTAATCTGAAAAAGATATATCCTACGGATAGTTACGCAGAAAAAACAGGACGAGGAATCAGTGGAAGAGTCAATGGTCATGAAGTGAAATTGGGAAGTTCCGCTTTCATTGGCCTCCCGCTGGTGAACTCTCCTATGAATAGCGTGGTACATGTAATGATCAACGGAACTTATCTTGGTCATTTCTCGTTCAGTCAGCAATGGAGATCAGGCTTTAAAGACCTGATCCTCAAACTCGGTAAAACCTCAGACCTACATCTGTTGTCCGGAGACCACAGTCAGGACAGACAGGCATTGGTACCATTCTTCCCCCGTACACAACAGATGCATTTCCAGCAAAGTCCTCATGACAAACTCAATTATGTCATGAGACTTCAGGCAGCAGACAGAAAAATCATGATGCTTGGCGATGGACTCAATGATGCCGGTGCGTTAAGACAAAGTAATGTAGGGGTAGCAGTCACCGATAATATTAATAATTTCTCACCTGACTGCGATGCCATTCTTGACGGTGCAGCGTTCCAGAAACTGCCCCTCTTTCTACAACAAGCTAAAGATGCTGTGACAGTTATACACATGAGCTTTATCATTTCATTAACCTATAATGCAGTTGGACTCTATTTCGCTGTTCAGGGCTTGCTTTCTCCACTCATCGCGGCAGTACTGATGCCTTTAAGCACGGTTACAATCATCTTGTTCACCAGTATTGCCACCAGGATATACGCACACAAAAACAAATTATTATGAATATGATCTATCTTCTCATCGGCTGCAGTATCCTACTGGCACTGGTATTTTTAGCTGCCTTTTTCTGGGCCAGCAAAACAGGTCAGCATGACGATACCTATACTCCTTCCGTTCGGATACTTTTCGATGAAGAGCCAGCTAAGGCAGAAAAAACCAACGCAAAATAAAGCACACAACATTACACCACAAATATTTTTTACCATGACTGAAAAATTTTACTACGACAATAAGATCGTCAGGAACTTTGCCATCGCTACCATCGTCTGGGGCATCATCGGCATGACGGTTGGCCTACTGGTTGCGATGCAGCTGATCAAGCCCGCATTAAACATGGGTTCTCAATATACCACTTTCGGCCGGATCAGGCCATTGCATACCAATGCGGTTATCTTTGCATTTGTCGGCAACGCCATTTTCATGGGGGTTTACTATTCACTACAGCGACTGCTCAAGGCAAGGATGTTTAGTGACATACTCAGCAAAATTCATTTCTGGGGTTGGCAGCTCATTATCGTTTCTGCCGTGATTACGCTTCCACTGGGGCTATCTTCTTCCCATGAATATGCCGAATTGGAATGGCCTATAGACATCGCCATTACGTTGATCTGGGTGGTATTTGGTGTAAACATGTTTGGTACGATCATCAAGAGAAGAGAACAGCATATGTATGTAGCCATTTGGTTTTACATTGCTACCTTCGTCACAGTAGCCGTGCTACATGTTGTAAATTCTTTTCAACTTCCGATCTCTGCATTTAAAAGTTATTATTTATATGCCGGGGTACAAGACGCACTGGTACAATGGTGGTATGGGCATAATGCCGTCGCATTTTTTCTCACAACACCGTATCTGGGGATGATGTATTACTTCCTTCCAAAAATGGCAGGACGCCCGGTTTATTCTTACAAACTCAGCATTCTTCACTTTTGGTCACTTATTTTCATTTACATCTGGGCTGGCCCCCACCATCTGCTCTATACGTCACTTCCAGGATGGGCACAATCGCTTGGGGTTGCATTCTCTATCATGCTAATTGCACCAAGCTGGGGTGGAATGATTAATGGACTGCTCACCCTTAGGGGAGCCTGGGACAAAGTCAGGGAAGATGCGACACTTAAATTTATGGTCGTGGGCCTTACCGCCTATGGCATGGCTACTTTTGAAGGCCCTATGCTGGCATTGAAGCAGATCAACGCTATCGCACACTATACTGATTGGATTGTGGCTCACGTCCATGTCGGTGCATTGGGTTGGAACGGCTTTCTTACTTTTGGAATCCTGTATTGGTTAATCCCAAGAATATACCGAACAGAACTATGGTCTAAAAAACTAGCGGCCTTCCATTTTTGGATTGGCACATTGGGCATCATTTTCTATGCAGTTCCTTTATATTTCGCCGGCTTTACCCAAGGCTTAATGTGGAAAGAATTCACGGAAGAAGGAATGCTAAAATATCCAAACTTCCTGGAGACTGTATTGCAGATCATTCCAATGTACATCCTCAGGGCAATTGGCGGTGCGTTATATCTTACAGGCGTCATTGCAATGACCTTCAATTTAATAAAAACAGTTAAAACCGGTAAACTTCTGGCTAATGAACCGGCCGAAGCTCAGGCACTTGCCACAGATTATAAACCACAGGGATCCGATAAAAAACTACACAGGGTACTGGAGCGTAAGCCGATGGTATTTCTTGTTCTTTCACTGATCGTCATCCTGATTGGCGGAATGATTGAAATGATGCCGACATTCACCATCAAATCTAACATTCCGACCATTGCGAGTGTAAAACCTTATTCCCCGTTGGAACTACAGGGCCGCGACCTTTACATTCGGGAGGGCTGTGTAAACTGTCACTCTCAAATGATCCGACCATTCCGTTCAGAAACAGAACGTTATGGAGAATACAGCAAGGCGGGGGAATTTGTCTACGATCACCCTTTTCTTTGGGGTTCAAAGCGTACCGGTCCCGATCTGGCACGTGAAGGAGGGAAATACGGAAATGTGTGGCATTTCAATCACCTGCTGGATCCTCAAACGATGTCCCCGGGAAGTATCATGCCTCCCTATGAATGGCTGATCAGCCAGCAGTTGGACACCACAACGACAATAGCCAAGATCAATGCCATGCGCAGCCTGGGCGTACCTTACCAGCCAGGTTATGAGCATGAGGCCAACAAAGATCTGGATAAACAGGCAAAGGCGATCGCGGAGGATCTGAGAAAGAATAATGTGAAAGTAGGAAGTGACAAGGAGATCATCGCCATCATAGCCTATCTCCAAAGACTAGGAACTGACATCAAAGCTAAGTAACACATAAATCAACAGAACATGTTTAAGCAATTTTTAGATCAGGTAAGCGGCACCCAGGTTTACCTGATCACCTCCCTTGGAATATTTATGCTATTCTTCATCGTGGTGGCTATCCTGCTCCTTACAATGAAGAAAGATGAAGTAAAATACATGAGTGAACTACCTTTAAACGACGAAACGAAATGACTGACCTACTAATTTGGGCATTATTATTCACTGCCATACTCGTGCTGGTTGTTTCCTTACTGGTATTAAAAGTGATTAAAATATTTGTGCATCATAGCCTTGGATCCAATATCGTTGATCCCGAAGCAATTAAAACACATTCCCGGGCGCAACAGGATGTGGATAAAGCCAACAAAATTTCGCTTTGGAACCGAATTATGGGTTTGAGACCTATTTCCGAAGAAAAAGACCTGGTCATGGAGCATGAGTTTGACGGCATCACTGAACTTGATAATCCTACTCCAGCCTGGTTTATGGTCCTCTTTTACGGAACCATGATATTTGCGGTGTTATATATGTTCAGTTATCATGTGATGGACTGGGGCAAACTGCAGGAACAGGAGTATGCAGATGAACTGAGGCAGGCCGAAGAGGATAAGATCGCATTACTGATGAAACCCGGTAATAAAGCCAATAAAATTAACGAAAATAACGTAGAACAATCTACAGATCCTGCTGTCCTGAGTGCAGGCGGAGCATTATTTAAAAATGCTTGTGCTGCATGCCATGGTGAAAATGGGCAAGGGCTGGTTGGGCCAAACCTAACTGATGAATTTTGGCTTCATGGAGGAACAATTAAGGATATATTCAAGACCATCAAATATGGTGTACCTGAAAAAGGTATGATATCATGGGAGAAAACCATGAATGCCAAGCAGATCTCACAGATCGCCAGTTACATATTATCGATACAGGGAACCCATCCCGCTGGTGCAAAAGCACCGCAGGGTACAAAACTTTAGCATGTCACAAAGTCCGGCAGATTTCAGAACGCAGCTCTCTACACTTACTGAGGATGGGAAAAGTCGCAAATGGCTTTACCCCCGAGTCGTCAAAGGAAAATTGCATGCTTACAGAAGCCGGATCAGCTATTTCTTCCTCATCTTGCTGTTCACCGCCCCTTTCATCAAATTGAATGGTGAACAGCTGATTTTGCTCAATGTTTTGGAAAGGAAATTTGTTGCTTTCGGGATCATTTTCTGGCCACAGGATTTCTACTTGTTTGTACTCGCGCTCCTGAACTTCATTGTATTTATTGTACTTTTCACCGTAGTATTTGGCCGTGCATTTTGCGGCTGGGCATGTCCGCAAACCATTTTCATGGAAATGGTTTTCCGAAAAATCGAGATTTGGATAGAAGGTGATCAACTCAAACGTAAAAAACTGGATGAGGCTCCAATAAGCATCGATAAAGTCTTTAAAAAGACAATAAAACATACCCTATATCTCCTGATATCTTTTGGCATTGCCAATATCTTTCTGGCTTATATCATTGGATCAAGCGAACTCATACGGATCGTCACAGAACCGCTATCCCAGCATTTATCAGGCTTTATGTCCATCAGCATTTTCACGCTGGTATTTTACCTCGTATTTTCCCGTATGAGGGAATTGGTATGCACTGTGGTCTGCCCATATGGACGCCTGCAAGGTGTGCTTCTCGACAACCAAAGCATCATTGTCGCTTACGACTATGAGCGTGGCGAACCTCGTTCCAAAAGGATAAAAGGTACTGAAAACATCAAGGGAGACTGCATCGACTGCAAACTGTGCGTCGACGTATGTCCAACCGGCATAGATATACGCAACGGCACACAAATGGAGTGTGTCAATTGCACTGCCTGTATAGATGCTTGTGATATGGTAATGGAAAAGATCAACCGCCCAAGCAGATTGATTGGCTTTAAATCAGAAGAGGGAATCAGGAATAAAACGGGCTTCAGGTTAAACAGAAGAATATATGCTTATTCAGGAGTATTAATGTTACTTACCGTTGTACTATCCTATTTACTCCTCACACGCAGCGACATCAAAACGACAATCCTCCGTGCAGGTGGAACGCTATATCAATTGAGAGACAAAGACAAAACTGTCAGCAACTTATATAACGCGGAATTGATCAACAAAACCAATAAGGCTATCCGCTTCCAGGTTGTGCCGGACGACCCTTATGCCAAGATTCAATACATCCAGGTACAGGATTCCATAGCTTACGGTGGAGCCGCTAAACTTACCTTTTTCGTTGTGATGCCACAAGAGCGAGTTAAGGCTTACAAAAGTTCCATCACCTTTCGGGTGACGGCTGAAGGTAAAACACTGGATCATTTCGAAACGACATTCATCGCACCACCTAATCTTTAAAATATGAACTGGGGAACAAAATTAATTATCGGCATGGCCTTATTTATGGCCTTCATTGTAGCCTTAGGTATTCTGATGTTCAGGAGTGATACCGATGCGCTGGTTGACAACGACTATTACGAAAAAGGCATCCACTACAATGAAGAATACGACAGTAAAGAACGGGTAAAAACAGACCTGGCCAAACCTCTTCTTGAAATTAATGGGAATGAACTTCTTCTGACTTTTACTTCTTCAGCTGTTGGCGATTTAAAGTTGATGCGCTTGGACGACAAGAAATTGGATAGAAATATCAAATTCGAAAGCAACGCGAATCATCAGGTAAGCATGCCATCGGGCCTACTTGCCAAAGGACGCTGGAACCTCATTATTCATTGGATCAGCGGAGGCAGGGATTACATTTATGAACAGGAAATCAATCTGAAATGAGTACAGATAAGCTGGCCTTCATGATTGGACTTCTGGGTAGCTTGCATTGTATCGGCATGTGCGGCCCCCTGGCTTTCTCCGTCCCCACCTTAAGACAAGGTTGGTGGAACTTGATTTTCGACAAACTGATTTATCAGCTTGGCCGTATCATTTCCTACTGCCTCCTGGGTGTTGCAATAGGACTTTTGGGTCAGCAAATCTGGCTAAGCGGTCTGCAACATGGCTTCAGTATTTTTAGCGGTTTCCTCATCATCGCTGCAGCGTGTTCGCGACTTTTAAAAAATTCCAGTTTTAGCAAAAGTCCTTCATTTTTACTAAAACCTTTCCACCAGATGTTGAGCTATGCATTGAGACACAAGGCCAACCACTTAATTATCGGTATGGTAAATGGATTCCTGCCCTGCGGCTTTGTTTATTTGGCCTTGGTCGGGGCACTAAATACCGGCAGTGTAGAAAGGGCGGTTTCTTATATGTTCTGGTTTGGCAGCGGTACCGTACCTTTAATGCTCATCGCTACCTTAAGCGTGAATTTTATCGGGCGGGGCTTCAGGAGAAGAATAAACAAATTTATACCCTTTATGATGCTTTGTCTGGGCCTCTGGTTTATATTAAGAGGATTGTCATTAGACATCCCTTATCTTAGTCCAGGAAAGCCCGGAACAACAATATGCAAATAATATAAAAACTGGAGATGACAGATATCAAAAACACAGCAGATATAAAATACCTGGTCGAAACTTTCTACAGCAAAGCACTGACTGACGAGCTGATAGCCCCCCTCTTTCATGCTGCACAATTCTCGTTGGATCAGCACATTCCAACAATGATCCGTTTCTGGGAAACGCTTCTTCTGGACGTAGTGACTTACAAAGGTAATCCGATGCTCAAGCACATCGAGATGAATAAGACCATTCCATTAAAGCCGGAACATTTTGAACGATGGTTGCAGATATGGAGCGAAACCGTTAAAAGCAAATTTTCCGGATTCAATGCCCAACAAGCCATCAACCGGGCAGAAGGTATAGCCCGGTTGATGCAATATAAGATGGAACAGTTTAACCCGCTACGCTAAACAATTGCGTTTCAGGCTGACTCTGATGTAATCTTGCATCCAATGCCATACAGATATTTCTCAGAAAACGCTTTCCCAACAAGGTGACAGTCAATTTTTCATCCGAAAGCATCACCAGGCCGTCCTGAGCCAGCCAGCGCATACGTTCCAAGCCTTCAAAAAAGGCATTATTCCGTTCGTCCGGCATCCGCCAGGTCGTTTCTCCTTTGCACATGATATTGATGATATGCCTCCGGATTACCAGGTCTTCCTCATGGAGGATGTGACCTTTTACCACTGGCAACTGGCCCTCGCCCACCATATGGAGATACTCCTCTACAACTTTTACGTTTTGTGCGAATGCGTTCCAGGTGTCACTAATTGCGGAAACACCCAAACCTATCATCAACTTGCTATATTGATGGGTATACCCCATAAAATTCCGGTGCAGGGTACCTTCCTTCTCAGCCTGAGATAAACTGTCCGTTTGGAGGGTAAAATGATCCATCCCTATCTCCGTATACCCTGCTTCTCTGAGTAGTTTCCTTCCCAGCTCGTACAGTTTTTGCTTTTCATCCGGACCAGGAAGATCAGCTTCGCTAAAATGTCGTTGTCCTTTTTTCACCCAGGGCACATGCGCGTAACTATAAAAAGCGATACGGTCTGGTCTCAACTTTAGCACTTCCATAACGGTGTTTCTAAGCCCCTCCATGTGCTGCATGGGCAAGCCATAAATAAGGTCATAATTAATAGATGTATAACCAACCGATCTGGCTAATTCTGTGATAAGTGCAACTTCTTCTACGCTTTGGATACGGTTTATAGCCCGCTGTACCTTCAAATCAAAATCCTGAATCCCCAAACTCAATCTTTTGAAACCCAGTCCAAAAAGGCTTTTGAGGTGCAACCTGCTCGTATTTGAAGGATGGCCTTCAAAACTAAATTCGGCCTGTTCATGTTTGTCAGCGAGCAAAAATATTCCATCAATTAGTGTTTTTAGGTTCCTGGCACTAAAAAACGTAGGTGTACCGCCGCCAAGATGGATCTCTCTAATCAATGGCCTTTGTGAAAAAAGCCTGCAATACATTTCCCACTCCATAAGTACCGCTTCAATATAGGGTAATTCTACGCCATGATTTTTGGTGATGCGCGTATTGCAACCACAATAAGTACAGAGGCTCTCACAGAAAGGTAGATGGATATAAAGGCTAATGCCATCTTTCCCATTACTTGCTTTAAAGGTTTTTTGAACAGTTTTTTTCCATTTAAATCCATCAAAAGTATCTTGGTCCCAGTAAGGAACGGTTGGATAACTGGTGTATCGTGGTGCAGCTACGCTGTATTTATCGATCAGGTGCTCAGTGTTCATGTTTGACGGCATTAGGTACGGTACTATTTTCTTTCACTTTGTCGCAGGATCTCGAACATACACAGGCCATGCCGAGACATCTTCCCTCCTGCCATTTGTCCAGATTCTTGATCGTCTCTACTGCAAGCGTCATGGGCAATAAGTCTTCCTGCAATCCGTTCAGCATTTCCTGTGGTACACTGGCGATGCGGATTCCATATACGGCCGCTACATCCTGATCAATATGTTCAGCAGTAGCGGAACGGGTAGCAATATAGCGGATGCCGAGCTCGGCCAGTTTATTGATCACTGCAGCAGACACTTCATCTGCCTCAAACACGATCACAGCTTCTTTCCCTGACGCATATACAGCCGTCTCAATACTCAAGGCATTGGAAATAAGCGTAATTTCGTGTTTCTTCTGGTTGGCCTTCGCCAGCGGTTCCTTTTCAAACGATTTGATACTGTAGGCTACTGCTTTCATCTGTTTCTTTTTAGCTTTTCTATTTCTCAGGCATCGATTCATGAAACTCCATGAATACTGCCGAATTGATTCAAAAATAGCGTAGCTGGAACAGTTGTGGAATGAGAGTGGTCAGATAGAAAAGTGATGTTTGTCAGTTTTAAAGATAGCTTTACTTCTAACGTTTAAAAGATAGCCTAAAGGTAGTTTCCTTATTAATTGTACTCTCAAAATACAGTATGCCATCCATCAACGAAGCATACCTGCGTACGATGTTTAGTCCCAATCCGGTGCCCGGGATATTACCGATGTTATTTGCCCTGAAAAAGGGTTGAAAAAGATGCTTCTGATCAGATTCCGGAATACCAATCCCATTATCTTTTACAGTAACAATGCATTCATGATCATTAACTTCTGTATTGAACTCTATAAAAGTATTCTCACCTGAGTATTTGATAGAATTGGAAATAAGGTTAATCATACAGTTCCGGAGCAGGTTCTGATCCAGGTTCACGGTGCTTTCCAGCCCGGTATGCTGGTAGATGATATTCTGATTTTGCTTTGCCATCAGCTGCATCTCCTCCGTTACTTCTTCCGAAAGCTGAACGATATTGAAAGGCTTGCAACTGGGTTCGACCTTCCCTGCTTCCAGACGTTCCAGGGATAGAAAGTCATTGAGGATGGTGGTGAGGTTACCCACTGCATTTTTGATCTTTCCCACATGTTTAGTGATATTCTCATTCTCAAAGGGATGGGCATACTTTTCAATCAAAGAGGCAGACAACTGCACAGAACTCAATGGCGTCCTGAATTCATGAGAAGCCATGGAAACAAAACGGCTCTTTAACTGGTTTAGTTCCTTTTCTTTTTCCAGGGACAGGCTGACTTCCTCTTTCGCCTCGCTAAGCGCTTTTACCGTTTTCTTCAATGACTTTGTTCTTTCCTCTACCAATCCTTCCAGCTCAGCAGCGTACTCTCTAAGCCTTTCCTCCGCTTCTTTCTCTTTAGACAGGTCATGGATAAATCCAGTGTAAATTACGCGGTCCTCATATTGCACCTCACTTACTGCCAAACGAAAGGGGAAGGTTGTACCATCCTTTTTCAGCCCCCTAACTTCCCTGCCCTTACCTATGATGCGTTTTTCCCCAGTCGTTTGATACCTGTGAATGTAACCGTCATGACTGCTTTTATCTGGTTCAGGCATCAGAAGTTTGATGTTTCGTCCTTTAACTTCGTCTATTTCATATCCGAAAAGTTTGAGTGCGGCAGGATTTAGACTCTCTATATTTCCCCGGTTATCAATCGTGATAATTCCATCAATAGCAGTTTCAATAATTGCCTGTAGTAACCGGGTATGCTCCATAAGTAGTTTTCACAAATATACAATTTATCGATTATCCATTTATTACGAGCATCAGCTATTCACCTGATTCGCATCATATTTTCTAAGGAGATTGTTCCGCTTCTTTGCTCACTACATAATTGAACTAATCTACATGAGCCATACCTTTCATATTCCTGTCCTCGGATTGGGATACTCCATAGACACACCTTTAAAAATTGCGCGCTTCGGTATTTCTTCCGTTGTTTCCATTGTGGATGATGAACTCACAGAGCGGATGAGAAAATTCCATACCCAACTCAACGGGGAAGTATATGTACCAATCGAGAAATACACACCAGACAGCAGGGCAAAAAGGATTACAGCTTACCTCAATTTGCTTCAGAAATTGGTCAATAAGCAACTTGCCAGTCTAAAGGACAGCTTTGAAAATAATCCGGATTTCATCACTTATTTCAAACTGTTGCCGGATGACCATCAACTGAAAAATGATTTTCTGGAAATGCAGACCATAAAGGACGAGAAACACCGATCCGAAGCACTTCAAATCCTCAAAAATAAAATACTGCCCGGTAGCATCGATGTCAACATTATGGCTAAGGTCGACAAGGCAAATTACTCCAAATCCGGGGAATATCTTGGCGATCATTATACGGATGCGCTTGCAGCAATCCGGGGATTTGCCAACAGTGAACTCAATTCTTCTGTGGTTTTATCTGCCGGACTGAATCCTAAGCTCTACAGTTATATGGAACAACTGGATTGTTTCTATCCTGATGCATCAGGTGTATGCAATAAACACATCATACTTAAAGTAAGCGATTTCAGATCAGCCATGATCCAGGCAAAAATACTGGCAAAAAAGGGCTTATGGGTATCAGAATTCCGTGTGGAATCTGGTTTGAACTGCGGGGGGCATGCCTTTGCTACAGATGGCTTCCTTTTAGGTCCAATACTGGAAGAATTCAAGTCCCAGCGTAATGCATTACGAGAGGAGCTATCAAATATTTACCATACCGCATTGCATAATAAAGGGCTTTCTCCTTCTTACATCCCTACGCAGAAGATCACAGCGCAGGGCGGTATTGGCACTGCGGCCGAACACGATTTCCTGCTAAATTACTATCAATTGGATGCTGCAGGATGGGGCAGCCCTTTTCTTCTGGTACCAGAAGCAACGAACGTTGATGACAAAACAATGAATGCACTCAGGAGCGCCAAACAAGATGATTTTTACCTGAGCAATTCATCTCCTCTAGGTGTACTTTTCAATAATTTCAAGGGCAGCAGTGCCGAATTACAACGCCTGGAGCGAATAAAAAAAGGTACACCAGGCAGCCCCTGTAAGAAAAAGTACCTCTGTACCAATACAGAGTTTACATCACATCCCATTTGTACTGCATCCAGAGAATACCAGAATCTGAAAATCAAATCCCTGCAGCAAATGAACCTGTCAAAATCAAATTATGAACTGGCTCTGCAAACAGTTACCGACAAAACCTGTCTTTGTGAAGGTTTATGTGCATCTGCCTATATCCGGAACGGAATGATAAAGGCCCGTGAAAATGATGCAGTAAGTATTTGTCCTGGTCCAAATCTGGCTTACTTCTCGGGAGAATACACATTAAGGGAGATGACAGATCATATTTATGGTCGACAAAACCTCCTCAAACACGTGAGTCGGCCCAATTTCTTCATCAACGAACTGAACCTATATCTTGATTATCTGAAAAAGGAAATTGCCATCGAATTGGATGGCATCAATGTTAAGCGCTTCAATTACTATCGCAAGTTCAAAGCACAGCTCCTAGATGGCATAAGCTATTATAAAAAGTTGCTGCCTGAACTCAGTAGATATATGGGGTTCTCCGTATATGAAATGTATGGCCAACTGAAAAAAGCTGAACAGGAATTATTGCTTCAGCCTGGCCTTCATTAAAAACACATTATAGGGTTGCCACATGGACATCAAAAAGAAAATCTCATCCGTATCTTCATAGCCAGGATAGATGAAAGCGCCATAAAGCCCCGGGTAATCGGCAGCGCTGGCGAGACAATGTTCAGAGCTCCAAACACCGTTAAGGCGTCGGGCTGTCCGGAGCACCAACTCATGTTTGTCTTCATTGAGATAGGTAATGAACCAACGTTTATATTTTCTGTAATAGACCATTGAAAGCTCACCTGCAGGTGCTGAAATAATGGGATCAGCCTGGTCTTCTCTATTGATTTGCCAGCCCGCTGCCTTATTCCAATATTCGTAACGTTCCTGATGTAGAATGTCAGCAGATTTGAAACGGGCCAGATACACCGCCCCCCTCCGACCAGATGCAGTCCCAGTCATGTACACATACCCCCCCATTTTAGCATAGGCTACCTGCGCAAAGTTGCTGAATTCGGTAAAATGAACACCCGCGCATCTCGTCCAGTTTTCACCATGATCCACAGATTGATATATTGCAGAATAATTAGTCAGCCAACTCCCTGGTTCAGCCCATTTCCTGACATCCATACAGTGAACGTAATCTACCCCATCAATGTTAACCGCTGCAGTAGGAATGGCAGTATGACTACCTGTACCATTCGTAACATGAGCAGAGGGTATCAATTCTTTGCTGACCATATGGCTGAAGCTTAAACCATCTTCCAAATTGCAATCTTTAGAAATAGCCAGTACATTGGACCGCCAGTTTCCGGCAGCTCCAGGACCACCCGCTCCGGAAGGCTTCCAATCTTTTCCATAAGTATCGCCAAACACCAAAGCTATTTTTCCATCTTCCATCTGCCAGGCAATCCCCAGATCTGTACCACCCACATCGTAACGTTCATCTGTCTGGTTTGGATTAGGTAAGGTTTCTCCTGGCAGTGTCCGTCCGGTTACTCTCGCGATGCGCACAATCCCATAGGGGCTAACGTCGATCTTTTCCTGGGGATCAAGGAGCGCCCGCCCGGAAGAACAAGCAGCGCAGATGATTGCCATAAGTCCAAAAAATTTATACTTACCCATCCCGAACAACGTCAAAGTAATGACAGCAGATCTTTTCTACTGAGCGTTTTAAATATTGATTCTTCCGTTTTGATCAGCTCAGAGGCTATATTCCTCTTGGATTCCTGCATAGTCATGATTTTCTCTTCTATGGTATCAGGACAGATCAAACGTACCGCAACTACATTTTTTTGTTGACCAATCCGGTAAGCACGGTCAATCGCCTGATTTTCTACAGCCGGGTTCCACCATGGATCTACCAGATAAACATAGTCAGCCTGGGTCAGGTTCAATCCTATTCCACCGGCTTTCAAACTGATCAAAAACACTTTCAGGTCTGGATTCTGCTGGAAGGAATTTACCACTTCTTCGCGGTTACGGGTTTGCCCGGTTAGATAGGCATGGGCAATTTTTCTGTTCTCCAGTTCTGTTCTGATCAGATCAAGCATACCCACAAACTGAGAAAATATCAGGATTTTATGTTCAGGAGCCTTATGTTCAATCTGTTCTATCAGCACATCCATCTTTGCCGATGCCTCTCCGTAGAATTTATCTTTATTAAGTAGTGCAGGTGAATTACAGATCTGCCTCAATTTTGTAATTCCCTGTAAAACATGCATACTGCTTTTTTGAAGCTCGTCTTCCGAGTTCCCCATTAAAAAATCTCTGATCTCTTCCCTTGCTGCGTCGTAAATTTCACGCTGCTGAGCCCCCATCTCACAATAGATTACCATTTCTGTTTTATCCGGAAGTTCTTTCGCCACCTGTTCCTTAGTTCGTCTCAGCACAAAAGGATTGATCCTTTGCTGAAGTTCTTTGGCACGCTTTGCATCCTTGAACTGATCAATAGGAACAGAATACAGTTCTTTAAAGTGCTGACGGCTTCCTAAAAGACCGGGACAGGCAAAAGACAATTGCCCGTACAGATCAAAAGTGTTGTTCTCGATCGGTGTACCGGTAAGTACAACTTTATTCCTTGATCTCAGCAACCGTACGGCTTTGTAACGCTGAGAATCCGGATTTTTAATTGTCTGTGATTCATCCAGGAAAATATAATTGAAGCGATAATCCTTCAGAAATCGGATATCAGCCAGCAGGGTACCATAAGAAGTGAGTATCACCTCGTAGCGGTCAAAATCCGCTACTACCTTCGCACGGTCAGCCCCATATATAGTCTTTACCTGAATTGAAGGCGCAAATTTTTTCAGTTCCCTCTGCCAATTGAAGATTAATGAAGCTGGTACGACAATCAGGTTGGTATTATGAGCTACCTTTTTACGCTGAGACAAGATAAAAGCAATTATTTGTATGGTCTTTCCCAAACCCATATCGTCGGCAAGACATGCGCCAAAATTAAAGTCGTCCAGAAAATTGAGCCAGTTCAGACCTTCTTTCTGGTAAGGCCGTAGTTCCGCATGAAGGCCATCAGGATTTTCAATATCCGTAATGGATTCGAAAGTGTTAAGTTGGGATCGGTAAATTTTCAATTGATCCCTCGCAGCCTGGCTTAATACCTCATCTTCGTACAATTCATCTATGGCCTGGTAGCTGATGTGTGCTGTACGGATTTGCTCTTCTAACACTTCCCCGGCGGCGAAGTAAGCGGTGAATTTAGTGACCCATTCATCCGGCAACATCCCCTGAGTGCCATCATCCAATTGCACAAATTTGCTCTTGTTACGGATAGATTTGTGCAGGTGTTTAAGTGCAACTGTCTGCTTGTTGAATTTTACTTTTATTGCAGTTTCAAACCAGTCGATCCCGCTATTAACTACTATGGAAATTTCCGCTTTATAAGGACTGATGGTATTATTTTTCAGTTCATTGAATCCAAGTATGGCGATTCCCTTGGCACGCCATTGTTCAAAGGCATCCAGAAACCAGCCATCATCGATAAAGCGTTTTCGGTGCAGGTAAAAACAATCGGCATGCATTTGCTCTTCGAATTCTTCCATTTGCTCATAGAAGTAAGGGTGGGCCCGGGCGATATCTGAAATGAACTGAAGTTCCCTTTCATCATCACGCCTAAGTGTAAATCCCTTACCGAGCTTATCTTTAGACCTGATCTGCTTCTTGGAAATCACCGGAATTTCCAGATCTGCATACCTCATAACGGGAGTGATCAGCACAAAATCTTCAGATTCTGAAAGATAAATAATCTTTTCATTTTCCAAATCAAAGCCCTTTTCCTCAATCTGCTTTTTAGAGGCTGGTTTCAAATAAGTGTAGTTGATTTTGATCTTGTCCTCAAGCCTGGAAAGGATATGCTCCTGGAATTCCTCGTATTCTGTACGATGTACGACGATCATGTCGTTATGGTGTTTGAAAAAATCTATGATGCTGAGCAGATATGGATTATCCAGCAAGTATAAGTTTTGCTTTACTTGTATGAAATAGAGATACTTAAGCTTGATTTCAGCAAGCGAAAAAGTGCTATCCTCCAGATGAAGCTTTCCAGACAGCTCAAAGAGCTCTCCTCTCTGGCTTACGGTCAGTGTCAAATCCATTTTGAGCACCTGAATCTTTATTCGAGTTAGTGACGAGGCTGAAATATTGCTGGAAATTTGATCGTCGTGGGTATAAACCTCCAGCTGCAGCGGATTTTTTACTATCGCCTTCAGCCCCTCCAGATCTGAGCTGGTTTTCCCAACAATATAATTGTTCCGGAACTTTGAAACGCCACTATAGAACTTTAGTTCTTCCTGCTTATCGGTTTTCCAAATCAGATCCATAGGGTCAAGCAGTTGGATTGGGTTTTTAAGTTTTCCGGCCTGTGTCAACTCTGCATCGGCGAGTTCCAGCATCAAATGGCGATAAAAACGGTGCTGGGTAAAGATCAGCACCGTTTTCTTATTTTTAGGGTTGGAAGGTAGCAAGCTAATTTTATCTGCTTTCAGTATCGGTTTTAACCGGCTGAAATCGACATGCTCGAGCTTGTAGTCTTCTTTTTCGTTCATCTCCTCTTTAAATACTTGGCCATAAAGATAAGAGAAGGCAATGTCATTCTTTCAACAAAATATCCATGTCTGTCATCAGCTTCTTGACTTCATCATCCAATGTCCCATCGTAGGCACCCCGGATTCGCCTTTGCTGATCCACCAGCACCAGATAACCTTGGTGCACAAAGCCTCCAGGAGCATTTTTATCTTCCTGTGCAGCAACGAGGTAATTCCGTTCTGCCAATGCGTAGATCTCATCCCGCGTTCCCCATAGGTATTCCCACTGAGTACCCTCCACGCCCAATTTTTTCGCATAGGCCTTCATTCGGGAAGGTACATCGTATTTAACATCTATGGTATGGGAAGCAAACTTCACCATTGGATTATTTTTATATTTCTGGTACACCTTAAACAAGTTCCGGTGCATGGTAGGACAGATGGTCGGGCATGAAGTGAAGAAAAAATCAGCTACATAAATTTTTCCTTCAAAATCCTTTTCTGTAACTGCCACACTATCCTGGTTTAGCAGTTTAAAGGAAGGGATTCTCCTAAAGAGCGTATCTTTTATTTTACGTCCTTTTACTACTTTTTCTATTTCTTCCATTTGTAAAAATGGAAGGCGTTTATGTTCTTGCTTACATCCAAATACGGACAGGATAACTAGAAAAGCGCACACGCTGAGGTTCCACTTTATCATCGCTTAAATTGATTGAGGTAAGCACTGGAGCGTTTAATCTCGGCTTTGTAGGTGCTGTCGATTGCTGCAATTCTCAACTTTTCTTTCTTGAAATATGCTACTGCCTCTTCATTAGATTTGCCACTTACATCCGGCTCAAACTGGTGCATCCAATCATTCATATCTTCTTCTGCCCTATTCAGGTTTTCCTTAAGCATTACCATCTGTTTCCTCTCTTTGATGGTATCGAGTTCAGGGAAGCGTGTTTTTAGTTCGCCCAATCCATTCATCAAGGTATCCAGTTTCATCTGATTATTCACGATAATTCCATGGTCACCCATCACCTCATCATGAAAACTCATTACCTCGTCCCTCACTTCTTTATAATCTACGCTGGCCTGGCATGCTACTAATACACTCGCCACTAACCAAATTCCTATTAATTTTTTCATTGATATTTTATTTAAAAATTTATTGTTTCAATTTTACCGGTAAACAGTAAATATTGGATCCTCCATGTATTTCCCTAACCCAGGCTACCAGCAATTGCCCACTTGCCTCCTGGAGTACTGCATGGTTGTCGGCAAAATCTCCGGCACTCAGCGCACTCAGTTGCTGCTCGCCCTTAGCATCCCTCAAAGCCAACACGATCTTAGCCGAACTGGCGGGACCATGGCTCATTTTCATGCTCCCTTTGGAATGTTCCATTTTCATTTCATGTTGCGAATTTGGTGTTTCTGAAGTTGTTGTTTCTTCAAAAACCATTGCCAATCGGCCGTCTTTAAGAGAGACCATCTGCGGGTGCCTCCCTTCAGCGCTGATCAGACTGCGGTTTGAGAACTTTCCTGAGCCAACTTTTGTAGCGCAATAATATAATCCAGCTCCACCGCCTGCAGTAAACCATAAGGCATGAAGCGTGTTTCCCACTGCCGTAAGAGAAGGACCGGAATGTGGACAACCTTCAATCTCCCAATTGTCTTTACTAATCGGCATTGCCGGGCTAAAGGTTCTACCCTGGTCGGTAGAGACTTTGTATACCATATCTCTAACCTGCTTCTCAGAAAGTGCAGAGGGAAACATAATGTCACGATAAGCCAGATGGATATTTCCAGCAGTATCTGTCAATATATCGGTACGGCAACATTCACAGGTTCCTTTCTCCAGACAGGTATCCTGACCGAATCCAGTGCTTTTTTCCGTCCGGGCAAAGAACAGCGCCGAGCCCTTGATGTGCTTCCCAAAACGACCGTCGAGCCAGATCGCAGCCAGTTCGCCATCTTTCAATACTGCCACATCAAAAAAACTACGTCCATAAGCATGCGTCGTGTCTGAATGCAAATAGGTCGCAGCCGACCAGTTTTTCCCTTTGTCCGTAGACACGCTATAATAAATAGCGCCAGCATAGGGATTCGGTTGATTGGGAAAGCGTTTTGAAAATACCGCAACTACGGTGCCGTCCGACTTAAACGCAACCTTTCCCATACTCTCCGCTGCGATACTGCAACCGGCAGAAGTCGCAACAGTTACCGACGGCCCGAAGGCCGATTTATGCGCATCATACACCGCATATTTTAGTCGGTATAGGGAATCCTCGGTGTTCTGCTCTGTCCAGCATAAAACTGGATTACCCTGATTGTCAGCACTAAAATACGGACCTACAGCTTTCGTGCCGGCTTTATTGATCAGCTGGGGAATTTCTTCCTGCCCATTTTGGCAAGCCCCGAATAAAAACAGTGCAATGCCCATTACATAAATAATCTTTTTCATCTTCGTTAGAATAAGTATTTCAAGTTCAATCCAGCATAGCTGTTTCTTTTTGGTGAAGGGCTATAGTACGCAGGTTGCGCCCCGCCGAATCCAGCAGCATTTAAAGAAACAATAGAACTGTATTTTTCATTTGTAATATTGTCCAAACCTGCGTAGACATTGATTTCGAAGCAACTTATGAATTGCCTCTTATATCCAATCTTTGCATTGAATACCTGGTAAGCCTCATTGAAAGCAGAATTTGCATCATTCAAGGGTAGGCGATCACTGTAGAAGTAATTCCCGTATAGATAAATGCCATTTCTTGTTTCTATATCGACTCCTGCATTGATCATCCAGGGTGCAATCCCCGTTAGTCGATTGCCATTGTAATTGGCAGTCACCTCCCCTTGTGCGTTTAGTGTCTGGTAATCTTTGAATTTGAAATCTGAATAAGTAGCCGATGCGAAAGGACGCAGATTTGTGATCCAGCTGCGATCTTCTTCTTTTATGAACTGATAAGAAAGGGCGAGTTCTACCCCATCGTGACTCGTTTTACCAGCGTTGTTGTAGATTGTAATTCCCTGCTGAACTGATTGCGCAATCAGTTCACCTTCCATATCAAGTTTAAATACGGAAAAATCATAGGCAAATCTCGATTTAAGCAGATTTCCTTTTGCATTCAATTCGTAATTCCATCCTTTTTCTGCCTGCAATACCGGGTTGATCGAACCATCTACATTTTTAACTTCAGAACTAGAGGGCGGCGAAAAACCTGAACTCACACTCGCATGCAGACTAAGTGCTTCAGCAAAGTTATGGCTGATTGCGATTCGCGGGCTCGCCTGCGGGTCAAACTCTTTAATTCCTGTCTGTACCGGCTTCAGATAATCTTTTACATTATAGCGCAAGCTGTTATAGCTTAAACCCAGGGTTAGCGTTGTTTTTGGGCTCAATGTCGTTTCTGATTGATAAAATACCGAATACAAGGTATTGCGATAATCCGTATTAGCATTCAGCGCCCCTTCCTTTCCTTGGTTGTTTATATATTGAGCTCCCTTGGTCAGCCCCTCATTGAATTCGGCTCCTACAGTAAAACGGGTAGGAAGCAGATCAAATCCAGGATCATAACTAAACCTGGTACGGCCCCCATAGCTTTGGTAAAAATTGCGGATATAGGCATAGGGAAGCGGATGGTTCAAATCATAAAAATAGGTAAAAACACTAGTGGTATTAGAAAATTGTTCATTGAAACGATATTGCTGACCTATCCCGATCCTTGTCCAGGTCTGATACCTTCCTGCGGCTTTGTCCAGATTACTGGCATTGGCCTGTCTTGGATTGGCATTTACCTGATCCTGCGTCAAAGATCCCGGAATCTGCGAATATTGGGTCGTTTTGTTGAGCAACAACGTAACAATACGCTTATCACTCGGAAAGAACTGAAAATTGCCAGTCAGAAACCTGCGCATATCTTTGCTGTGTTCACGGTAGCCATCATATTCCTGCCACCCGTAAGAAACATAACTGTTCATTTGATCCCCCCCACTCCGATAGGTAGTAGCAAGACGATGAAGACCATAAGAGCCGACTAGAGCAGATGCTTCAAGACTCTGCTCCTGATAGGGCGAACGCTGCATCTGAAAGTTGATCACACCTCCGGTTCCTGCGCCATAAATACTGGACGCCGGACCTTTTATGACTTCAGCTCTCCCTATACTGTTTACATCCAATGCCTCGATACGGGTCGTTCCGTCTGCTTCAGTCACCGGAATCTCGTTTACATAAATTTTAATATTTCGGATTCCGAAAGCTGCACGCACACCGTTGCCCCGAATAGAAATGCGTGCCTCAGAAAGTGTACTTTGATCCATGCGTACACCCGGAATTGCGTTCAAGGCCGACTGAAAGGAAACAGCGCTTCCACGATTGAGGTCCCGTGCAGTAATCAAACCAACAGAACCAGCAGTTTCTTTACTGGTCTTATTCTCATTGTAGCCGGCTATCCTGACTTCATTCAGGCGTACGGCATCGGCTTCCATCTGTACATTAAGCACTATCTCAGCAGCCTGCACTCTAATTATTTGTTTTTTATATCCGGCCAAAGCAGCCATGAGTTGTTCCTTTACTTCATCTCCTGGCACTTGAAAAAAACCTTTAACGTCCGACCGGGTTATTTCGTGTTCATTAAGGTCAGAGATGACCACACCAGCCAGCGGCTGTCGGGTTTGAGAGTCATATATGTGCCCTTTTACAGGCTGCCTCTGGGCCATGCCCTGCAATGCGCAGCACAATAGCACCAGAGATAGAATTAAATATCTATATCGGTTCATTAAATTAAGTCAGAATATATTAAAGAATAGCTATATAAAGTTTTGCCTTCCCGTATATCAGCAATGCTAGATATACTTTTTAGTACATCATACTTCGTCACAGAGAAGGATCAGCTTTCCTGTGGCGGATGAAATATGGAATTCTTGATACTTTGCGGCATTCCTGTAGAAAAAGGAATGTGAAGCTTGATTTCCGCAAAAGCAAATTGCTTAAATACCAGGGGCTTTACAATCAGTGCATCCTGTATTTGTGTTTTTTGTGAGGAACGTTCCTGTTTTTGCTCCTTGTCCTGGGCTTGCTTTAGCTTTTTCATCAGGTAGCATTTCCCGTTACAATGCAACTCCGGCTTATTTTTGTTTTCACAAAGTTCCTTCGCGATGTATTTCTGGTTGGCCTCAAAACCCAAAAAAACCAAAAGACTGGAACAATTTGCGACAAGCAAACTGAACAAGATCAACATGGAAATGGGTTTAATCAACATCGGCCCCAAAGATATAAAAAAGCAGATTGAAAAACCTGCATTGCAGGTTTTATTTAATGATAGGAACTGGTTTTTTATGTTCATCGATGGCAACGAAAGAAAACTCTCCGGTTACCGCCTTCTCCCGTTCTTCAGAATACATTTGTTCCACATATATTTCTACGCGCACCTTCATACTGGTGTTACCAATATGACTGATTGACCCTACCAGTTCTACGATCGTACCAGCAGGGATCGGCTTATTGAAATCGATCCGGTCACTGCTGACCGTCACCATACGCTGACGACTGAATCTTGTTGCTGTGATAAAAGCCACTTCATCCATCATGTGCATGGCTGTCCCTCCAAATAAAGTATCGTAGTGGTTGGTGGTATTTGGAAATACTGCTTTAAAAATCCGTGTTTCAGCAGCCTTGATTTTATCCTCTATTGTCATTACTTTCTATTTCTCAACTGACCCCATTTCAAATAGGTTGCACCCCAGGAAAAACCTGCACCAAAAGCAGTCAGGATCATCTTATCACCATATTTAAAATCATCTTTAAAATCCCATAGGCACAACGGGATCGTTGCTGCTGTTGTATTTCCGTATCTATCGATGTTAACCTTAACCTGATCCTCGGAAAGCCCCAGATACTCCCCTACCGATTGAATGATCCTCAGATTTGCCTGATGAGGAATCAGATAGTTGATTTGCGAACTGACCAGGTCATTGGACTTCAGTACTTCATTACAGGTATCGGTCATTCCCTGAATAGCTGCTTTGAATACCACACGGCCATCCTGACGTACATAATGCAGCTTTTCATCTAATGTAGCCTGGGAAGCTGGAAACTTAGAACCACCAGCTGTTACGATGAGATTTTCCTTACCCGTACCATCTGTACGAAAGAAACTATCCATCAAGCCTACCGACTCCTCTGTTTGTTCAAGAAGTACGGCACCTGCACCGTCACCGAAAAGAATACAGGTATTGCGGTCAGTGTAGTTTACAATAGCACTGTTCTTATCTGCCCCAATAACCACTACCTTCTTACAGCGTCCGCTTTCTATCATACTGGCGCCCAGGGTAAGCGCATATAGAAAGCCACTACAAGCAGCATTGGTATCAATGCCCCATGCGTTTTTCAAACTCGCTTTTTCACAGACCATACTACCAGTGCTCACCATTACATAATCGGGTGTAGAAGTGGATACAATCACACAGTCAATTTCATCAGGATTTACGTTTCCATCTTCCATCAGCCGTTTCAAAGCAAATGTGGCCATATCAGAAGTTGCAACATTAGGGTCATTTACAATTCTCCTCTCTTTAATCCCCGTTCTTGAAACGATCCACTCATTATTGGTATCCACCATTTTTTCAAGGTCATGGTTACTCAAAACCGTATCTGGAACATAACCTCCAACCGCGGTAATCACCGCATTTTTCCTTATTCTCATTTATGTGTATGTAATTCTGTAAAGCGGGTAGCTGTATTTCCCTGCCCGGCTTTTTTTTACAAAGTTACAGCTTCTTCCACAGATTCCCGCAGTACTTTTGCAGCAGCCGCCATTTCTATCAAAGCTTTTTTGTTTTCTACCAAATGCCAGGTCATTAAACTTGAATCCTTATTTACCAAAAATAGCATGTCTGGAATTAACATCCGTATTCAAAACACTACACAACAATCTAATTATCAAACAACTAACAAAAACAACAACCTTCGGTTAAATTTGAACCACGGTATTTTGAACAGTTGACATCAACAATTCAACTTTTTATTACCATCACATTACACTTTATTTTTTTAGTCCTTTATCTTTGCAGGCAATTAAATCGCAATATCTATGAAATCCAGGTCTCTTCTTTCTTTTTCGCTATTTCTATGTACTACGCTTGTAATTACCGCTTGCCAAAATGAACAAAAACTACCGATATTAGGACACAAAGAAGCAAAAGAGTTGAAAAACGCAGATGGCAGTACTACGATAGATACGGTGTATCAAACCATACCCAACTTCCGTTTTTTAAATCAGGACAGCACCTACATCACCAATGATACATTCAAAAACAAGATCTATATAGCAGATTTCTTTTTCACTTCCTGCTCTACTATTTGTCCGACTATGCACCGAAATATGAAAGAAATCTTCGAGCAATACAAGGACAATCCGAATGTCATGTACCTTTCACATAGCATAGACTTCAAGTATGACACACCATCGAGATTGAAGAAATATGCGCAGAAGCTTGGAGTAGATGGACCAAAATGGCAATTTGCTTATGGAAGTAAAGACAGTGTTTACAAGATAGCTGAAAAGGACTACCTTGTTGCAGTAATCGAAGATAGCACCGCGAAGGATGGTTACATCCACCAGGGATGGTTGGTATTAATTGACCAGCACAGACGCATCCGTGGTGCCTACGACGGTACAGACAATGCCCAGGTTGCCCAGCTCAAGAAAGACTTGGGTACATTACTCGCAGAAGAGAAAAAATAAAGAGCAAATGCGTAAATCCCTTAGCTTAATATTTTTTGCTGCTACACTCAGCATGGCAGTTTATTCCTGTCAGAATGCTGCCCAGCTGCAGCAAGACATTTACTACACCAACGGAAGGGACATCTATATCAAGAACTGCCAAAATTGCCATGGGGCAAAAGGTGAAGGGCTTGGAGAACTGGCCCCAGCCCTTACCGATAGTATCTTCCTGAAAACCAACAAACAAAATATTGCATGTTACATTAAGAACGGACTGAATGAAGAGATCAGTATTAATGGAAAGAAGTATCAGGAGAAAATGCCTGGATTTCCCACATTAGCCAATATCGATATCGCCCAGTTAATTGTTTACATCAGCAATTCTTTTGGGAACAAACAAGGCCATTATACACCCGAAAATGTTGCAAGCGATTTAAAAAACTGCGAATAGTTTACAAGGCTAATACCAGAACGGTCATATCCACATGGATGATGATGCTGGCGAAAAAGCAGCTCAAAGTAGTCCTAATACCTGATCCGCCCATATTCGCTACAAAATTAGCGAAGAAGGAAACCATAGTTACACCAAGTACTGCTATTGGGGCATTGAAATAACCGATGAGCAAAATAGGTAAGGGCAGAAAAACAGTAGCATGGATCATCAATGAGATAAAAAACCATAACGTTCGGTTATTACGCTGACCATCGACGAAAGCAAGATATTTTGTCCAAATATCTTTATCAGTTTTTACAGTTTGAGTTGCTGCAGTTTCAATGTGGTTATTCCAGTTGGCAGCGACAGTTGTTTTTTAAAGTAGCCATGATTGATAAAATTTATACAACAAAGGTCTCAGGTATACACCTCCCTTCAAATAATCCCAATCAGATAAAAATGTGATCCCCATCACTTTCTTAAAAACAGCATTACCTTACACTGTAAAAAAATATTAAATTAGCTATCCATTTACTTAGGGCGATTTTGGATTGAAACTAAGACTGCTATTCTTATTCCTATTGTTGAACTGGGGACATTTATCCCTGGCCGAGGATATTATTGTCACAAGCAAAGCCGATGCAGGCATTGGTACTTTACGAGAAGCTATCGTAAGATCCGGAGCTAATGGCAATGCGGAAATTGACCACATTTATTTTAATATTCCGGGAGCTTTAGCTTCAGACCATGTCATTAAACTTTTGTCCGACTTACCGGAAATTACTACTGATCTGGTCATTGATGGCTCCAGCCAGCCAGGTCAGGAAGCTGCTGTGAATCATGCAAAGGTAACACTTGATGGCGTAGATCGTCCCTCTTCCTCCAATGGTTTTATCTTAATGAGTGTCAACGGGCTCAACAGGTTTGAAATGTACGGTATGGTGATCCGTAACTTTGCCTATACCTTTCCCAACTATACCAATTCCATCACACCTATTGAATTTTCGGGGCTCAATAAAGAGGTCATCATCGGAGCAGCGGACAAAGGCAATGTATTCTACAATGTAAATAGCATTGCTGTCAATTACCGGGATGCTGCGCCACATCAGATCCAAAACCTGACCTTCAAAAACAACTACCTGGGCATTAAGGAAAATGGTCTTGATATCGGCACCGAGGTACTTACAGGTCTCAGCTTAAAGCGAGTTCACAGTGCCCTGATCGGAGGTGATCTTTCTGAAGAGGGCAACATCATCTTCGGATCTATGGCAATTGATTTCTCTGCTCAAAATGAACTGCTCACGGAAAATGTAGTGCTGAAGATCAGGAACAACATCTTCACCGCAAACCGGAATGAAGAACATCCCAATGTAACAGTTGCCTTAAACTCAATCGTCCATTCCCTTGTTACTGACGTCAACCTGGACCACACCGGTTCCGTTAGTATCCAGGTTTTAGACAACGTGTTTGGCTCTGGTTTAAGTTTCGGGGGACTCGACAATGCCAATATCGATGTAAAACGCAATTTCTTTGGCCGCTCCCGTGATGGGAGTAAAAACCTGCCCATAGCAGCCCATGCGCTCAGGTTTTTGGACGTTAAGGGAAGAGTCCTGGTAGGCGGCACTACTGTATCTGATGGAAATGTGATCACCAATACCAGTGTCATTTCATCCTTTCCCCACGAGCAGTTTGTCATTGGTGCTAAAAATACTACAAATTTAGAATTGAGCCACAACGTTTTGTATTGCAACACCGGTTTACCTTTTCTTTTCATCGGTACAGGTCCATCCAGAAAACCGCTGGAGGTCTTTCTAAAAGAAAAAACACCAACGTATGTTGCGGGTACCACCCAGGCCGCCGCGAAAGTAGAACTTTACTATACGGATCCTGAATGCAGTAATTGCCAGCCAAAACGGTATTTTGCGACGGTCACCGCAGATGCCAACGGGAAATGGCGCTACGATGGTGCAATTGAAACTGGTTTATCTGTCCTGGCTTCTGCAACTTTGAATCAGATGACTTCGGAGTTTTCCGATCCCAGGATTTACATGTTTTCCGATGCCACCCACTCATTTTCCATAGTCCCGCAGTTCTGCGACAACCTATTAGGCAAAATAATAGGTCCTATCGTTGTTAATGCCGAAAGGGTTGAATGGGTGAATGAAGCGGGCACAGTAGTGGGCACCACATCAGATATTGAAACCCTGATCGCTGGAAAATATAAACTAAAAGCCTATCAATTTGGTTGTAGTGTGGAATCGGGCTGGATTACCATCCAGGACCGGATGCCACAACTGACTACCAGTTCCGTTCCCCAGCTAATTCAGCCCACCTGTAACAAGGGGGGCTCCATTCTAAATATATTTCCCATCAACCACGCAAGTCTGGAATGGATCGATTCCAATGATGAAGTTAAGGGCAACGACAGGGAACTGACCAATGTGCCCGCTGGCAGCTACCGCTTACGCATCAGCAGTTCAGCAGGATGTACTAGAGAATTTGGCCCTTACTTGCTCCAGGCCTACCCCAATAGCATTCATATAGATCATGCTTCCGCGTCCATAAAAAACGCAAGCTGCAATGAAAGCAACGGTGGAATTTCAGGAATAGTGGTTACAGGTGCCACGACCTACAAATGGATCAACGCGGGCAACACCATTGTTTCTAACACCCTGGAACTAGACTACATGCCCCCTGGCAATTATCGCCTCATGGTCGGAAATTCTTTCTGTATTATGACCACTGAAGAATTTACCATTTCGCTTTCTCAAAGCAGCAGAAACTACAGCTCCACCAAAGTGATCCGAAATGCACAATGCGGACTGAGCAATGGCAGAATTGAAGTCATTTTTGCGGCAGATCAGCCTGTAGCCTACCATTGGAAAAACAGTTCCGGACAAATAGTGGGCAATGCCAGGATTCTAGAGAATATCCCACCCGGGAAATACGATCTTTATATCACCAACGATTTGGGCTGCGAACAATTTCTTCAGCAATATGCTATATTGAACACGGAGGCTGCAAGTATAGACCACAGTTCGGCTTCAATACAGCACGACGAATGTGGCATCGGAAAAGGAAAAATTACTGCACCAACCCTGAGCGGCGGACAGCAGCCATATTTTTACGAATGGAGAGACAAAGACGATCGCATACTGGGTTCGTCCCAAGTTCTCGACCAACTTAAAGCGGGAAATTACCAGCTGACGATTGGAGATGCATTGAGTTGCAGCAGACAAATCATAACGTACTCAGTTCTGGATCAAGGCCGAAGCTTGTCGCATCCTGTTGTCAACGATATCAAGCTATGTACTGCCGGACAAGTCCTCATCCAGGTCTTACAGCCCGTGCAGGGCAGCTATATGATTTACAATCAGGCTGGTAATCTCATAGAGAAAAGCAGTACGGGTATATTCAATGTAAACGTCAGCCAGAGTCAGAACTTCACAGCTGTTTTTGAATACGGTGGATGTCGCAGTTTGCCATCATCCTTCAAAGTAACTATAGAAAATGATGGTATTGGCAAAATAGCAAATGTCTTTTCCCCAAATGGTGATGGGCAGAATGATGAATGGCTGATCCCAGGAATCACCAATTATCCCGGAGTAACCGTTAACATATACAACCGCTACGGAACCAAAGTATTTGAATCTGCCGGATATAAAACTCCATTCAACGGCAAATCAAACGGCGCAGATCTCCCATCGGGCACTTATTATTACATCGTTGATTTCAGGAGAGCCTGCGGCATACTCAAAGGTAGTCTGACCATTATGCGTTGATCCTTATTTCCAAGTTTTGACTTTCAGTTCATCGCCAACCCGGATCATACCTTCGCCTTCATGAAGGAGATTTTGCCCAAAAAGAATTTTTTTATTGATACTGCGGTAACCGGCTAGTGTACGCAAGGGCTCAGCTCCCTTGACACCGGTCTGCTGATCCACAGTTATCAGTACACATCTGGCGCATGGCTTTACCGCACTAAAGGAAATCCCTGACAATTCGAAAGTCCTGAACCGATCTTCAACATGTGGTTCACCGCCGGTGAATACAAAATTCGGCCGAAAACGATCCATAAGTACCGGTTCCTCCAATTTTACATTGAGGCCATCCAGGGAAGACTGTCCTATGATCAGACAAGGATAACCATCAGCAAAACTGACAATTTCATGCTGCACTGCATACCTTGGGTCTACCTTCCTCTTTTCTTCCTTAGGCATCCCAACCAATTTCACCTTCATCTTCATAAAATCAGAAAACCATTGACTCACGTTCTCATCAACTTCAAAGCCAGTGGAAACATCGTCCCAAATCACAACAGGCTGGCTCAGCCCGGTATTTCCATTGATCGGAAACACTATCCGCTCTTCAGGGAATAATCGATTCGAGACGACGAGTGTTGTATCTACAATGTCTACCTGTAAAAGCGCCAGCGTCGGATGTTTTCTTTGGGTAATAAAAGTTCCTGCTTCGTCGATAAGCATCCATCTTCTATCGTATTGAAGTCCTTTATCTTCTATTCGCGCTTCCTCAAGTCTAATCCCCCCCAGCGACTTGATGGGATAAACATATATATCAGATAAATGGAACTTGTTCATCACGCAACTAAGTTAGCAAAAAACAAGTTTAGCTAATCATTTGTTCCGGGCCAGGTTGTAAAAAACTGACCTTTGTAAACAAGAAACTGTAGCCAAACCGTTCATCCTCCTGATATTACAATATGCTAAAATTCAGACGCAAATAGTTTCAAGTCATTTTAAATTAGTTGGAGAGCCTTATTGCTTATTTAGTAATTTGCAGTTTTATCACAGATCAAAACCAAGCGTATGTTAGATTTACTGCGAAATCCCTGGCCATGGTACCTGTCTGGACCGGCTATTGCTATCATTATGGTGCTACTGCTCTTATTCGGAAAATCTTTCGGTTTTTCTTCCAATTTACGAACCCTTTGCACTATTGCCGGAGCCGGGAAATATTCAGCGTTCTTCAACTTCGACTGGAAATCACAAAAATGGAACCTTTTTTTTCTTTTAGGGGCAATCTTAGGCGGTATAATCGCCGGTACATTGTTGAGAAGCGAAGAACCTATGGCATTATCCCCACAAACCATCGCTGATCTTTCAAAGATAGACATTCATTTTGACGGAGCACTTAATCCTCATCAACTCTTCAGTATGGAATCATTAGGCGATGTAAAAAATATAATGATCCTTTTAATTGGGGGACTTCTGGTTGGTTTCGGCGCACGTTATGCGGGTGGCTGTACATCTGGCCATGCGATCAGTGGATTATCCAACTTACAATTGCCTTCATTGATTGCCGTGATCGGATTTTTCATAGGTGGATTAATTATGACTCATTTTCTGCTACCAATAATTTTGAAATAGGATGAAAGGATTAAAATTCATATTGACAGGGATCTTTTTTGGAATCGTAATGGCAAAATCCGAAGCCATATCCTGGTATCGTATCCAGGAAATGTTCAGATTCCAATCATTTCATATGTATGGAATTATTGGAACAGCAGTATTTTTTGGTCTCATTGCAGTTTACCTGATCAAAAAAAATAATATAAATGATGTTGAAGGTCAGCAGATCAGATTTCAGGACAAGAAGAAAGGCTGGCCCAGATACCTTATTGGCGGTACTGTCTTTGGACTAGGATGGGCGCTTACCGGAGCTTGTCCAGGACCTATGTTTGTAAACATTGGATATGGATATATTTCTATGGGGCTTGTTGTGCTTGGCGCATTAGCAGGAACATTCCTTTACGGAATCATTAAAGATCATCTCCCCCATTGATGCCTTTAACATTCATAACCTGCTGAAAAAAAAGCCCAGTCAAATTACTAAAGAATACTAATGATACCAGGCTCAGATAAGATTGAAAGGGGATTGACAAGTGTTTTGTAAGGATAAAGTATATACTGACCCTTACAAAACGCTTGTCAATCCCTTATGAGCCCCTTTTTAGCAAAGTAGCAGAATGGTAAACATCGGTCCGATTAAAACCTCGTTTTATACTTTGAATATCTGAAATCTAATGATAGATTTGACTGAAGAGAGACGACAGTAATATTCAAACTATGAGCGACAACACCATCGATAGCTTACGGGAAGCGCTAAAACAATCGCCCGACAATACACCACTAAGGCTTCTCCTTGCTGAAACTTTATTGACATCAAACAGGCTCGACGAGGCAGAATCAGAATATTCAGCGCTACTTAGATTGACACATGACATCAAGCCAAAAATTGGACTTGCAAAAGTGTTTTTCAAAAAAGGCAGTTATTCGGCATGTAACGTGATTTTAGAGGAAGTGATTGACAAAGGAAGCGATGATATTGAAGTGTATACGCTCTACGCAAAAGGATTGCTCAAAGAAAACTCACATGCAAAAGCCATTGAGGCCTATCAGAAAGCCATGACGATTAAACCGGGATATTTTGACGAAGAACTTGATGACCAGCTCCGGCTCAGGGGCACATTAGATGCAGAGGAAACCGAAGAAGAAACAGACAATCGTTTTCTACAAAAGCCAACTATCAATTTTAGTGATGTAGGTGGTATGGATGAAGTAAAAAAAGAAATAGAGCTAAAAATCATAAAACCGCTTCTTCATCCTGAACTTTATAAAGCTTATGGCAAAAAGATCGGTGGTGGAATTTTGCTATATGGCCCTCCGGGTTGCGGTAAAACATTCATTGCTAAAGCAACAGCGGGTCAGGTAAATGCAAAATTCATCAGCGTTAGCCTCAATGATATTTTGGACATGTGGATAGGTAATAGTGAGAAAAATCTTCATGAAATATTTGAGTTGGCTCGTCAAAATACTCCATGTGTCTTGTTCATTGATGAAATTGATGCTTTGGGCGCAAGCCGGAGCGACATGAAACAATCGAGTGGCAGACACCTGATCAATCAGTTCCTTCAGGAATTAGATGGGATCGACAGCACAAATGAGGGGGTTTTGATCATCGGAGCAACAAATACCCCTTGGAGTTTAGACCCTGCATTCAGACGCCCCGGCCGGTTCGATAGAATTGTATTTGTACCACCTCCCGATGCAAAAACCAGAACATCTATTTTAAAATTGAAAATGAACAATAAGCCGACGGGAACGATGGATCTGGAAGCCATTGGCAAGAAAGCAGAAAATTACTCAGGAGCCGACCTCGATGCGATCATAGATATTGCTATCGAACAAAAACTCGAAGACTCATTCAGCGACGGTATTCCTAAACCCCTGGAAACAAACGATTTGATAAACGCCTTAAAGAAACATAAGCCGAGCACTCAGGAATGGTTTTCTACAGCGAAGAATTTCGCGATGTTCGCAAATGACTCAGGGCTTTACGATGACATTTTAACGTACCTGAAAATCAAAAAGTAACATGACAGAAGACCACAGGCTATTAAAAGTTGAGATTTTAATCCAACAGAAAAAATTTTCGGAGGCAGAACAAGTCCTTGCAGACCTGCTTTCAGAGGATCCCAACGATATCTATTTCCTGTCCTTACTTGCGGAAATAAAACTGCAACAAGACAAATTTGATGATGCCAATGTCATAATTGATACGGCTATCGGTCTATCGCCAGATGCACCACATTTATTTTATATCAAATCCCGGATTGCCATCCAGCAGAATGATTTGAAAAGTGCAGAAAAACACATTAACGAGGCGATTTTGCTGGATCCCTTTGGTGCTGAGTTTTTTGCTTTGCTGGCGAATATCCACCTTGGACGTAAACAATTTAGTGAAGCACTGGAAATCGCAAACCAGGCACTGGAAATTGATCCTGAAAACTTACTGGCCCTAAATACCAGAAGCACAGCATTGAACAAGCTAGACAGAACTGAAGAATCTTTTGAAACGATTGAAGGAGCATTGCGGGAGGATCCAAACAATGCTTACACACATGCCAATTATGGCTGGGGTTTGTTAGAAAAAGGAAACCATAAAAAAGCACTGGAACATTTTAAAGAGGCATTACAAAACGACCCCACATTCAACTATGCTCAAGTTGGTATGCTTGAAGCACTGAAGGCAAGTAATCCTGTGTACCGGATTTTCCTGAAATATTCCTTTTGGATGAGCAACCTGACTGCGAAATATCAGTGGGCAGTAATCATTGGTTTTTATTTCTTTTCCAGCGCATTAAGGACAATTGCCAATAATAACGAAACCCTTCAGCCCTACCTAACCCCTTTAATTATTGGCCTTGCGCTAGTTGCTTTTTCAACCTGGGTCATCACGCCAGTCAGTAATTTATTCCTACGGTTTAACCGATACGGTCAGCTACTGCTCGACAAAAAGGAAAAAATGAGTTCAAATTTTGTTGCTGCAAGTCTGAGTATATTTATACTGGGACTAATATTGTATTTTACCTCATCGGCGGAAAAATATTTGATTCTTGCCGCCTTCGGTTTTGCGATGATGCCCATCTGCAGCGTAATGTTTTCCCCTTCGAAAAATAAAAACTCATTAACAATATATGCTGCCGCTATGGCAATAATCGGTATTTCTGCACTTGTTCAGGTATTTTTAACCGATGTGGCATTCAATGTGATGACTACTATTTTTATATTTGGTTTTATAGTTTTTCAGTGGGTGGCCAATTTCCTGATTATTAAAGAAGACTATTAAAAAAATCAAATAACACTTACATTTATCATCAGGGATTGTGAACTTACCCAAATGCTTCCCGGCCTATAGGCGTGACACACATCATAGGCAGGTGTCAACGACCATTCTCCGGTTTTATCCATGATAAAAGCAAAAAAAATAGACATCGGGATAGCGGATGTGAATGTCTATCCTGGACAATACCTGTGCCGCCCGATCATCCTTCACGCTACGTCCAAGCAAGGAAGATAGGAAGGACAGTATAGGAGGTAATAAAACTGGCAAAAATTTAACTAGGTAATGAATTTCCTTAAGGTGCATAATCTTGATTTTAAATGTGTTAAAAATTAATGATGCAAATCTAAATCAGGAAAGCAGGCCCCGAAAGGACAGCAAAACCTGGCTTTTTTTGCACAGAAACAAAGATCAGCAACAGAGGTGGTAGGAAAAACGACAATGAATGCAGCGCAAAAAAGAATGCTATTCAAATTATAAACACTAGTATGCCAAATAGATACAATATAAAATAGCGGGATTAACCGCAGATGAAAACTTAGTGATCGGCATGACCTGGGAATTTAACTTCATCGATCCGCAAACAGGTGAGTTGCTTCCCAATCAACACTGCATCCCTGTTATAGATGCGAGAAGGCCTAAAACCGGGATGTATCTTCGACTATCCGAGACTGAGAAAACAAGCTCAGTTTGGTTCGCTTTTCCATTCGAAGAAGTAAATGCAGCCAACTTAAAATACTTAAATGAGATCCAGGAGAACTTGCCCTTTAAGTTTTCAAACAAAAATTGGAACATCTATAGGAAATCCAAAAATGGCAATTGGTTCTCCAGAAAAATAACCGTATTAAATTAATAGTCATACAAAGCTCGTTAAATAACAGAAAGCCCATTGCTTAAAACAATGAGCTTTCTAGCTATTAGAATGCAAGTGACTCATAAACAAGATGCTTATTGCACCCGCTGGTATTCTTCTTCACTTACCGGCTGGAGCCAAGTCACCTGTACGTCCTGTTTATAATTGGTGATCGCGACATGAACCATTTTAGTCCTTGCACTTGCACCATGCCAATGCTCAACATCCTCAGGAATATTCACCACATCCCCTTTTCGAAGCGCACGTGCAGGTTTACCCTTCTCCTGGTAAAACCCATTGCCCTCAATCACCAGCAAAACTTGCCCCCTGGGATGGGTATGCCAGTTGGTACGGGCACCGGGCTCAAAGCTCACGCTACCTGCTGAAAAATTATTATTGTGATCCTTGGCCACCAGTGGCGTTAAAAAAGCATCACCGACAAACCACTCTTTAGGAAGCGGCGATCCTTTCGGAAATATTGTTGTTGTATCCATTGATTTCTCTGTTTGAATGTTACAGCCAGCGGCAACGATAATAAATATAGTTGCCGCAAGCATTAATCTATTAGTATAACGCATTATTTCAGGTTTTGCTTGAAAAATGAATCCAGTTTATCAAAGGGAATGACATCCACTTTATCATACAAGTCTACATGAACAGCACCAGGAATGATCACCAGTTCCTTCGGTTCTGCCGCCATTTTGAAGATGTCTTCGGTAAAATACCTGGAATGGGCATTTGCACCAGCGATCAACAAAACTGGACGTGGAGCAACCTCTTTAATGTAACTTAAGAGCGGCATATTCATAAATGACAAAGGATTGGTCACTAGCCAGGCTCCATTAGAATTTACTGAACGGGGATGAAAACCACGCGGTGTGCGGTAATAGTTGAAATAATCCACAACGAACTGCGGCTCATCACCCTTCAGTTTTTCAGGTAGGTTGCGAGGGCCGTCCGCAGGTTTACCATTCCTGGCATCCTCCCAGCGCTGGTTACTCAATTGCTCCAGTATTGAACTGCGTTGTTCCAACGTAGTCGCGTCATTATACCCTTTAGACATTACCCTGGTCATGTCATACATACTGGTTGTCGCCACTGCCTTTACACGCTTATCTACCGCCACAGCATTTAAAGCCATCCCACCAAATCCGCAAATCCCGATGATGCCGATCCGGTTTCTGTCTATAAACTTCTGCAATCCCAGGAAATCCACCGCGGCGCTGAAATCTTCGGTATTGATTTCTGGAGAGGCCAGGTTACGCGGTTCAGCCCCACTTTCTCCCGTATAAGAGGGATCAAATGCAATAACCGCAAAACCACGTTTAGCCATTTCATTGGCATACAAACCAGAGGACTGCTCCTTCACTGCACCGAATGGACCGCTAATGGCCAGCGCCGCCAGCGGTTCATTACCGCGATTTTTGGGCAGATACAGATCTCCGCTAAGCGTGATTCCATACCGGTTTTTAAAGGACACTTTCTCCAGGGTGACCTGGTCACCGAGCTGAAAGGTATAATGTGCCATTGTTTCCATTTTCATAGACTTTTGATTTGACTTTTTTTCCTTAACCTGTGCTACAAGCTGGCTAACTGAAACCAGTGCTGCTGCTATAGTGAATATTAATTTCTTCATGACTTTTAATGATTATTTATTGATTTTATGATTTTTGACGGGACACCGCCGACGACAACATTGTCCGGGACATCTTTTGTCACCACTGCACCTGCCGCGACCACCGAATTTTCACCAATGGTAACCCCCGCCAGTATCGTTGCCCCAGCGCCAATCCAGGCATTTTTTTTAATCAGGATGGGCTGGCAAAGCAGCCCTCTTCTGTCTGCTGGTGACAAGGGATGGTATTCTGTAACCAAGTTTACCCTCGGGCCGATCAATACATGATCTTCCAGGGTGATGCCGCCCATATCCAACATAGAGCAGGCATGGTTGATAAACACATGTTCACCAATAGTAATTCCCTGGCCAAAGTTGGTATGAAATGGGGCAAATACGGTACTGCTTTCAGGCACCGGACGACCAATGATCTCAGCCAACCTAATCCTGAACTGATCGCTATCAGTAGATGCGTATAATGCAGGTGACAGCGAAAGCGTACGCTTCACGACCTGATCAACCTTATAAAAGTCTGGGTCGTCCAGCCGGATGAGCTCTCCGCCGCTAAGTCTGTTGAAGATATCTTTCATCCCACAAAATTCGGCAATTACCGAATTCGCGGTTTACGATTATCAAACCGATGATTAAGAATTTCAAACCAAGGCTTCCCGAAAGGAAGTTGGATTGGTTCCGCTGATCTTTTTGAAGAAGTTGTTGAAATAAGTAGGATACTCGAAACCCAACGCATAGGCAATCTCCGCAATATTCCAGTCAGTATGCTGGAGCAGCGCTTTTGCTTCGCTAATGATCCGCTCGGTGATGTGCGCCGTGGTAGGCTTACCCGTAGTTTCCTTAACTGCCCGGTTCAAGTAATTGGCATGCACATTCAGCGCGGCGGCATAATGCTGCGCAGTCCGAAGTTGCAGGGGCTTAGCCACCGTTTCCACGGGGAATTGTCTTTCCAGCAGTTCCAGGAACACAGCGGTCAACCTGCCCGCCGCATTTTTATGCTGGTCGAACTGATCTGAGGGGCTTAACTTTAAAGCCTCATGAATAATAAGATTAATGTAATTTCGGATCAGATCATCTTTATATGCATAATCACTCTTCTGTTCCTCAATCATTTTAAGGAAAATCGAATTCAGGAATTGCCGCTGCTCCTCGTCTATTTTTAAGATAGGTGTACCTCCCAATTTAAATAGAGGGGAATGCTGCAAACTCTCGCTGCGCTCACTGCTGCTAAAAAAGTCTTCTGAAAAAAGCACTGTATAGCCTACATAAGTCGTAGAAATGGTTTCCCATGAATATGGAACATGTGGGTTGCCAAAAAACAGGATTGTGCCTTCCTGTTCGTAACTCCGGTCAGCATAATGGATGATGCTTTTACCAGTGGTCAGGCAAATTTTATAGAAGTCCTTACGGCTATAAATCCGGGTAGCAATGCTATCTGCCTCCAGCTGCCAGACATTGAAACCTTTTAACACCAGTTCATTATTGAATTCCGAAATTTGCAAAACCTTTCCTTCTTTCATCTCACAAAGTTAAGAAATTCAAAACACAAACAGTTCTCATCTATTGAAAACTCCTCCAGCCGCACTTTGTTAAACTGGTATACAAAATTCTTAAACGATGCTAAAAGAACCGATCTTAAAAATCCTTAATAAAATCTACCAGCCGGACACCATGGTGGAATTGAAATTCAAACGCTACGATCTGGCCTTTAAAACCGATGAAAAAGGAAGACCAATCCTGTTATTCATCGGCGAAAAGGACGATAATGGCAAGATCAAAGGAGAACGCTACGCGCGGAGGTTGCTTGAAAACACAGCAGGAATCGTACTGAAAGACCACTGGGATCACAAAGGGAAAGCCACAGCTCAGATCAATTGACAATCATTTAACCGATCCTGCTCAACCGCTCTTTCCAGGCGTTTTGCTTTTAATATAACAATTTACAAGGAATTTAGTCATGGAAAAATATAGTGGCGAAAGACATATGTACTAAAATAAATTACAAAAATTAATATATTAACGATATAATGAAGTTCATACCATACAGTCTATTATTGATCATTGCATTATCATGCAAACAAAATAAGTCATATCGAAAGCCCATTGAGGCTTCGCCCACAACCCTGCCGGCCGCAGCTGAAATATTGGATCAGAAAGATATCTTTATTGGTAAGGAATTTTTTGCTGGGGATGAGCTAAATAGTGTTGAAACTGTCAGAACAAAAAAAACTGGGATTGATAGTATATCATTCAGTATTTATAAACAAGAAAAAAACAACATCTATATCTTTTCTCTGGAAAGATTTTTAAAAAATGATGACGTTGAAAAGTACACGATTATCGATACGATTAACCTAAAATCTGCAGATGTACAGGTTAATAATGAAAATGTTGGCAGCAATGAAATATTGTATTTAAAATCAAATAAAAAACTGATTAAAAAATGGACTTTCAATAAACATAAGTTTCCGGCAGGAAGTCCCCAATTTACGGGGAGCTATACTGGTCAATTTTTAAGAATGAAAGGGGAATCAGGAGATGCACGAGGTTGGGCAACGATTAGAGTAAAAATTAATAAAGCCCTAGCTAATTTTCAACTTGATAGCTACGTTGAAAATGTAAATAAAGATTTAATAACAGTAAAAACACTAACATCTGAAATAATTTTAGCCGACAAAGAAAATCGGAGTTTAACTTTTATAATAACTAAAAATCACAACAAATATATTTTGAAAAGCAATTTCATAGATCAGCTTGTTGGTACAAGAGAAACATACGAATTGAAAAGAGGTCTTTAAGGTTTATTGCATTAAAAGGTGAATTCCTATAAAGTAAAAGATGACCAATTGAGTGGGCATAAAAATTAAAATCCCATCGAATAGTGAACTGATTCCATTTAAGCATGAAACGCCATCTGGTAGAAATAGAGCCATTTGCAAACCTCCTATCAGCGCAGAAATCAAACTTATAATTAGTGATTTTTTTATTTTACTCAACTCATAACAGTTTCTCATTTCTTGCCTTTATTAGTGTTTGACAAAAAAAAACAACCCAACATTAATAATAACATTAATACTACTGATATAACTATACTTGTATAAAAAGCATGATCATATTTCGATGGATTAGGCAAACCATCACCATAGGTTTCGTCATCTTTATAAAAAGAATAAATAATGCAAGTTCTGATGACAAAGCCAATCTCTAAAAAGAAGATTACAGATAGTATTATTTTGGCTGTTTTACTTACTCTTCCCATAGCGTACATTTTGGACCAAATTCTGGAATTTTCTCCTTTGATTGATTTCATGGAGATAATTGTTTTCCTTTTCTAATTGATGTATTCTGTTTACACATGTTGCTATGATTACGTAATTCCATAGTAAGAAAATGAACGTCAAAACGATCTAAGATGTTATGAATTTATGCGTGAGGGACATAAGGCTGTTAATTTTCAGTGTTTAACAGCGCTCAAAATAGTTATTAATTACTCTGATTTTCTTTTGTAAAAACAACCCTATAATCCTTCATTATCTTTCCGTTTTCTATAAAACTGCTAAATCTGCACCCATAATTTCTATCCATCATGGAAAAATGGGGCTGAACCGCATAACTGAACCCATATAGTTTTTTAGTTGGTTCATCTACTATTTTTACCAAAAGTGTATCGGTCAGCAGGATGTTCTTTTTAATGGTGTAGTCCCTTCGCAGCCTTAATGAATCAGAAAATTTTTTGGGAATTGTATCCTTATAATCTTCTATGATTTTACCACTCCCTTTTATTTTTATAGATACCGAATTTGCATCTTTAAAAGAATAACCATAGAGGCTGAGTTCTAAATTTTCGATAATGTTTTTCTGTGCACATTCCCTTGCTGCCCGCTCAAACTTTTCCTTATCGCTTTCGCAAGAGATAAAAAACAGCGGGACAATAAAACATACGGCTCTTTTCATCTTCATTTTATAGCATGTTAGTGTCTTTTACCATCAAATATAAGAGGCTATTATTATCTGAATGAAATATCTTCAGCTTTTATAGATTCGCAGCTCTACCGGTTGCGGGAGAATAATTATAGTCGTTACAGAAAATCTATTATAAATAAAAGCGATTGCGGTGTACAAAAGCTTTTCGGAATAAAATATCCTTATCTAATTCTTATTTTTTCTCTCACCTGGAATCCCCTGTCGAGCAAAAAGCCGGCGACTTCATCGGTTTTAACCCTCCCTCCTATACTTTCACTTGCTTCTATGATCAGAACCGACTGACACGGAGGGTCACAGCGTCATATTAGAGAATAGCCAAATAATGGCTAAATTGCCGACGGTGCCTTCCGTCTCAGGATGAATGATACGTGAATAGCAATTACTGAATTTAAAATCTCATGCCGAGCTAAGAAGACAAATAAAAACATAACCCTATGCACATGATTAAACAATATCTATTGGTACTTACAGCACTTATGCTGATCAGCTGTAAAAAAGAACCAGCTATAGAACTGGAAGAGTTTAACTTCGATACCAAGGTATCGACTTTTGTATCGGCCAATAACAAGCACAAAACTTACACCGACTATTACCAGATAAAATCTGAAATAATTGGCGCAGACACGGTCTCAGAGGGCGAGTTTATCGGAAGCGAGCAGCCCGTGAGAATTGAATACAAACAGCAAACGTTTTCCTACAAAGATGTTATTGCAAGATTCGGTGATTTTGAATTTAATGCCATCAATTTTGCCACTACGATGTCCGGGAAACTGATGGTCTTCAATGGGCTTGCTGGGAAGATTTCTCAGGAAGACACCCAAAAGTTTGTGCAGCTATTAAATGAAAAATATGGTAAGGCAGCTAGAACTAAAGGAAACTTTATCAAACCATTTGACATTTATACCTGGCAATTACAAGATAGGATCATTAAATATTGTGTGGTAAGTGAGGACGATAGCAACAATTTAAAAATTGTTACGGATAAGGAACAGCAGGCACTCAAGGAGGGAAAGAAAGAAACGTATCTAAAAGCATATATCTATATCATCAGGAAGAACTATGCAAACCAGGTAATTGGTAAAATGAGTAGCGGCGACTTCCTGTACTGCGAATAACCTGAGAATTTAATTGGTGCACCTGAAGATCTCCGTAAGATGACCTATGAAAATCCGAAATCCTTAATCATCAATTTTTTCACTTTGCCTGCTGTAATCCGGTACCAAAAACGTCCGACCCTGAGAAATCCGGCACATGTTTATCGCGCTGCCCGGATCACAGAAAAGCAACACCGGGAAAAGCAGGATATTTCGCGCAGATTTCCCGGCATATGCTCCACTGTAGATAGTGTAGTTATCAACTTTTATTATTTAACTCTTCCAGCATAAGTTGATTTCGTCACAGCTGCAACCAATTCAACCCTAAAAACATAGCTGCCCGGTTGCAGATCCAGCAGTTCCAGCTCTCCATTATCATCCACCTGAACGCTAAAAAAACTCCCCCCTGGATTCTTCCCCCCCTTTACAATGATAACACCTATCGGATTTCCAGGCGCCGCTCGCAAAGAAGTGTGTATCGGGTTGTCAGGGGAATGTCCTGAGCCCTGGTACAGTGGGTTGCCTTCAATGCTCAACGAATAATCTCCAGCCACTCGCACTGTAAAGGTAAATTCACCATCACCATTGGTCACAGCAAAAATTTGATTGGCCGAGCCGGTCAAGCCCCCCTTAACAATAATGCCACCGATGGGTTGCCCGTCTGATGACAGTTGAGCTGCAGTAACTCGGGCGCCGAAGCTGGTATTTGGTGTTTGTCTGGCAGAAGCGGCTTTCATTCCCGACTGAGCCATAAGCGATGAACTGAGGAGCATTAGTGCTAAGGTTGGTAAAAAAGTTTTCATGATCTTAAGTTTAAATTTATATACAGAGAGATCAAGCAACACCAGTTTTTGTTACCCCCAAATTAAAAATAGTCATTTAAGGGGATCATACATACTTCCATGTATTCTGATTATTTAACACTTAGCCATGCCGACTCAATTAAAATACTTTTCAGGCTAACAAAAGCTGTGAGCTCCGAAAACGCCGGTCACATGGATTTTCGATTTTGAAGATGGAGTCTGGGTAAGCAAAAAAACATCAAACTTATGGAAGACAGATTGGAATAAATAATCCGCTGGACAAAGAGATGTGAAGCAACTCACCGAGCCTTTACTGTAGACAAGCGTAGGGCCGAAAGTGGTCCTGGGACCAGTATCAGCATAATTTACACACCGGGACATTAAATGGCCGCCTACTGAGTAAGCAATGCGTGTTCAACAGGGCGGAGCTCTTAAACACGAGCAGCAATAGTTGGTTATCTTTGACGTTAAATGAATGATCAATTAAAGCAGCTATGAAAAACACCAGCAACGATTTCAGCTTAAAATATCCAATGGTTTTAGTTTTATTTTTTGTCTCACTTACATGCTTCGCAACATCAATCAAAGCCCAGGATAAAAACCAAATGGTAAGAATCGCAAAAATACAGGTTGATCCTGCTCAGCTGGAAAAATACAATGCTGCACTCAAAGAGCAAATGACTGCCGCAGTGAAACTGGAAACGGGAGTGTTGTCGTATCACGCAGTAGCTGACAAGAAAAATCCAGCAAGCATTACCATCCTGGAGATTTATGCGGATACAGCGGCCTACGAGAAACATATACTGACACCACACTTTAAAAAGTATAAGGATACTGTACAGCATATGGTGAAATCACTCGAGCTGATAGATGTGGACATTATTGGCACGGCACTGAAGTCAAATTGACTCGCGCCTTTTCAAGCCTGGCTAAGACCAAGTTTAGGCTATTAATACGACCACCGCATTATCGATTTTACCCTTTTCAGGTGCTATTGAAAAAGTAGCATACAAGCAATTTCTCCTAGATGGCTTCCATCAAAAACGAGGCACGCAAGTCGTGGACGCGAATATATCCCTGCCCGGTCGCCAAGGCACGCCTATAAAATTGTTTGCACAACATACTGCTATTCCCGCAATAAGCGAGACAGTAAAAAGATCAATTACTGGAGGAGGGGCATGTACTTGTTGATGAGCTACATATTACGCCTACTGCCTTACTTAGCTCAAAAAATAAAAATAAATTTTCCCATTTCGCCTCCCTAAGCCGTCATAGCCCTGAACCTACTTCATATTTAGCTATGACAACAACAGAGGCCAAAGCGCTAATCAAAAAATATAATGACGGAACATGCACCGAACAGGAACTCGAATTATTGGAATCCTGGTACATGCAACTCAATCAACATGCCCCTGATTTACCGGAGGATAAAATCCGGGAAATTGGCCGGGAAATCAAGCTCCAACTTCCCCAACTCAGAAGCAGGAATGAGAACATCAAACTCTGGACAATTGTTACCGCCACTGCAGCAGCCACATTGATCGCCTTCAGTACCTGGATCTACAATCCACTGGAACACACCTCCGTTTACACGACTGCCGTTCAGGACATCAAACCAGGCGGCAATAAAGCTACTATCATTTTGGCCAGCGGAGAAACCATTGCCTTAAACCAAAACAAGGAAGCCATCGTGGTCAGCACACAGGGAATTCAATACACAGACGGTTCACTCATAAAAAACACCCATAGCAAGAACGGGGGATGGAATACCATCATTACCCCTCGTGGTGGTCAATATGCTATAACCCTATCAGATGGTTCAAAAATCACACTTAACGCTGCCAGTTCCTTGAAATATCCTTCCTCCTTTTCAGGACAAAGCAGCCGAAGCGTTCAGCTTACAGGGGAAGCTTTTTTCGAGATTGCCAAGGATAGCGAACACCCCTTTATCGTTGAAAGCGACGACCAGCAAATCAAAGTACTGGGTACCACATTCAACCTCAGCAACTACCCTACACTACCTACCCAAACCACGCTTGTAGAAGGAAGTATTCAACTTCAAGCAAGGAAAACAACCTCAGGCAACAAAACAAACGCCAGTCAGCCGCTCACACTCACACCGGGAGAACAGTCCACAAAAACAGGAACACAATTCCGGGTTGAACAAGTTGACACTGACCTGGCCACCGCCTGGAAAAACGGGAAAACGCAATTTGAAAAAGCTGACTTAAAAACGATAATGCAGATGCTGGAACGCTGGTACGGTATCGAGACCGTTTACCGGAGCTATCCCCTATCTGCCAAATTCACCGGATCGATATCCCTCAGCAAACACATTTCAGAAGTACTCAGGCTACTGGAAACCACAGGGGAAGTACACTTTACAATTGAAGGAAGGAGGGTGATCGTGAACAGGTAAAGAAAACAGGAAGGCTGAAAAAGATCAGAAGCGTCTCGTGAACGCTCCTGACCAAAAGTTCAGTCCGATATAAAATGGGCTACATAATACTCAACTAAACCAATTCAAATGTACAAATTTTACACCAACGGTGCATCCGTCAGGGACGGCATTGTCAAATTTTTGATCATGATGAAATTTTCCATCGTCCTATTGATCATCAGCTCCATGCAGCTCAACGCCGCATCATGGGCACAAAACATCACCATCATAAAAAAAGAAGCCAGCCTGGAAGAGATCTTCAAAGAACTCAGAAAACAGAGCGACTATGACTTCATCTACTCAGAAAAACAACTTAGTGAATCCAAGAAAGTAACACTAAACGTCCGCAACGCCGATATCAAACAGGTACTGGAAAAGTGCTTCAGCAATCAGCCCTTCACCTATGCGATTGAAAACAAGACCGTGATCGTGAAGGCCAAGGCGCCTTCCTTCTCCAATAAGATCATTGTTACTGAGGACCCCATTAACGTACATGGCATGGTAGTAAATGAACAAGACCAACCCATGGCCGGAGCAACTATTAAAGTAAAAGGCACCCAGATTAGCACATTCAGCAATAAGGACGGGATTTTTCAACTTAATTCAATTGAGAGAAATGCCCTCTTAAGTTTAATTTACCTGGGGTACGAGGTAAAGGAAGTCAAAGCAAAACCTGAACTGGGTAAAATTGTCCTGGTACAACTGTCTACTACGCTCGATGAAAAAGTAATCATTGGATACGGGACAACAACCAGAAAATTCAACACCGGAAGCGTTTCTTCGATTTCATCCCAGGAAATTCAGCAACAGCCGGTAACGAATATACTTTCCGCCCTTTCCGGAAGAATGCCTGGAGTACTGGTGCAGACCACTAATGGACTCCCCGGCGGAAATATAAGCATTCAAATCAGAGGAACAGGATCGATCGCTGCAGGCATTGACCCACTTTACATCATTGATGGAGTGCCCTATGATGGGAGTTCACCTAATGGTGTAAATTCAGATTTACCCAGGAATAGCATTACGGGTACAGTCAGCCCACTCAATAATATAAATCCAGCGGATATTGAAACTATTACGGTATTAAAAGTGCGCAGGCCAATTACCAGTAGCAATAGCAAAACATCAGTTATGCCCATCCACAACTTGAGTCACAACCGTCGGTGCCAGGATCAGACAGATAAAAGTCCAAATACTACTTACGTTCCGACGAGTAGAAAACCGCCGGTAAACACCATCCCCAAAAGGTATACCTATTTAACCCCTCCTTAGGCAGGGACATCCGCCTGCCAGCAATTCCTTTTTCAGCCTGAAAACTACCAGTAACCCCAACTAAACAGGATACCGGGATACAAGCTTCATTTCGTATCCCCAGGACTTTCCTGTACTCCCCTTCTTTGCTGCTCCCAATTCAAAAAAGAACAGCTATGAAAAAGATCATCAGTGTCAATCCCAACAACCATCACCTGCTAGAAGAAACAGAAAGCAAATCAAAGCAGGAGAGCAGTCAGCAGAAAAAAAAGCAAATAAAGCTCAAAAATAGGAGGAAAATCCAATGAGCAGCATCTATCAAATCAATAAAGGCGTCAACAAAAGTATTGAGTTCCGCGGGCTGAAGGCCCAGTACATCTGGTACTTTGCTACCGGGGTACTTTTGCTGATGATCTTATTTTCCGTGCTCTACATCTGCGGATTGAATTCCTACCTCTGCCTGCTAATCATTGGCGTTGTAGGAGGACTGCTTGTTAGCAGACTCTACCGCTGGAGCAACACCTACGGGGAACACGGCATCCTAAAGTGATCAGGCAATTGAAAAGCTATACCGGCCGATCAGAAAAGCCAAAATCAAAAAGAAAAGGGAAGCGCATTTGACCGCCTGAAGCTTGATAACTCATCAGCAATTGTCCGCTGCAATCCACCTGGCCAAAACTGGGGCTAGTCAACGTATACTTAATCAGGTTAGCCAGTCACCCGAAACTTACACAACAGTATCCATGAAACTGGTAATCCACACCTAAGTTGAATAAATTCCATTTTACCCTAAATTAGTTTCTATACCTGACTGACACTGAAGCATCTGCTTCAAACAGCCCGTTGGTCAGACCACCGGGCTGTTGCGCCAGGTAATCTATATGGATGTACCAGGTAAATAATTTAGTGTACTGGTAAAAGCATAATCTACATGGGTGTAGGCAGTATGCTGGTCAAATGACCGATTGGCCGCCAGCTGTCACCTTTTCTTTATTGATATAAGGCATGGTAATTTAGTTTTTCCCCTGTCCGCAAATGCTATTAAATGAATTGAAAAAGCCAAAAGAACCAAAGCACTGCCGGCTGGCAAATTCAACGGCTTACGATTACAGATACAAACCGAATCCCATTCGCATAGTACCTGCTAAAGGGTTTTCCTGCGGACTTGCGGCAATGTAGGAAAAATCAAAATTCAAATTCTTGTATTTCATGCCTGTGCCAAAAGTAAAATATCTCCTATAACCAAATGCTGGGTTTTCATAATGATAACCACCCCTAAAGGCAAAGGAACTAGAATAGGAATACTCAAAGCCGGTCCCGATTGCAAGTCCCCTTAATCCTTGAGTAAAGCCACCGCTACTGTCACTAAATGAACGAAAATAGGATGACAGCGTTGATTCATCATTGCTGGAAGTCGATGAATTATGGGGAACCAAAAGCTTATTCACATCTATCGCCACCGAAAATAAATTTTTATCATCGAGCTGAAATTCCACCGAAGATCCCACCCGCAAATTAGCGGGCAACAATTCTTTTTGATTTAAGCTTCCATAGTTTAGCTTGGTACCTAAGTTTGAAAGGGAGACTCCGGTAGCAACAGAAGCATCACTTCCAAAAAGTGTCAGGGATGAATTTTGATAGAAACCAACATCAACTGCAAACGCACTTCCTGACTCAGCAACATCCTTTACCACTGGATTGGAAGAAGCGAGACCAGAATAAATATAGCGACCGGTCAGTGCAATCCCGAAAGCAGGTCCAAACTTCCGTCCATAACAAATGTCATAAGCATATTCAATTGGCTTATACTCTCCAAGAGTGTTATAATCCTGATCTGATAGCTCGAATTTGCCGTAAGAAAAATACCGCAAGGAACTTCCCAAAACACTCGATTCATTGATTTTGTAGAACCCGCCTAAATAAGCTAAATAAATATCTCTGGACAGCGAAGGCATCCAGGGACTGTAGGAGACAACGGCGGCACCTTGTTGAGAAACAAAGGGTAATTTTGCTGGGTTTATTGCAATTGCAGAAAGATCGGGTTTTGTTGCTACGCCTGTTTCTCCCATGCCTCCGGAACGCACATCCGGGTTAATACCTAAAAAAGTAGCACCAGTATGAATTTTACCTTCCGGAACATGTTGAGCCATTGTACTCAATCCGAAAAGAAAGAACCACCCCGTTAACACGAAAATCTTAATCCGGAAAATAACCTCAATCTCCACCGCAGTAACAAATTAGTGTTTGACAATGACCTGCTTTTTCCAGCTGGATTTTCCATCACTGATATGCAGATAATAAGTTCCATTTGGCAATGAAGCGACATTGAGAACAGAATTTTTCTCAGAAAGCTTATTTTTATAAGTCATCACAACTTTACCTGACTCATTTAGCAACTTATAATCTACGATCCTATTTAAATCATCTTTAACTGAACGTGCGGCTGAGGCGCCATTTGCTGGAACTTTCCTTTCACTGGAGAGACCATCATGCTCTACAGTCAAAATTGTATTGGCCGGATTAGGGCCAAAACGGAAGCCTGGTGGATTTCCTCCGATTGTTGCCATGTAATCTATAGTGGTTTCACCAGTAGCACCGCAGGAATTAGTTAAATGGAGTCTCACGTAAAATCTGCCAACTGAATACGTACCAATCCAAACCGCAGGCGAGTATATTTGGCTAGGTTCCATAAAAAATGCGTCTGCATTCACGTCGATCACCTCCCAGGTATACTCCCAGTCTGGCTGTGGATTGGCGACCTGAAATTTGAGTTCCTCTCCTACTTGTACATAGTAATTGGCCGGCGAAATTTGTGGCTCAATGGCATCAATCTTTACGTTTTTCCGGAGCGTAACTGTACCGCATGCATTTGTAATCTGGCAAATAACCTGTCCAGATCCGCTAGCAGAAGTCTTCTCAACATAAATCATCTGGTTCTCGTCATTACTCACAATCGTCAGGTTGCCCGTAACACTCCAGGTGATCGTTGAGCCTACGGGATAATTTGACAGCTAATACTCGCTTCCGGTGCAGAACAGCGAACTTTCCCCCAGAAGATCATTATTTGTCATGCACTTTATAGTACAGTCGATAGCTTGTGGACTTAAACCTAATATTTCATTTCTCAGCCAAGTTCCATTAAGTGGAGTTATAGTCAGGTGAGATTGATTAGCCTCTGCAGAGGTGATAAAATTTTGAAACGGGGTTTGGTATTCTTCCAATGCAGCGCCTTTGTACTTGGTTTGGAACATCCACTTATCCTGATAATCTGGTCCAAACCCAATATCCAAAGCGCTGGGTACAGGCACAAATCCAAAAAGAGGCTGATGTTTGGCCGTAACATTATATTTATAAAACCAGGTATCGGCGCTTGAATCCTTCAAGTCAATATTTGTCTTATAAAAACCACCGGCGTATCTTTCATACCACAGAACATCATTGGGTGCAAAACGGCGATCTTTGGCAATTGTAAACCTGAGGGGAATCAACCATAGCAATTTTTTAGTGTACACTATATTACAATAAAACACCTGATTGTTTAATCCTTCCCAGGTTGCGTTCACCGACAAATCAAACTTGATCTCATTTTTTCCAGGTAAGCCTAAAATTGCCCAGCCCCCCCTCAAAGATAGTCGTGCCAGATATGGAGCGACTATTTTAAGTACATAGTCCCCAAGAAACGTAGTGTTGGCTTTCCCAGAATAATACAAAAGCGGCTCATTTGGATCTAGATCCTGATATTGAGCACAACTTGATCCATTGCTTATAGCCACATTTCGCACGGGACTAGAAGAAAATCCCTGAGGATAACCTAAATTCGCTAATTCAGTTTGCCAGGAGTTGTGCATACTGTTATCCATATTGCCATTTGCAGCAACGTGCTGGAGAAGCATCTGCCTGGCAGCTGGACTATGCACAATACCAAGCATTTTTTTGAAGTTGGGCGTAGCACTAAACAGGCTTACAATTTTATTAAGATTATTAATGCCAGTTTTCACCAGAACGGAACTGAGCTGGTTAGCCATGTGCTGGAAACCTATTGGTACACTTGCTCCCTGGTGGGGGGTATCATAACTTACAAATAAAGAAACTTGGTGGTTTTCATTAGAAATCTCCATTTTTCTTAATGCATAACGACTCGCTAGCCCTCCCATACTCATACCAATCACAACATTCTTACTAGTACTTCCACTTTGAGCTTTCCTAGTATTCACATAGCGGATTACGTCCTTTACCAAGAGCGCATTTCTTCGAATATCATCAGTACCGTCATCCCAATCCACATAAATTATATCGTAATTGCTTTGTAACATTAAGTTAGTAAGATCAGAAGATTCATCTGCGTCATCAATGAACCTTCCATAATCCGTATCACCAAATATGGTTTCAGGGTTTGTGATTTTTCCGGTGTCGAAACCTTCAATAACTATTAACGGATTTCTCAGACCTTGTTGAGGGTTTGCTAAACGAATTGTAACCTTACCTTTTGCTGTTTTGCCTCCAAAAGACTCTGTTGAAGTCATTGGTATGACAGTTGTCGAAGGAAATCTCTCCTGTAAAGAGAGAGAAATATGTATACGGGATTGACTATAAAGTGTCGTCCCCGACACCACCGCCCTAAAGGTAATATCCCTAAAACCCGTATCAGCATATAGAACATTAACCAATTGACCAGGAACAAGATTTCTATAACCATTACCGTCCCCTGGATCAAACTGTAATCCAGTGATGTTTGCTCCATTATTAGTGAGCCATAGTGCCTCAGGCATTGAAAATTGCTGTTGTAAGCCGGAATACGATGAATTGCTCAAGCAAAATGCAAAAGCATCTTTGATATCATAAGGGGTTTGCCAGACATTATTAACATATCGATCATAGATCTGGTTGTTCACGACTGAAACTAAATTATTCTGTACCGCATTTACTTTGAAGGCTGAATATTTAAAAGCTAAACCAGAAATCAATATTCTTCCAGGCTCGCGATTTAGATAGTTAATACTATCTATCAGCTCCAGATCCTGAAAATTGTAAGCCGTATTATTTGCGCGAGCGCTGACTAATGTGCCGTATAAATCGAATTAAATAACGAATGAGTGACCAAAGTACTGTCACCAAGCAAAACTCCTCTGTGATTATCTAATTCAATCTGCTCGACCGCAATATCCTGCAATAAACCATAAGGAATCCTACTTAACTCCATATGTTGCATTGCAGTGGAAAGCTGAGCGAATAAGTCAGGTTGACTCGGTAAGGCTGGTATACTTAAGTTTAGATTCACAGTTCCGGCACCTGTGCCACTTCCTTCACTAACTACATAATAAACTCCAGGAATCAAATTTCTAGCTATGGATGCCGATATACCACTACAAGCAGGTCCATTATCGTTGTTTATGGCAATGGTATACCCGGATGCATTAATCAGGTGCATGTATGTATTGAAATTTGAACCGCAATGAGAAACAGTAACTACTGCCGTATCCAATAACTCAAATCTGTGAACCGCCTCTCTGCTTGGTTGCCCCATATAGTTTGGCAGCGGAGCATCCTCCGGACCCGGAATGGTGCTAAAACTCGTATTGTAGGGAATACCAGGTCTAACCTACCCACATTAATTGCCGTCCGACGGCTAATCTCACCCATTTCCTGTCCAAAAGAAAGCAAGGCAAAGCAAAGTAACGCCCACGTAAATAACATGGCTTTACCACTGAAAGCGTAATTGAGATACATAATTTATCGATAATTTGAGAAAATCAATTTAATGAAAGATCGAAACGGCCATTTCTGACTTCAACTTTTTTCCCTTCTGAAGAGACCGCGTCGTAACTAAACGTACCAGAAATTATTTTAGATGTTAATTTAAGAATATGCAATTCGCCATTCAAATCAGGTGAACTTCCGTAAGATATACGCTCCAGGTCAACGGTATGAACATACTTGGCATAAACAACCCCAGTCGTTCCTGGACTCCCCAATCTATATGTAGCACCTTCGGATAGTAATATTCCCTGTGACTGTAAATATAAGGTAATCCTGCTACGCTCACTTTCATCTCTGGGGGCGGTTATACTCAATTGAGGGACAGGAACACCCGCATAATAGGCCGATAAACTGAGCGGACTATTGAAACGTACTTTTGGGACAAACACCTTTCCATCAATCAAACAGCCAAAAGTATTTTTCCCCTCTGTACTCACTTCAGGTAATTGATCGGGTCGGTTTGACTTTTTACAGGATAAAATTAATGTTAGCACTGACAATGTACATAACATGATACTTTTTTTGAGGAGCATTGAGCTTTAATTTTTGGATGATTATTAACACAAAAATATGATCAAATTCCCCAAAATATGTATGTTTTACATTATCAAATTGTTAACAAAAGTAATATTGTATCTAAACAATCCTGAATATAACATGCAAGTGAAAGCAGTCGAATTAGAGGTTGATTGCCCCATCAGAAATTCAAAAATCTTCGTATATCATTTTCCTTGCTTGCTGAGGGGATAGTGTGGTATACGAAAATATGGCCGAATGTGCCAAAGAATATGCCATATGACGAAGCGACCTGTCGATTACCCTCATAATGCACTTGAAACAACCATCAAGCCAGGGCATGAACTGGTCGGCATTCCTCTGGAGATAACAGTTGTCCGCTGCAATCGACTTGAGCAAAAATGGTGCTGAGTGCTTAACCAGGTTGGTCATTCATCTGAAACTTAAACTACAATGTTGAAGGTTTTGAAGATCAAGTTTTTCTTTGCAGTTGCCATTCATTCTTTCTTACCTTGCTTGGAGCTCCCAGTATATCTTAAGGTGCCAATTTGGCGCCTTAAGATATACTTTCGGCTAGTATGTCCTAAGATCATGAGCTTTTAGCGAGACTGCAAGCTATCCAAGCAGAATGACCTTAGGATCTTTTAACCTGCCGCTGCTAGAAGTATTTACCTTTAAGGATGTCAAATGAGAAGCGTTGCAAGGGGCACGGGTAAAAGGAATTAGGGTTTGCCTAAGACCTTATTGTGCACCAGTAGGACTGGTTTTGGCAAGGAATTATCAAGTAGACAGCTCGCAAACCAGCTAGCCATTTTAAATACTATTGAAAGATAGATCAGTTAAGAAATCCCCATTTCCATCCCGTATTGGTCAATGTGATTTTCCAGTCCAAGCTCCATTAAAGCCTCGATCAATCCCAGCCTGCTCCCATCCACATTATTAATCCTCAACTCTGCCCCCCCCCGTCAGCGACACCCCCTTAAAAAGTCCTGCCCAGCCACCATTCGTTTCCGCCGCCTCATACAGTTCAAATTGTGGAAGAAAGCCAGTTTCTGGATTCAATACAAAATACCCGAGGCAAGAATCCAGATGGTAGACCTCGTAACACCGGTAAAGTGAGCCGGCCGCCAGCATGGCCATATTGGTACAATCCCAGGAATAAAGGCGCTGATCCGTCCGCTGCCTGGTCATCAGTGCAGCAAAACCCCTTTCCTCTAAGCGGAAGCCCTCAGCGGTTAGCTCCAGTTTACCCTTGAAACAACGCAGGGAACGACTGATGTGAAACCCAATCCGCTCATACACCCGGATCGCCCGATCATTCTTCTGGATCACCTCCAGTCTGCAGGTCTTAACTCCAGCTGCTATCAGTAAAGGAAGTGCAACAGCATACAATTGATCCACGCAACCCAATCCACGAAAATCGGGCAACACCCCCGTTCCGGTATTGAATGCCATCAGGTCCCCCGGAACATCATTGTCAATCCCATGAAGAATAAAGCCAACCAGCCGTCCAGATTCAAACATCCCAAAAGACAGCTCAAAACTCAACCTCGCCGCTTTAAAGCGGCCGGACCAATAGTCCACATTTGGGGACATTGGTACAAAATAGTCAGCGAAGGATTCGCAAAGACAACTTACAATTTCCTCGAGGCTCGTATTTTCCAGGCTTTTAATGTTCATCAATATTCTAATTAATTACGCATTGAGATTTATTTAAAAATACATAAAATACCTCCACTAACCTTATGGCATGAGCAACAGTATGAAATAGTGACCAAATGTGCGTTCCTACTATGGATTAATTTTCCTTAAACGTCATAAATGGTCGAATTTTACGTCTCATTTTAGCCAATTCTCTTCCTACTGACCTGGGTAAGACGTACCTTTAAGGCGATGAGTTTACCACTGCGAATTACCTTTGAGGGAGAAGACTATACTTACACCATCTTGACCAGGATGATCACCAAAGAGACAACGGAAATTAAAATCAGCCTCAATGACCAGGAATTGACTTTAGTCCGAAATCAAAAAGGGGAATGGGATGCGCTTGAGCGAACCATCAGTGATGAACCCGGCCTGATCAAAGCCATCGCCAGGAACGTCGCCCTGCGCTACCGCCTGTAACAAAACGATTAAGCCCGTTTTGATCCGCTTTTCGAATGTTGCCTTTCCAATGCTGGGCATTTATGGCTTTGTACAAATGGCGGCTAAAGCGAATCGGGGAAGTGAGCATCCAGCCGCTGTTGGATTGGGGATTTCAGTGTTATCGGTTTTCATTTTCATGATATTGTTTGGAGTTTTGCGATAGATTTGATGATCAGGATACGGCGTAAGCAATGGTTTATGGCTTGGACAAATTCCTTTTTCTTATACCTGTTTACCATTCCGATTACCTATATCGATTGCCTGATAACTAGTAGGGATTGCTTTTGCAAATGGTTGATTGGTACCATTGATTGGATCAGGTAAGCAACGCGTACAGATTGAAAAGTGGTCCGGGGAAACAAACGCGATCCTGCTTGCCTCCTGATCCAATATGTGCAAAAGCGGCTTAATTGAGTCTTATTTGCTACTGATTTTCCATCACGGATTTATAGGATAACTCATAAGCTATCGTGACGCTGAAAATCTAGTTAGACTTGCTGTAACAAGCGCGCAGAAAACTAAACCAGGCAGGAACACCCCCAGTTAGGTGAGTCTCCAATGGAATGATTTCACTGGAGACCTGCAGACCCGGCAAGGGCTGTAAGGAGGTTTGAGCGAGTAGTTCACTGGTACCCCGTGCGGTAAGCCATTTATACGGACCTGAGTCGGCTAATTCCCGAGCGCCCAACGTCACATGCAGCCTTCTTCCCGAAAAATCCATTTTGGAGGTTACTGCCTCATCATAGAGTTTGGAGATATAGCTATCCTTCCCAACAATACCTGGGCTTCCCGCTCCAATTTTTTTGAAGATGCTGGATCCCTTCAGCGCGACATAAGACGTAAAAAGCCCCCCATAAGAGAATCCCCACAAGCCTACATCATTTTGGTCAATCCGATAGGTTTGTGCCAACAGAGGATGAAGTTCGTTTTCCAGAAAACTCAAGTATTTATCACCGGCAGGCTTAGCGAACATTGCACGATACACATCACTTTGATCCTGCGATATGAGGCCTGCCTGAACAGAACCATCCAAAGTTTGATAAAAAATTTCTGGAACAACATCTCCAGGGGGCACTAAGTCTCTAACACGTAGCCAGTCCCATTTATGACTTTCTTCCTGCGAATAACCTATGGAAACCAAAATAAATGGCCTTAACGTGGACATCACGTCCCCATGGGTAGCAAGATGGAACGGTGCAGTCGAGGGAAAGTATAGGTTGGCATCTATCTGGTAGACAACAGGAAATGATTCGCTATTTTGTTGGTCGTACCCTGCTGGGACAGTGACTGACGCAGAGAAACGATTTTCAGCAACTTCCGAATCGATCTCGAAATAACGGGTCTGCGGAAAAACTGTTTGAAATGAAGGTATAATCTCTTCTAACCGCAGGGCTGGGGATGATGCTTCTTTTTGCATTAAGGCTTCTTCTTTAAAATTTGAATAATTCTTTTTCATAGTATAAAATTCACTAGCACGCAATATAAAAAAACTGCCTGGGGGTTCCAGGGCGTTGGACGACTTTTCAGCAAAAAATGGCTTGCTTGCTTTTGCACACGAAACCGGTTTCACAGTCAATGGAGGACGAGCACATGCCTGGCCATTACGAAGCCACAGAACTTCTTATCGGAGGCTCAGAACAAAAGATTCTGATTGAATCATGCCCAGAATAGACAGTGAAAAAAGGCATGCCCGAATGTGAATCCGGGCAGTGCCATCATGTTTTCAGCTCAAATGACCATCATCTGTCCTCGAAAGCTTCCAGCCCATCCTTTTCATAGATGTCTAATTACACATCCCGATTAAAGCTGCTGGTATTCAATAAAGTCTGCTTCGAGAAGATATATATTGCTGTTCAATTGATACGAACTTTCTAGGTTTCTTACTTGCTTAATAAAGAGCTTGGGGGATGTAACCTCCTACTCCAAACCACCACCAATAAATCCCTAAACACCCAAACGTGCCGAAGGACGTAAGCCGCAAGCTGCGCAGGGCCATGACCGGTAGCAATAGCGAAACATCAGTTCAGCCCATCCATACCTTGAGCCACAGCGGTCAGTGCCAGGATCAGACAGATAAAAGTCCAAATACTACTTACGTTTCGAAGTGTAGAAAGCCGCCGGTAAACACCATCCCCAAAAGGCACACCTATTTAACCCCTCCTTAGGCAGGGACATCCGAGCTGTCAGCAAGCACATTTTTATCCTAAAAGCTACCGGTAACCTAAGCTAAGCAGGATCTCGGGATACAAGCTTCATTTCGTATCCCCAGAACATTCCTGTACTCCCCTTCTTTGCTGCTTCCAACCTTAAAGAAAGAACAGACATGAAAAAGATCATCAGTGTCAATCCCAACAACCACCATTTACTGGAAGAAACAGAAAGCAAATCAAAGCAGAAGAGCAGTCAGCAGAAAAAGAAGCCAATAAAGCGCAAAAATAGGAGGAAAATCCAATGAGCAGCATCTATCAAATCAATAAAGGCGTCAACAAAATTATTGAGTTCCGCGGCCTGAAGGCCCAGTACATCTGGTACTTTGCTGCCGGGGTACTTTTGCTGATGATCTTATTTTCCGTGCTCTACATCTGCGGACTGAATTCTTATCTCTGCCTGGGCATCATTGGCGTTTTAGGGGGACTGCTTGTTAGCAGGCTCTACCGCTGGAGCAACACCCACGGGGAACACGGCATGATGAAAAAAATCGCCGCCCGAAAAACCCCGACCTGTATCAAATCCTACAGCAGGCGCATTTACCAGCAGATCAAAAAAGAAAATCCATGAGACAGCAGATTCCAAGAGTGATCCTGGACGGAACGATGTTCAACGTAGATTACCATCAGAAACAATTCGTGCAAGCCAGCTACGGGGAAAATACCATACCATTTTCCGCCCTTAAAGAAAAGTCAGGACAGTTAATCCTTCGATACGACATTTACAACAAATGCGCGGCAGATGATCCAAGGAGTAACCGCTACGACCCAAAAAAGAACATCCTGATCCCAAAAGAAATACTGGACTCCCCGGAGCTGCTGATGGACCAAAAGGGCTACTGCAAACAGCACAACCAGCAAAGCTACACCGGCAAGCACAACATCCTGCTGATCGATGACCAGATCGGCGACCGCCTGTCCGGGGCCCTGCCTGTGATCGAGATCGCCGGACATCCTTTTTATGTTGACCTGCGCATGCAGGCCATCCGCCCGAAAGATGATTTCATGCAGATCCTAAGCTTCAGGGACATGTACCTGTACAAAGAAGATGGCTCCCAATTCTTTTACAAACCAGAAAACCATGAACTCATCAAGCTCAATGACGAGACCATTACCGAATTTCCCCCTGGCATTGTTGCGGTCCATTTGCCATCCGCTAAAGTCATGGACCCCATCAGTTATGCCAGGCTGAACTTACAGGAAGAGACTTCACTTTTGCCAGGGTACCCCCAGCAGCAGCTTAGAATTGCCGATGTGAAGCCATTAAACCGCACCTGGATCGCTTCTGCCATTAAACGCAACAAAGCAAAAGCAGCAGAATTGGATTCTCAGCAGGCCAAACCAAAGCAAGCTACACGTAACTCCAACCGGATCAGATGAGCATGAACACGCCAGCAGAAATTATCCTAAACGAAAGGCTACCGCCGGCAGCGAGTATGAAAAAATGTTCGTCGAAAAAACACCGCTTGGTCGCAGGGGGCAGCCGGCAGACATTGCCAAGGCTGCGGTATTCCTGGCTTCCGATGACGCAGCCTGGATAACCGGTGAGCAAATTTCCGTTTCAGGTGGTATGTATGGTTTCTAATCGATAAACCCAAAATGAAAGTCAATAAGCTTTAGCGCTGATTGACAGCAGTGTACAAACTAAATCCATCGCAAACAAGGCAACATAATTGTTCCATTTCACTATACATGCGTTGCCTTGTTCGCGTTTTGGAAGGGGAACCAGAAAACCAATATGGAAATTAATGTTCGGATACCCTCTATATCAAAAAATGTACCGACCGAACAATTAACGCAACTTGAAGCCGATGGCCCTAGTAGCCGGAAACAGTACAAAGAACTTCCGCTGAAGGAAGAGTATGAACTAGCCTTTGCCTATTGTTAGCTTATAGCAGCGTAGAACAAAGAAAAAGTTGAGGATGATAAACTTAAGCTACTATCACCATCTTCGGTTTAAGGTTTCTTTTCTATCACAAAAGCTTTCAATTCTGCGATTTTTCCATTTTCAAAGCGCCAGAGGTCGCAATAATCATATCGGTTATAGGTTCCATTTGCAGCCTTCAAGGTGATTTCACCTGTCACGGTTACAAAGCGACCATCCTCAATAGTGTTTTCGACGGTAAATACAGGCGGTTCCAAATAGAATTCTTTCATATACGTTCGTACTTTATCTTTTCCCTCAAGGATACGTTCGCCTACAAAAACCCATTTGGTATCCTGTGTACAATAGGCTAGAAAACTTTCATAGTCTCCCTCTTTAACGAATTCGTTGGCTTTGTGTAATATCGTTGCATTTTTCATTTTTGTTAGTTTTTGAATGTGAATAGATTCAGTAATGCTTGGATCCGACTTGTCTCCATGTAAGGGTCTAGCTAAGTGCTCTCCGTAATGAATCATGTTCCCAGCATTAACATGATATAGATCAACGGTGCGTATTAGCTCACCCCCATTTATCATCTTTTGAGGATTTACAACAGGCTGAAATTTGTTTTGACTACGAAGGTAACTTACCGGTTGTGCTATGGTTTTGATACCGAGTGACAGCAAGATGGATGTTGCTAATGTTAGTTTCTTCACGTTATTATTTTAAGGATTAGGATTTACAAGTTTTCCGAGGTTGTCTCAATTATTTCGATTCCAAATTCTTTTAAGCGGTTACTGATATGATGACTTGCGACAATAGTTTCTGGGAGGTATAAACCTCCAGTCTTATGTTCAGGCTGTCCATTAAGACCTAATATATTTTCTGCTATTAAGTACACGCCTACAGCAGTCAGGTGGGAATTTCCTCTTGGGTCAGAGGCGATCGTGCTGAGTTTTCTTCTTTCGCCCGATACCAGGGTGCCTTCAATAGTAATGTATACATCATGTGAAGCCTCCAGGCCTTTATTACTCCCCATTGATTCCCCTATGATAAAATCAAACCGAATATTTTTTGCGCCCGTAAAAGCGGCTATACTGGGAACATCGAGCGTGCTGAGTGGGTAACCTGTTGCTGATGAATGATTGTGCAAATCTATAGTTCTCGGGTTTTCTTTTGCTTGTAATGATAGCCAATTTCCGTCCTTTCGGATCAGCGCATCACCAACAAACCCACTGACCTCGTTTGCAACTAGCGGCCCAACACTATCCTTTGGGTCATATAACCCGGCAAGTTCGATCGTGTTTATATAGCTGAATTTATTCGCAAGTTGTTTAACCAAAAGGGTTAATATTCCTGCTTGCCAATGACCAGCGTATACAACCGGCGCAACAATCGTTTTGTGCAGGCCTAGAAATGCCGTGGGAGAAATTTGATCAGCCAATTCGCTTACAGCAATACACGCAACACCATTTAAGATAGCAGTCTCTCTTATGATATTACTATGATCATCCACTGCTGATATAATCAAATCAATTTTCTGAAACTGACTTAACTCAAAGCCTTCTTCAAGATTGATATAAGCTGTTTCTGAATATTCTAATTCCTTCGCTAAGGATATTCCGTTTTGCGGATTTCTGCCTGCAAGAATAAGTTCGATACGATGATCGGCTTGTCTGATCAATCGTGCGATGTTACTTCCAACCATTCCATAACCGCCCACAATTAAAATTCGTTTTTTCGTTAATTCCATATAAAAGTTTTCCTGTTTCAATTATTCATTTGTTGAAGACAAAGTTAGGGTTCCACACGATGTTTCGTATATTGCCAGCTAATTGTTAGGTACTATAAAAAATGTAAGTAATGAGTGAGATCAAGCAAACCTCAACCAATTTCTCAAATAAGCTTGCGCTGAGCGATGAATGTCCGGAAGCATATGCCTCAAATATCATCGGCGGACAATGGACATTGGTAATATGTTCATGGTTATTAAGTGGCAAACTTAGATTTGGAGAACTAAAGAAGAAATTACCTGGTATTACTGAAAGGATGTTGACCTTACAACTGCGAAAGCTCGAAGAGCATAAAATAATCAGCCGGACTGTTTATGCAGAAGTACCCCCACGTGTAGAATATGAGCTGACAGAAATTGGATACGGATTGAAGTCAGTGATCATGGAATTGGAAGCTTGGGGCACATGCCATAAAAATTTGATGGATAACCACCCTGTTTAAATTTACTTAAAAACTAAATACTGTTTGGCAAATTCAGAACTGAATTGATTTAAAATAGACCTCTTTGTTAACTACAAATTATCCAACGCAACCTTCAGGATAATCACTGACATTTTGTTTTCATACCGTCAGCAAAAACAAATCCTGTGTATAAAGTTTCAGGTACCTACAAGGCAAACCGGCGAAGGTATTAGGATCACACCTAAAAGGTGCCAGTTAGATGCGTGATCAAAATTAGTATCTTCATCCGTCAAACTCAACTTCAATAAATAATGACAGCGCAGGATCATCTGAAAGCTCACATCTTAAAAAGAGTCAACTTAGCGACAGAGGAATTAGAGGACTTTGCCGGGAGCTTTAAACTTATAAACGTTAAAAAGCGTCAGTTCATCGTACAGCCCGAATTTGTTTCTAAATACCGGTATTACGTCGTTAACGGAAGTTTCAGAGCCTATGTTATCGGCGATGAAGGACAGGAACATACCATCCAGTTCGCCATTGATGACTGGTGGATCACCGATTACAATAGTTACATCTTCCAGCAGCCAGCATCCATGTTTATCATGGCCCTGGAAGACAGCACGATGCTCCAGATCAGCTTCCAAGACGAACAAATACTAAAAAAGAACCCAAGGTTTCAGCAGTTCTTTTGCATACTCGCAGAAGGAACAGCAGCTTATATGGCCAGAAGGGTCATCACCAACCTGACTAAAACCGCTGAGCAGCGCTACGAGATTTTTCTGGAACGGTATCCCCAAATTGTAAACCGGGTGCCTCAATACGCACTGGCCTCCTTTCTCGGCATGACAACGGAATATCTTTCCAAACTCCGGAAAAAGCGCATTTCCCCCAAAAACTAAACCTTTACGCTAAACAATCTTAATCTAGTTCGCCCTAATTACCTAATCCAGTTCAACAGCATAATCTGATATCATTGCCAACTTTGTAGGGTCAACAACGACGAATCTAAAGCAAAGAAAATGGCAACACTAACAAAAACACAGGTATTCATTTTGGCAACAACCGCTGGCATAGCCGTAGCTAATGTTTACTACAGCCAACCTATAGTCAATGCAATCGCCCTTCACTTCCACACCACGGCTACCAATGCAGGAAACATCTCAGTGCTCTCCCAGATCGGCTATGGCCTGGGATTGTTTTTCCTAACCCCGGTGGGTGACATGATCGAAAGAAAAAAACTCATTCTCTTTCTACAGGCGGGCCTCATCGCTTCCTTAATACTCACGGCCTTTGCACCGAATTTAACCCTCTTGTATATTGCCAGTCTGCTGATCGGCATATTTTCTGTAGTTGCACAGGTTATCTTACCAATGGCAGCATCGCTAGCGCAGGAAAACAGGGGAAAAATTGTTGCTCAAATATTTACAGGCTTATTGGTTGGCATCCTCGTGGCCAGGGTATTTAGCGGATTTGTGACCGCCTACTTAGGGTGGCAGTATGTTTACCTGATATCCGCAGCAATGGTTCTGGGCACTTCCATCCTCATGAAATCTGATCTGCCAACGGTAGCTGCCCAGTTCAGCGGAAGCTATACAGGCTTACTGAGATCAACCATTCAGCAGCTGGGAAGATTTTCCTTGTTGCGCCGCACGGCATTAACAGGCATGCTCGCCTTTGGTACACTCAGCGCCTTTTGGGTAACCCTCACATTCTACCTCAGTGATGCACCATTTCATTACTCTGCATCCAGCATCGGTCTATTTGGCTTATTGGCCGCTGCCGGTGCCCTTGCCGCTCCCGTATTTGGCAAACTGGCCGATAAAGGAAGCCCGTCTCGATCCTTGTTATTCGCTACCATCCTAACCCTGGTATCCATACTTATCCTTAAACTGTTCCCAGGTCATATCGCAGCCATCTGGGTAACCGTCATCCTGATGGACATCGGTATACAAGCGACCCAGGTCACCAACATTGCACTCATTTATACCCTGGATGAAAAGGCCAACAGCAGGATCAACACCGTGTACATGACCAGCTATTTTATTGGGGGTGCATTAGGTTCTTTTATCGCCATCCAACTATTTAAAGCAGGAGGATGGGCTCATGCAACAACATTCATGCTCACGCTTGCCGTACTTGCGATCCTAAACGTACTTACCATAAAATGGCAGAAGCCAAATAAAATGAAAGAAAATTGAAGATTCGGGTCAGTTCTTCTAACCCTCAATAGGCAGCTCGACATAAAAAATTGAACCTTTGCCAGGCTCACTTTCTACCCAGATTTTTCCATGATGGCGGAAAGAAGTATAGCTGAATTCTTTCTTGTTGTAATTACGTTCCTGCGAATCGTTCTGAGCTTGCTGTTCCACCGAAATGCTCAGCACATTCTTATCTAAAGCAAGCTTGAAGTATTCTTTCTTTAAACCCGGGGCCGCAAGTTCCACATGGTAATGGTCCTTGCTCTCACTGATGTTCACCGCAGGTACGCGGCTGATCATACGGTCTGAAAAGAAAGTGTCATTGAAAATAGAATCGAAAACCCCGTCAAAGCCAGTCATCAGGCCGTTGTTCTTTACATTTCCATTTGGATTAAATTTAACCAGTGTCATAGGTCTTTCCTACTTAAATTGATTTTTTAATGATTAAAACTTACAATTAATTAAACGTTGAACTTCGTGTTCGCAAAGCATATATCGAACAATATGCCAAAGCCATTTCCCGATAAACTAACTGGAAATTTTGCATAAAAAATGAAAAAATTTCAGAATCAAAATGTCAAAAACTCAGAAATCAAGATCCGATACAGCCTGATGCCGATCAGCTTAAGCCCGCTTGATATCCATAACTCCAGCCTTATTTAAAACAGTTCACCCTATCGGGTGTTAGGTACATAAGAAAAAGCATATGGGGTTTATCAGAAATGCGCTGCAGGGAATTGCGCTCTACGAAGGAGTAAAGTACTGGCTCAGAAAAAATGCAGCTCAATCAGCTGAAGTGGAAAATATCATCCTTGGCGGAAAGCAGTTCGCTAAAACGGAAACCCATCCCCTCGCGCATGCCAGCCACCGTCATCATTTAGACCGTCCCGAAATTCTACGGGAACTGGACGTATAATCCAAAACATCATAAAAGCAATAATTAATGAAACAGCCGCTCAGAATTAATAGCCTCGATGAACTCAGGGCGAGGCAGGAAATCCTGAAAGCAGAACAGCAGATGCTGGCAGCAGCAATCGTTAATGAAAGCAAGGCCGCAGTCATTGGCTTGCCCATGGTAGCCCTGAATAAACCAGCAGACCCTTTGCGGGTACTCAAAATTGACGGAAAAATCAATCCTCCAGCAAAGCTTTTCTCCTACCTTTTACCGCTTATCGTCAACCGTACCCTATTCAGACGTTCCGGCTTCATCACCAAAATGATCACAGCGCTCATTGCCAGAAAAATCGGAAAACGCTTCGGCCCGAAGATCGCCCGCTTCTTAATAGACCTGATCCTAAAATACACCCGGAACCTGGGTACAAAACCCCGTTTGATACAAACCCGCACATACTCAAATAATCAGCAAACAAAGCTGTTAAAATAGGTTCAACAATACAGCACCATGGAAAAACAGAAAACAACAATCAGCCCGGACTTACAAAAATTCATTGATACTTTTCAGCCCAATAAATTTAAAATGATGGCAAGAGGTATTGAAGTCAGGGGAATCAGCAACATCCACTATATCATCACCCAGGCAAAAAACCTAATTGAAAAACTAGGATTGAAACTCACCATCCAGCACAATGCGGAAATGCTGGGTTACGGCGGATTCGAAGTTAACAACAGCTAACTACCGGACAGCGCATGGGATGACGTCTGAAAGCTATCGGATCCGTATTTGGAAAGAAAAAGGGACGCATAAAATGTTGGGGTACTGTGAAAAATGGCCGTTGCCTAACATAGGCGTTGCACCATATGGTTAAAGATATCAAATGAACATCAAAACAACCGGGACGTTGAGGATCACCATCAAAACAGCGAAACTCCAGGAAAGAATCCTTTTGCGGGGATCATCTTTAAAGGCAAACATCTTGTAATAATAGAATACAAATCCAAGCAAAGTAATTTCAGCAAAAGCATAGCCTACCCAAACGAAATACCACCATACCTGATCTTTAGTATAATACAAGATATCAAGAAACTCATCCAAGCCGGAATAAGGTCTATCGGCATGCCGGAGACCAAAAAAGGGAACCGTCATACCCTTTGCAACTAGTTTGTTCAAATCATCTTTGAGGACATAAAAACGGACCGGCTGTCCGGTACTGTCAGCATGATAACCATTATAAGATGAGGTAAACAAGGCATCGATATGCTCGGAAGGACGATTGACAACCGGCCGGTAATAACTCCGTTTAAAGTTTACCTGAAAAGGAGCAATCTTAAAGGAGTGCCTTCTGGTTCCTTTGTAGGAAGCATTCCTGGAATAAGAGGTTACCGTGCCCATTTTTTCTATCAGCTTACCTTTGAGCAGATGTACATGCAGAAACACCGATCCCATCAACACTAATGGTAATACCATAGCAGCCAACAAAAAGCGGTCAAGTTTCGGAAATTTACCCGAGGGACTGTAAAAAGTTCCTGCAATAGTTACGTCGGGCGAATGACCTGATCTATCCACCCATTTTAGGGTAATGATGTTGCCTGTAACCTGCCTGAGCTTACCTGAGGGTGTAAGAAAATTAAGCCGAACGGGCGTATTATAAAAACTTTCCGGCGTACTTAAATTAAAATCCGCCGGCAACAATGCCCGCTTAAATGTAAGTTGAAAAAACTGGTGCTCATTCGCCACCGTGTCGAACCAGAAATCCGTTAACTCAGAAATTATTGCTCCATGCAAATTGATATTCACCGGTTTTTCCATCTCAATCTAATCCTGAACTAATATAAAATTTATCTGCTCATTCATTACTACTTAGCAGCTTTTTTTTTCCAGGATGGCCTGATATTCAGCATCAAACTTATCCAGCACCACAGTTAGCTTATGCAAATCATTTCCAGCTTTTTTTGTCTCCTGACCGCCCAGGGAACTGGTCAGAAATTTCTTTTCGAGCGCCACGGGTTTGCCGCCAACGATGGTGGCGCGACGGATCGTATACTCCAATTCCTCATCCAGCTCCGGATGCAGCTTAGTGTAATATCTTTTACCTGACCCTTTTGCAGAGGCCGCTACCCAGCTTTCGAGTTGTCTATCGAGTTCTTCTTTTGTCATGTATTGATGCAGATTATCTTGAGGGCACATTTATCCCCTTGTTCGCAGACCATTCCATCACAAAATCTGCACCATGTTTGCGGTTTCGGATCAAAAAAAACTATTGGTTTAAGTAGGCGAATACCATGGTAGGTAAAGCCCGGCTCAGATGAACTCCCTACATGGCATTGTAGACTTGCCCAGCCCAGTAGGCTAGATTATAACGTTAGTAATCATAACCATGCCTTTTTAGTTTGATAAGAATAACTATTACTTTAGGCTGCTAAAATAACACATCCTTATATTCCTCAACTTTGTCAAAGACAGATTTTGCAAAAGGACAAAGGGGTAGTATTTTAACCTGCCGCTCCCTGGCGAAAAGTACCGCGGCATGCAACAACTGCTTGCCAGCACCCTTACCTTTCAATTTTTCACCGACTTCAGTGTGATCTATAATCATCTTGTCCTGACCCGCCCATACATAGGTCATATTTCCTTCAGATTTGCCATCTACTTCGATGTAGAAGCTTCCTTTTTGCGCATTGTCGGTATGTTTTATTTCCATTTGAGTACTGTATATAGTCGTGATAATTTTGACTAAGATAATGATATAAACATTGAAATAGTGGCAGTTGAGTTTCATAGCCCGATTGAGTCCCCCGCTCCCTACCTCTGTAAAAAACCGCACGACATCATTTAACAGGGATACAAGGATACGCGATATAAACTGTATCCCTATCACTTTAAATGTTGCTGTTCATTTGCTCCCTGAAAATATAGGATCAGCAATGAAAAATGAACTCAATATCAATCAAATGTTACCAGTCCTGGGTATAGAAAAGGACTGCATTCTCTCCAAACAAGGTGACATCACCATCGTGTTTAGAGCGCGACTCCCGGAGATCTTTACCCTCTCGGACGGCGAATACGAAAACTTGCACCAGGCTTGGATCAAAGCCATCAAGGTTTTGCCCGGGCACAGCATCCTGCACAAACAGGATTGGTTTTTAAAAAGAAACTATCAGGGAGAACAGCTTCCGGAAAACCATAGTTTTTTAAACCAGAGCAGCCAGCCGCACTTTCAGGACAGGGAATTCCTGGACCATGAGTGCTATATCCTTTTAACCAAAAAAACAGCCGGCAGGAAAAGCTCCAGCTCGCTAACTTCCAGCCTGCTCAGCAGCAAGCTCGTTCCAGAGGAAAGTCTCAGCCAGTCAGCTTTTGAGGAGTTCCTGGACAAGGCCAGCCAGTTCCAACGGGTTCTGGAAGAAAGCCAGCTGATCCGCCTGGAAAGGCTGAGCGCCGAGGGTTCGCAAAGTTACCGCCGCAAAACCGGTCTCATCGAGCGCTATTGCAGCCTGCAGGAAAAAGAAACTGAACTGGAATACAAGGACATCAGCTTTGATCAAGGCATACAAATCGGTAATCAATTCGCCAGGCTGTACACCTTGGGCGACGCTGCAGACCTCCCCCACCTCTGCGGGTCCAGAATGACCTACGATCAGTTTTCTACCGACAAAACCCGCTTTCCGATCAGTTTCGCCGCCCCGCTTGGCCTGCTGCTGCAATGCAACCACCTCTATAACCAGTACATTTTCATTGATGATGCCCGCGCGACTTTAAAAAAAATGGAAAGTAAACGGCTTCGCTTGCAATCCCTTTCCGCCTATAGCAGAGAAAATGCCATAGCCAGGGACGCGGTCAATGATTTTTTAAACGAGGCCATCTCTCAGCAGCGCCTGCCGGTCAAAGCCCATTTCAACGTGATGGCCTGGAGTGATGATCCAAAAGAGCTGAATGAACTCAAAAATAAAGTCTCTTCCGCCCTGGCGCAAATGGATGCCGCCGTCAAACCCGAAAGCACGGGTGCCCCGCAGATCTGGTGGGCCGGCATCCCTGGCAATGCCGCCGAGTTTCCCATGAATGACAGCTTTGACACCTTTGCAGAACAAGCCGCCTGCTTTCTGAACATGGAAACCGGCTACCGATCCGACCTGATTAAAGACGGCATCCGCTTTTGTGACCGGCTCAGCGGCCGGCCTGTCTACGCCGACCTATTTGTAGGTCCAAGGGCCAAAGGCATCTCCGCCAATATGGGCACGCTGGTTAAAAAGAAGATTACACTAAAAGTCCTGTTTTTCATTTCGTATCATTTAATTTGTTTACAATTCATTTCAATTGCTTTTTAGGGCACAAGTTTTATGACCGAACAGATACAAAATCTAATTAAATCATATCAAATCGACCTAAAAAAACAATACACAATCCATTGATAATTAAACATTTAAATGCGTTTTTGTGCCCCAAAGGTAAGAAATTAAAATAGGGCACCGAATAGGGCACATTTTTCTTGCTTTTGATTGGTAAATATTGACTTAATTAAAAATTAAAAAGCCCTTAAATCATTGATTTTAAGGGCTTTTAGTGTTGATTAAACTTAAAAGTGTCGGGATGGCGGGATTCGAACCCACGACCTCCAGCACCCCATGCTGGCGCGATACCGGGCTACGCTACATCCCGAAAACAAATCGGTGATTACCGTAAATGTGGCGCAAATTTAAAATATTTGTAGAAATTTCAAAAAACATTCTCAAATATCTAAAAACTACAAAACACGCTTCACCTTCTCGTTTTCCTTCTGCTCCAGAGTCATTTGTTCGAGGTTTTTCTGGCGTGTTTTTTTCAGGTGAGTACTGAGCTTTGATCCCGGAAAATGGGGATTTTTACGGAGTTCGGTGATATTGATGCGTAATGCCTGTCCCCTTCTCCACAGGTATCCACCTGCGGTAATGGTATTTTCATCATTGATGGCCCTTGAAATGTTATCATTACCAATCCCGGTAATCCTGGAAGCCTCTAAACCACTCTTAAATGACCTCATCCAGCGTCCATTAAGATCGTACTGGGAAATGCCAAACTTAATGTCAATGATACGTGAGGCTACGGCAATTTTTTTCTTCGTAGATCTTCTCCAAATAAAACCACCATAGGTCCATGCCCGTCCGTTGATCACTTTTCGGATGCCCTGATAATGTACGCCCACTGCCCTTCCTGCAGCTTTTGTATCGATGTGAGTCGCTACCAGGTTTCCTTCCATATCATACTGTCCAATTTTCTGCTGTTGCTTGGAAAGCGGTGAACCACCAGCGTAAGGACGCTTTTTCAGCAAAGCCTGTACATCGATCTCCGGCTCCATCCCATATCGCCATATATAACCGCAGGCGGTAGCACCTGTTTCGGGATCCAATGCACGGGTGATGTTTGTTCTCACAGTTTCCATTGCCTTTGCAGCTTCGGCCACGCTCGAATAGCTTTGAAGGAATTGGCCTTTTAGCGAATACCTGCTAATCTTTAACATACTTGAATTAACATTATAATAAATAAATCTATTGAATTATCGCGGTAATATTAGTTATTTATCAAAACATATAAAAATGCATTTTGGTTCAATAGAACTAAAAATAGGTTTTTTACCTATCTTCGCAACAAAAATGCAAGCTGTTCTATCGCTGCGATTCGTTCGGAGAGGAAAGTCCGGGCAACACAGGGCATCTCGCTTCCTAACGGGAAGAGGTTTGGGGCTGAACACCCGAGCTATGGAAAGTGCCGCAGAAAATACACCGCCGATGGCCGAAAGGTACAGGTAAGGTTGAAAACGTGAGGTAAGAGCTCACGACTTTTGCCAGTGATGGCGAGGTTGGTAAACCCCGGGAGTTGAAAGACCAAATAGGCTAACGCATGTAGGGCTGCCCGTCCGATGTTAGTGGGTAGGTCGTTAGAGACAAATGGCAACATTTGTCCTGGATTAATGGTAGAAACCCGGTATTTTTACCGGGAACAGAACCCGGCTTACAGGCTTGCATTTTTTTATTTTGATAAAAACAATATATTAGCGCGGATAATAAATATACTGAGCAATACCCTATGGCAAAATTGTTAATAATTGATGACGAGAGAGCAATAAGAAGCACATTACGTGAAATCTTAGAATACGAAAATTACGAGGTTGATGATATTGACAATGGTGTTGATGGCCTGGACCTGATCAAAAAGAAAAAATATGATCTGGTACTTTGCGACATTAAAATGAATAAAATGGACGGTATGGAAGTGCTCGAACAAGCACTAGCTTACAGTCCTGATCTTCCTTTTATCATGATCTCCGGTCATGGAACTGTTGAAACCGCAATTGAAGCCAGTAAAAAAGGCGCTTTCGATTTTATTTCTAAACCGCCTGATCTAAACAGGCTCCTGATCACCGTTAGAAATGCCCTCGACAGAGGCACATTGGTGACGGAAACTAAGGTTCTTAAAAGAAAGGTCAGCAAAACCAGGGATATCCTTGGTAGTTCAGACAATATCAATAAGATCAAAGAAACCATTGAGCGCGTTGCTCCTACCGAAGCCCGTGTGCTGATCACTGGCGCAAATGGTAGCGGTAAAGAATTGGTTGCAAGATGGTTGCATGAAAAATCTAACCGGGCCGACAGCCCGCTTATTGAGGTAAACTGCGCAGCTATTCCTTCCGAATTAATTGAAAGTGAACTCTTTGGACATGAAAAAGGATCTTTCACCTCTGCCGTTAAACAACGGATAGGTAAATTTGAACTGGCCAATGGTGGTACACTTTTCCTGGATGAGATTGGCGACATGAGTCTATCTGCGCAAGCCAAGGTACTTCGCGCGCTACAGGAACACAAAATCACGCGTGTTGGCGGAGAAAAGGAATTGGAAGTAAATGTGCGCGTACTTGCCGCAACGAACAAGGATTTATTAAAAGAAATTGAAGATGGCAACTTCCGGATGGACTTATACCACAGGCTGAACGTGATCAACATCCATGTTCCGCATCTGCGAGAAAGGATTGAAGACATTCCTGAGATCGCACAGAGCTTCCTGGAGGACATCTGCAAAGACTATGGCATGCCGGTCAAGAAGATCAGTGACACTGCAATGGTTGCATTGCAGAACCTGCCCTGGTCAGGTAATGTCCGCGAATTGCACAATATGATCGAACGTCTGATCATCCTGAGCGATAAAACAATTACAGAGCATGACGTGGTGGCTTTTGCCAACCCGGGTGGTGGTACCAATATCGGTGCAGCACAGGCTGGAGGAAATGGTAACCATTCAAATAACAACACAGGTTCTATTAATTATGATAAATTCAGCAATTTCCAGGATTACAAAGATCACGCGGAAAGGGAATACATCAAGTTTAAACTGGAGAAAAACAATTGGAATGTGAGTAAAACGGCTGATGACATCGACATTCAGCGCAGTCACCTCTACAGCAAAATAGAAAAATTTGGATTGAAAAGAACTGCTGAATAGCAGTTCTTTTTCATTTCATATAATCGGCCTGCCTACTGAGCAGCGCACGGTATTTATTGAATATTGCAGTCTTTGAAATAAAGCCGAGGTATTTAGACTCCTGATCCAACACCGGCAACAACCAGAGGTTTTCCTTTTCCATTTTCTGCAGCACAACTTTCAGGTCGTCTCCAATAAAGACAATATCAGGTGCTGACCTAACCATGTCATGCAGTGAAAATACCCCTCCCTGATTGACTTTCCTTAGTATATCTTCTACATAAAGCAAGCCTTTAAAATGCTGCTCTTCATCCAGAACAGGAAAGATGTTGCGTTTTGACTGGAGGATTTCATTCATCCTGGATGAGATCAGGTCGTCCTCATTCAAAACCAGATAATCCTTTTCCACCAGGTATTTGAGTTTCATCATGTTCAGTACCGTAGTATCTTTATCTTCGTGAGACAGTAAATCGCCCTTTTCAGCCAGCGGTTTGGTATAGATGGAATGCTGATATTTGCTCCGGTTGATTAAGTACGCAATTGCGGATGTGATCATCAGTGGCACCATCAGGATGTACCCCCCTGTAATTTCAGCGATTAGAAAAATACCGGTCAATGGTGCATGCATGATTGCACTTAAGGATGCGGCCATACCTGCAACAATGAAATTTGGGATACTCAAATTTGCAATACCTAACGTATTGACCGTGAAAGCTACCACAAAGCCCAGTAATCCACCAATGATCAGACTCGGTGCAAATGTTCCACCATTGCCCCCGGCACCAAGTGTCACCAATGTTGCAGCAGATTTAGCAAAAGCGGTGACTAAAGTAAAAGTGATGACAATCCAGGGAACATTGCTATAAGAGGAAAATAAACTGTTCTGTACTACAGAACTGTAATTGCCGGCGAGGAGATTTTTGATGGTAATATAGCCTTCGCCATACAAAGTGGGAAAAAGGAACACCATCATGCCCAGGATCAAACCACCCAATACTACCTTTTTGTAGGGCGACTGGATTCCATAAAAAAAAGACTTGATGTTGCTATTCGCTTTGGTAAAAAAAATAGAGAATAGCCCTATAATTAAGGCCAATACAATATAATAGAAAAGAGCATCCAGTTTCCAGCCTTCCGTAACCAAAAAGAACAGTTGTTCGTTGTAAAATAACCGCGCTACCACTGCCCCCGTAGCCGAAGCCAGTAATAAAGGAATAAATGCGGGAATCGTAAATTCGGGAAGCAGGATTTCAATGGCAAAAACAATACCTGCAATCGGGCTATTGAAGGCTGCTGCGATACCTGCCGCAGCCCCGCAGGCCAGCAACATCGTAGTTTCACGATAGGATAGTCCCAGAAATCGTCCTAAGGCAGAACCAATTCCACCCCCACTGGTAACGATCGGTGCTTCGAGACCAGTAGAACCCCCAAAACCAACGGTCAAGGCAGCGGTAATCATCTGCGAGTAGATGTTGTGGAAGGCGATCTTACTCGAATTCTTAGAGATGCTATACAGCACAGGTGTAAGACCAGTCTCAAACTTAGATTTACGGATGAAATGCCGGACATACATTACAGAAAGCAGGATTCCGATAAAAGGGAAAAAGAAAAACAGATAGTATTTGTATTCCCAATGAAATCCATCCTGCAAGAAAGCTTCGATGTGGTGGGTCACCGCTTTAAGCAGAGAAGCTGCTAAGCCCGCCAGTACCCCCACAATCAGGGCAGCTATAACCAGAAAGTTACGGTTGGAGATCTTGGTTCTCCGGTATTGGTTTATGGTGTCCAGATAATTGACCATCCGTACATACATCGCAATTGGGTTTAAGCATCAAATTTATCCAACAGTTTGATGAGCGTTGCAAAATCTTTAGGGTATGGTGCATCAATGAAGATCTCCTGATCATCAAGTCCTTTGAAAGTGACAAAACGGGCATGCAGGGCAAAACGTTTCATGATCGGCTGCTCTTCTTCGTCTTTAGACAAGCGATAACCTTTCTTGATGCTTGACAAAAACACCGGCTTTCCTTTATACATATGATCGCCCACAATTGCAGCACGCTGCGTAGCAAGGTGGATCCGGATCTGGTGCATTCTTCCTGTGATGGGTTTACATTCAACCAGAGTATAATGTCTGTAATTTTTTAGCGTATTAAAATAGGTTTCTGCCCGCTTCCCTTCTTTTCTATCGATGGTCACGTTCTTGTTTCCATCGTTAAGGATCGGCAGATCGATGAACAAGTCATTGAAAGTAAATTGTCCGTCTACCACCGCATGATAAACCTTATTAACTTTGCGACGCTCGAATTGCATCGAAGCGTGGCGATAAGCTTCTGGAGTTTTAGCGATGATAATCGCTCCTGAGGTTTCTTTATCCAAACGGTGACAAACCTGTGCATCATCTGAATACTGTTTGGCCAGGCGGAGGATATTGACTTCGCCGGAACCTCCGCGCTCATCTAGCGAGGCTACAAATGGTGGTTTATTGACGACGATATAGTCATCGTTCTCGAAAAGGATGAGGTCTTTAAAATTTGGATACTTCACTCGGTAATTTTATGTAAAGCACAAAAGTACGGATTCAGTGGGACAATATGGTCCTGCAGACTGAAATATTGACAGTTCCAAAGCATTGGCATAAGAGTTGGACATTTCGAAATATTCATCAAAACGGATCATATTATGGGATTAGCAGGATATTACCTCATTGCAGGAATTATGTTTGTAGTCGGCCTCATCGTAAGTGGCCGGCTGAAAAGTAAGTTTCAAGCGTATAGCCAGGTCGGACTTCGAAATGGAATGAGCGGACAAGAAATTGCTGAACAGATGTTACGCGACAACGGAATATATAATGTTCGGGTGATATCTACTCCTGGTCAACTTACAGACCACTACAATCCCGAAGACCGAACGGTAAACCTAAGCGAAGATGTTTTTTATGGCAGAAGCGTGGCCGCAGCAGCGGTAGCTGCACATGAGTGCGGACATGCAGTTCAACATGCCACAGCTTATAGCATGCTTAAGTTCCGGTCAGCTATTGTGCCGCTAGTAAACATCAGTTCACAGCTTTCTCAATGGGTGATCCTGGCAGGTCTGGGCTTCATGATAGGACGCTCCAACCCTACCGTTTTACTGATTGGGATCGTGTTGTTCGCTATCACTACCCTATTTACGATCATCACCCTTCCCGTAGAGTGTGATGCCAGCTCAAGAGCGTTAAAATGGCTGGAAAGGCAACGAATCACTATTGGAAGCGAGCATGATCAGGCAGCGGACGCACTAAAATGGGCAGCCCGAACTTATGTAGTCGCGGCTATCAGCTCCATAGCAACACTATTGTATTACATCTTGCTATTTATGAACAGCAGGGACAGGGAATAAAAAAACCGGGAGCAGAACTCCCGGTTTTTCATGGCCATCATTACTTGATGAACTCAGCTATTTTCTTATCGACATCTTCGCCACGGAGGTTCTTAGCTACAATTACTCCTTCAGGATCGACCAGAAAGTTCTGAGGGATCGCAGAGATGCCATATTTAACTGCAACTTCACTTTTAAAACCCTTGAGATCACTTACCTGGATCCAAGGCATCCCGTCATGCTTCACTGCATTTAACCAGGCGGCTTTTGTTTCATCCAAAGAAATCCCCACAATTTCGAAGTTTTTATCTTTGAACTGGTTGTAGGCCTTTAGCAAATGCGGATTCTCCGCACGGCAAGGGACACACCAACTGGCCCAGAAATCGACCAGCACATATTTACCCTTCAGGGAAGAAAGCTGAAAAGTATTGCCTTTGTCGTCCGTCTGTGTAAAATCAACTTTTTTTCCTATTGCTATCTGTTTCGCTTTATCATATTTGGCTGTCACATTTTTACCTGTGAAGCTGGCCAACACCCTCGGACTTAATTTAGAATAATAAGGCTCAAATGCTACCGGATCTATGACCGCCATCTTATTGTCCCTGATGAGATCCAGGGAAACATACGAATCAGGATGGCTGAAAATAAAAGAATCTGTTGCTGCCTCTATCTTAGCGTAGAGCGGCTTGGCCTCTGCCTGCATCTTTTTGATCAGTACGGTATCCTTTACTTTCGCATAGTATACTTTCGCGAATCGCTGACTGATGTCCTTGAACTCCGCGAGCATCACAGCAGTTTTTGAATTGTAGAGGGCAAAATCTGCCTGAGCCTGGGTACCGATGATGGAGGCATTTTTCATACTGTCCTTCATCAGCACTTTGTACTTGCCTTTTTCCAGATAAAACTCCTGATAGTCTTCTGTTCCTCTTCTGCTACTATCCTTTTTCAAAGGAGCCAAAGTTAAATAGGCTTTATTGCCAAATGCAGTAGTACCTTTTAAACTGAACTTACCGCTTTTAACCATGGAACTATCCTTTGCATCTTTTCCCTCGCTATTCTTATAACTCAAAAAAACGATTTTATCTTTGGCAGCAGCCGGAAGTTTTCCGGCGATCTCAAATTTATCCTGAGCCATACTGGTCCCTGCAGACAGCATAAGGAACAGAGCTATTGTGTTTTTCATATTCATGATGATTTTAATAGGTTGATTATTTAATCAGTTCCTTCAGTTTCTCGGTCAGTGCTTCTCCCCTCAGGTTCTTAGCGATGATCATTCCCTGCGGATCAATCAGAAGGTTCTGCGGAACGGAATTGATGCCATACATCACAGCGACTTCGTTCTTCCAGCCTTTCAGGTCGCTAACATGGATCCATGGCAGTCCGTCTTTTCTAACGGCTTCCGCCCAAACTGCTTTACCACCTGGATAATCAAGCGACACACCCACGATCTCAAAGTTTTTGCCTTTCAATTCATTGTATGCCTTTACTACATTAGGGTTTTCAGCTCTGCAGGGGCCGCACCAACTGGCCCAAAAATCTACCAGTACATATTTGCCTCTTAAGGAAGATAAAGTAAATGGCTTATCGTTGAGGTCATTTTGAGTGAAGTCAGTAGCCTTAGCACCAGCTTGACGCCTCTTACCGATCTCAATTTTCTCGGCTGTGCGCTGGCCAAGCGGAGAAGATTTTAATGCAGCAGAAAAGCGATGAAATAGGGGTTCTACTTTTGCAGGCTCAAAATGATTATCCAACACATACATGTTGTATGCATACAGTCCGGCAAATGAGTTCAGATGACTCTCTGCAAATTTCAAGCTGATCTCTTTGTTCAATGCAACGAGTTTCTGAATGCTGTCGGCCGCTTTTTTACGCTCTTCCAATGGTTTTACATAGCTGCCATCTGCGTTTTTCTTACCGAATTCGTCTTGCAGTTTCATGATGCTAGCGGTGACAGGCTTGATCTGTGCCTCTCTTTCGGCATTTTCACGGTCTGCTACTGAGCCGTTGATTTTTGCTTTGCTGATGAGGTCTGTTCCAACGATGGAGATCTTGGAGTTTTCGATAAAAAAACTTTGGGAGTCGCGCTGATTACCCGAATCAGCTGCACCATTACGTCTAACCGTGATGAGTGCAGATTGGGGTTCATCTACAGTACCTTTAAACTGAAACTGGCCATTTTTTATTTCCACAGAATCTACTTCTTTCCAGCCCTCATTTTTATACAAAACAAGGTATGCTTTAGCCGGGCCTTTCACCTCGGGCAATTTACCCGAAATGATATAGCTTTTTTGAGCTGCTGCCATTAGTGGCAGCAGCAGGAAAACTGAAAATATTGTTTTTTTCATATCTTTCATTTATAGATTACAATGCAATTAATTCAACAACAAAATCCCGCCCACAAGACCTATGTTGTAAATGACTGTAGCAGATTGCACATATGGATTTGCGGTCAAAATGGTAAAACGTAGATATCTGGCCGTAGTTAATGAAGGCATTTTTATCGTCTGCATTCTAGCATTATTATTGACATTAACTGCATACGTCCCCTTATCCACCCAGTTTACATTATCTAAACTCGTTTCCACTTTAGCTGAAGTGGTCATGCCTCCAATAGCAGCGGTTACATTAGTTGGAAAGAAATAGTCCAATCCCGAAAAAGTAACATTTCTTTGAAAATCAATACTTACCCATTGTGGCAATTGCAGGGTATTAGAACTCGCCCAAAAAGTTGTAGCTGTATTTGCATCTACTGCTCTGGCAGCTGCATTAACTCCAAGTGTAGAAGATGCGGTGGCGGTAAGGGTATAAGTAGAATGATCTACATACCTTGGAGCACCGGTGTTAAATACATAATATACAACCTTGCGAAGTGCTGGATCCTGCGGCTTTCCGTCTACAGCCGTAATAACGAGTGGAAGCACATAGGTGCTGTAAGGTCTAAGTGAGGTTTGCACACTAAGGTTTAGCACAGCCGCTTCCGAAAGGCTGCTTCCGGCTGCAATGGCGACGGTTGGTTTATAATAAAGATAGGTCGGCGTTGGAAGTAACAGCGCTGCATTGCCATACTTCAATCTATAATTCGCTATTTTAGCGGTATCCGCTGCAAAAGTTACAAAATGTACATCTGAAGAGGTACCAACTAACATTGCTTTCATTTCCAGGCTAAGCACCGTTGGCTCCTTGATATCTAATGCTTGTGCCACTACCTCTGTTGAGGCCGGCAGATCAAAAGTTACACTTCCTTCTGGCAGAGTCTCGCGGCTGGTCTTGTCTTTTTTGCAAGCCACTAATAACAGTATGAATGAACAAACTGCTATTATGTTTAATTTAAGTGCTTTCATCGATATAATTTAATATGGATTTTGTGGCATATTCGGGTTAAAACTCATTACCTGAACAGGTATTTGCAGTGTATATTTATTGCTTTTTGGCTCTAGTGTGGCCACAACACTACCCTGTGCATCATATCTGTATACTGTACCCATTCTTCCCTCTTTGTCTAAGCGGCGCATATCGAACCAACGCAGGCCAGCAAAGCCCAATTCGTGATCTCTTTCTGATAAAACTTCCTGTAAGACGTTTTCTTGTATCGTTGAGGAATATTTCACATAGGTTGCTGTTGGAAATCTATTTCTACGTACATCATCCAAATATTGCAATGCTGTACTTAAATTATTAGCACGTGCGGCGCTTTCCGCAGCAATTAGCTTCATTTCCTGCACAGAGGTTCCTGTGTTCGTGTAATAATAATTGGTAACCGGCGTGACGAGTGGAGGGGAATATTGAGTTGCGCCCCTTGTGGTAAACCTAAACCCATCTGTATTGGTGTAAAATTTTCTAACCCTTAGATCATTGGCGGCAAAGCTATTCATGTAGTCGAGCGTAACTGGAACTGCAAATACCAGATTCATACGTCCATAAATTACATCGGATTGAAGGCCCAGCATATTGGATGTTGGGTTGGCACCATTCAAATCAAGAATTACTGCGTTGGTATTTGCCAGAGCCAATTCTGCATATTTTTGCGCCTCAGGGTAATTCAAGGCATAAAAATATAACCTTGATAATAAGCTATATGCTGAAGCTGTTGATCCGCGATATCTGTTTGTGCTGTTATCAGCGGGAAGGTCCGGAATAGCAGCATTCACATCATCAATAATGTGCTGGTATATTTCAGCAACAGTAGCACGCGGAGGCGTTTTTTGACTTACATCATCTGAAGTCACAAAAGGTACCGCCAAGTCGGTCGAGGCTGTAGCAGCATCGTATACTTTCCCGTATTCATTCAGCAGGTAAAAGTATTCCAAAGCGCGGGCAAGCAGCGCTTCTGCTTTAAGGGACCTTTTCTTAGTGTCTGTCCCGCCTGTCGCATTATCAATGCCTACAAGAACTGTATTATACGAACTGATCTTTGCATAATGTTCAGACCAGATCAGGGGTGCTGTAGTGACATCGAAGGAATACTGTGGCGCCCAGGTGTACAATAGCTGCACGGAACTGGTAGGTGGCGTGGTAATGCTCACAACATCCACATTATCACCTAGAAAATTCACAATGGCTTGCTGTCCACCAACTCCTAACACAAGCGTTTGGTCGTTCATCCATTGATCGTAGTCATTTACTGTTGTAAGCAGTCTTTTCCCTTTTGGGGTAATATCGAGGTACTTATCGCAACCTGTAATTAACAGGGCACCTAACATCAACAAAAGTGATAGGTTTTTAATTTTTTTCATCTTTATGTTATTAAAAATTAGTAAAAATACCAATAGTGTAAGTAGGTGTCACGTATGATTTTACATAACTTCCGGTGGCCATGCTAAAATTATGTCTGTTAAGGCCAAGGGAATACAAGTTTGAAGCTTGAGCTTTAATTTCAAAATTCTTAAACCCTGCACTTTTTATGAAATTTACTTTATCTAAATTATAAGAAAGTGTCAGATCACCTAAGGTGATGTAATCTCCATGCACGACAGACTGCTCTGACCAATTGTAAACATTGTTTGAATTGGCACTCGATAAAAATGCAGCGAGACTTTGTACATCCGTATTCATTTCGTCTCCCGGTGCTTTCCAATAATTACCTGATCCTTCTAATGCCCTTGATGCCGAAGGACTAGGTCTTGGCACCCTTACTTTAAATCCTCCGTAATAATTGATCATTGCGAATACATAGAAACTACCCACATCAACCCTGTTACTTAAACCGCCATTGATAGTTGGAATAGATGAACCTAAATAATGGGTAAGCCCTGAAGTTTCACTTGCCAATGCTGCTGCCGTCGCATTACCCGCTGAATTAATATTCGTTGCCAGTAAATTTCCTTGAGGATCTCTTACTAGTGGATATCCTGCATTATCAAGACCCGCATAATCATAGCCAAACATGGCACCTACCGGAAAATCTTTCACATAACCTAAATTCAACAAAGCTGTCGGAGTGTAATCGCCTTTCCGGTAAACTTCCAACACCTTACTGGTATTACGGGACACTACAATTCCTGTGTTCCAGTTGAAATTATTTGTAGATATCCAATCGGCATGTAAACTAAACTCTAAACCCTTGTTGCGAATGTTAGCCTGATTGATTAGCGTGGGGCTTATTCCAAGTGTAGGATCTATCAGTACATTACCTAATAAATCAGTACTATTTTTTTGGTAGTAGTCAACTGTTCCAGTGACATTTTTAAAAATGTCAAAATCTAAGCCCACGTTAAAGTTTCGTGTTTGTTCCCAACGCAGGCTGCTGTTTGCATAGGACTGCAAACCAAGCGGTTGATTATTTGCTGGAATATAAGGATTTACAGTAGATTTGGCAATTACCTGTGGAAGGGATAATTTGGCCACATTACCATTAAATCCATAAGCTGCTCGCAGTTTAAGCAGGTTTATCCAGGCGATATCTTCCATGAAATCTTCCCTATGGATGTTCCAGGCTGCACCCAGGGACCAAAGTGGTTTATACTTATATTTTGGATTGGTACCAAAAAGGTTCGACTGATCTATACGGATACTTCCGGTAATCGAATATTTGTTTTGATAAGAATACACAATGTTTGAATAGCCCGATAAAAAACGATCCTCTGCAGATTGCTGGTTAAAGAAATTATTTATCAAACCAGTGTACGAAGGCGAAGTGATCTGGGTACCCCGAACCGTTGTAGACCCTAAATTTATTAAGCCAAAATCTACCCCCTGCAGCGCCAGAGTTTCATCATTATATCCAAAAGCAGAAGTCAAATTACTTTGGCTTTTCAAAGACCTCATTTCAGCACCCAATATGGCATTGAAGGAATGATCACCAATAACTTTATTGTAGTTTAACTGCGCCCGCGCTGTATAACTCGATGTACTTCCGTTTTGCTGCCGTAAAAAAGAGCCGAATGGGATGCTATACTTCATCGTACCATCTGCATTTTTGATCGTATAAGCGTTTATAGCTTGTTTTACTTCCGAAGATTCCTGGTTGGCAAGGTGATCGCTATTAGATCGTGAGGTCTCATAAATTCCACCAAATGATAAATCAAAACCAGCGCCTAATCCATATCTAAAATTGGCTGTAATGCGGTTATTGATCGTGCGTGTTTTATCAGTGATCTCATTGAAATCTATCAAGGGGTAATACATATTATCCTGAAAACCCTGCGACATAATAAAGTTGTTAAAAGGCACAGCAATGCTAGATCCTATCATTGGGGCAGGATTACCATTCACATCCTGGTAACGCTCAAAAGGAGCCGCTGAATTTACTCCCGGCACGGGTGCGCTATTGGAACGCTGCTCCTGGTAATCTGTGGTTAATTCAAGCGAGAGCTTTTTGGACAGCTTTAATGTAGTGCGCCCAGAAAGGGAAAACCTGTTATCATCATTCTTGAGTTGCGACTGTAGGTTCCCTGTATAATTGGCCGTAATGTAATATAAGGCATTATCGTTTCCACCGGAAACATTAAAATTGTGTGTCCGGGTTACCGCATTGCGAAGGAATAAATCACTGTAATCTTCAAGATTATCATAGCTTGACATTTCAGCCAGGGTATTCGCAGCCTGATCAGCAGTAATCATATTGCCTGCAGCCTGAGCTAAAACGTAGTAAACAGGCGATCTGTTGATACGGCCCTGAGCCCCTGAAAACAATAAACCATAAGATTGATTATTTACATTGGCAGCCTGGGTAGCAGCCCAATAACCTACATTGATAGCAGAAGCATCTTTTGCCCAGCGGTAACGGCTGTAATTTTCTTTTGGTGTTACGCCCAGCGTAGTTCTAAACGTAAATTGGGCTAGACCTGCCTTAGCCTGTTTTCTTTCGATTACAATTACCCCATTGGAGGCCCTTACACCATATACAGTAGCGGCGGCGGCATCTTTGAGGATCGTCACCGACTTTATTTCGTTCGGGTCTATCATATCCAGTGTAAGATCTGTTGGATATCCATCTACTACGATCAAAGGAGTTTGATTTGCCGACATGGTAGATATTCCCCGAATATTAAACAGTGATCTTGATGTGGTCGTTGTACTACCAGGAAGTGTGCTGGTAAACTGGACGTTGTTATTGATCATCAATCCCGGTAGCCTGTTTACCAAACCATCCAGAAAATTGGTACTAATTCTGGCCTCATATTCTTTAGTGCCAATCTGCGAAACCGCTCCAGTGCTCTGTTCAGGCTTGATCCGCTGATAGCCCGTATTCACTACCACCTCTACCTCATTCAATTTACCTACATCCATCTGCATACGGATGACACCTAAATCCTTGGCTGCACTAAGTTCCTTCGTCACAAACCCCGTATACGTGATCACCAATACTGCATTTTCCTCCACATTTTGCAGGAAGAAAGATCCATCTGAACCGGTTCTAACACCTTGCTTCTGTCCCTTGACAACAACAGTAGCTCCCGGAAGTGGACTTCCCAAACTATCCACCACACGACCCCGCACATCAATATTGACAAAAGCTGCACGCAACTGATCCATAATAGAAGGTTGAACGCGCTCAACTACAATAAATCTATCCGTAATAGAGTACCTAAAGTTCTGATTACTAAAAAGCACCTTAAGCGCCTCTTCAAGTTCAACATTCTTTAGATTAATGGTCACTTTTTTTGCATTCTCCACATCTTTGGAGTTGAACACAAAATCATAACCTGTCAGCGCACGTATTTTATCTATCACATTTCCCAGTGTAGCACCTTTTTCATTTAAAGTTACTTTTTGGGCATAACTCCCGGCTGCATTTGCCTGGATCAAGAAAGTGGTCATTAGTACTATGATTAACTTCATAATTACTAGAATTTTTGAAGGCAGCCAGCTAAATGGCTTACCACGGTTTAAAGCACAGTTTTCCATACTTCGTCGTTTGTTTGTATTCAGACACAGGGGGTCGACGACAGACCGTCATTATTGCTTTGTTGAGCAATAATACCTATGTTTGAATTGGTTTGAGTTGATAATTGATTGTTAGCAAATAATTGTTCTTCCTGATCTTGATCAGGAATGGTTGCTCAAACTATAGCCGGAAAGTGTTCGCAGCACTCTTCGGCTTTTTTATTTAAAAGCCCCTTTTCTCCCTTGATCTTAGTAGCGTAAAATTTCTTTCATAATTGGTGGTTTAGGTGTTGAGTATATGGTTGATTTGGGTGATTATTTCATTACTGTAACTGTTTTTCCTGATATGGCAAACTTTACACTACCTGTCGTCTGCATGCGTTCCAGCACCGCCGATAAGTTTCTGGACCTGGACACTGCCCCGCTAAATGGCTCGTCCCTCGGTGCGTCAGCAGCGTAAACTACTTTCACATCGTACCATCGCGACAATTCCAGCATCACACTTTCCAGGGATTTGTCCTTAAATTGCGTATTGCCATTCTTCCAGGCAATAGCTTCCTCCAAATTGGCATTTTCGATCTGAATATGACCGCTGTTTATCGCTTGTTCACCAGGTCTTAAAATAAATGAAGCTTGAGGAGCAGTAGAAGTCGTGCTCAGTCGAACTGAACCTTCCAATAGGGTTGTTTTGACGGCAGGCTCATCCTGATAAGCCTTTACGTTAAAATGCGTACCCAAAACCCTCAGTTCCTGTCCGGCAGATTCTACGATAAAAGGATGTTCAGGATCTTTCGCGATCTCAAAATATGCTTCTCCGGTCAATTTGACTTTACGGAGTCCTTTCTCATTCAGCGAAGCTGAGTAGGTAAGTCCGGAAGCCGCATTCAACCATACCCTGGACCCATCAGGCAATTTCAATTGATAAATTTCCCCTCTACCGGTCGACAGTGTATTGATGCTGTTTTCCTTTGAATTCCCTGAAATTTCATAGACCAATTGTCCATCAGCAGTTTTAGAGATGCTCACTCCGGATTCGCTTGCGAGTTTACCGTTTACCGCGCTGTCCAGGTGTATTTGTTTTCCATTAGCCAGCGTTAACGTGGCCCCCACCCTTCCGGGTGCTGCATCGCCTGCATACCGGATCTCTGTAACCTTCGTATCGGATATTTTGTCTCTAAAAAACCAAAGACCAGAAAAGACCATCAAGAAAACTGCCGCAGCGATTCCGATACGAGGCCATAACTTTAGGGTTTCTTTAAGTGCTACACTTCGGTTTTGTTGAATATGTTGTTGCAGTTGTCCCTGAATGTGATTCAGCCTTTGATCTACATCCTTATACTGTAATTCTGATATAATTTCCTGTTTCAGTTCCAGCAGGATCGCATCTTTCAAAGCTGCCTCATTCTCCTGCAGCCTGAAATGGCCCAGCAATTCTACGATCTCTGCATTGCTACATTGATCATTTAAATATTTTATAAATAAGCGTTGTTGTGATGTCCCCATTTCCTATAATTCAGTACTAATACACGCGAGAATGAAAAACCAATGAATACAAAATGCATTTTTCTTCATTTTTTTTAAAATTGATTAGATTTGAACTTAAACATACCAGAATCCTTTGATCATCTTAGCAGATACGCTTCAGAAAAACTTGATTATTCGCCTCAAAAACGGCGATGAACTGGCTTTCAATGAACTCTATAGCGCATACAGCAAACCCATGTACCTGAAGATTCTACGGATGGTAAAATATAAGGATACTGCAGATGAACTGGTACAGGAACTGTTCATTAAACTCTGGGATAACCGTACAAAGATTGACGTGGAAAAATCTTTTCAATCTTTTATGTATACCATCGCCCAAAACCTGGTCTATAATTATTTCAGGAAGGTTGCCTCCGACAATAGCCTAATTGAGTCCCTGCTACTTCGCGGTACCGATCCCGACTTGAGTGCTGAAGAGCTTTTACTCAATAAGGAATCTTATGCCCTGCTGCAACAAGCTATTGATCAGCTTTCTCCTCAACGTAAAATGGCCTTCAACCTCTGCAAAATGGAAGGAAAGAGTTATGAGGAAGCCAGTCAGTTGATGGGGGTATCTGTACCAACAATCAACAGTCACATCACCCAATCTCTGCAATCGATCCGGGCGTACATCCTCAAACACCAGGACAAGGCATTACTGATCATTGGCCTATATTTCAGCATACCGGACAAATAAGATAAAACACAAAAAACCGCATCAGGGATATCCGCAATTTCATTTAATTGAAGAACTGTATTATCTTGCAGTAAACAAAACAGCATGAAACTACACTTTTTCCCCTACTTCATTTTCCTCCTAAGTATAAGTACAGCCGGTTTTTCTCAACAATCAGGCGGAAGGACAGATAAACTCTACACCATGAGCGGCGCAGGCTTTTCTTTTCCTGTCGGTGAAAACAGCGATTTCATGCGTCCGAAGTTTTCCACGACCCTGGGGGTAAACCTGGGACTGGGACAAGGCAACTTATTTCTTTACCCAAAAGCAAGTCTTCATGTGTTTGGATATGATAAAATCGAGCCAGAGCCGGGTTATTCAGCCTCATTGAAAACGGGACGTTCCACTACTTACCTGCTCAACCTGGCTTTGGGTTACAGAAAGATGGTCAATAAATTTGCTTTTTATGGCTTTATAGGAGCTGGTGGTGGCTTTATACTCACACCCAGGGTAAGCGTTGATGCAGTGAATAACGCCGTCGATTTGAGCAATAAAACGAATACTATGGGCATCATAGAACCAGGAATAGGCATCGAATACAATATAGGCGGCGCTAATCTCTTTATAGAAAGCAGCTTCATGAAGGGATTGGGGAAAATCCAAAATTCGCATTTTGCAGCTGTACCGCTTTCTATCGGAATCAAACCCAACCTAAGTAAGGTCTTTAACAGTAAATAATTTAGAGATACGGGTGAATATGACTTGTGTTAAGGATGTGTTCAGGTCCGGTTCATCCCTATGTGATATCACAGTCGTACCTGCGTCATCCTTTAATCGTCGGCAGGTGTCTGAAGGATGATGCAAGGATGAGGTTGATATGGAGCAACTACGTTTCAGACCTTAACGCATTCCGAACACATGGTTATTCTTTCTTTGACGTAAAAAAAAGAGGATACTTGTCGGTATCCTCTTTTCTGATAAATCTTAAACCATGCTTATGCTGACAATGCAACACCCTTAAATTGACCGCTGTACATTTTCAGTTGAGATTTCAAGACCTGCCTGGCCATGTGAATCCTTGTTTTTACTGTACCTATTGGAATCTGAAGTTCATCTGCAATTTCATGGTATTTATAACCTTCGAAATACTTCAAGAAGGGAACTGAATATTCTGGCTGAAGTTTTTCTAAAGCCTTATTAATGTCTTCCATCATAAATTTATTTTCACCCAGGTTGCTGGTTGCACTGTGGCTCAGTTGAAAAGAGGATAAATCTTCCGTAGTATCGATAAAGGATTTCCGTTTTGCGCCCCTGCGGTAATCATTGATAAAAGTATTGCGCATAATGGTATACAACCAACCTCTTAAATTCGTACCTTCTTTATATAGGTTGTGATAACGTATGGCCTTGATGATGGTATCCTGCACCAAGTCATTGGCATCTTCCACATCATTTGTAAATTTCATCGCAAAGCTTTCCAAACAGGAGCGATGGTTGCAGATTTCGTTGTTCAAAGTAATGTTTTCCATAGGTAGATGTTTTTAATTCTTTTTTTTCAGTAGGTATCATCGTCAATACAATCAGCGTACCAAATCATGGAGTAATTTTCGCTCAAAAAATTAATGATTTATTAATTTCATAGCAGAATATGGATTTCACTACAAAAAAGCCATCTAAATAGCTAGAAAAAAATGAAAAGAAAATTAATACAATTAAATTGGCACAATTGATGCTTAAACGCCTGCCCTATTCTCTACCATGATAATTTTACAGAAAAGCATTTCAATTTATTCCAAAACAAAAACAAACAGCCTTAACTATATTTATATTTGAGTTAGCGGAGGACCTTAAAATAACCGCGAAACAACCAAACACCGACATCATGATTTCCTTAACCATCAATCAGCAAGCATACCAGGTAGATGCAGATCCGGACATGCCACTACTTTGGGTATTACGAGACCTCATCGGTCTTACCGGAACTAAATACGGATGCGGCGTAGCACAATGTGGAGCTTGTACCGTTCATATCAATGGCAATCCCGTCCGATCGTGTTTATATCCGGTTTCCGCCGTTGGCAATGCCAAGATCACCACGATAGAAGGACTTAGCAAAAATGGGGAACATCCTGTTCAGCAAGCATGGGAAGAACTGGATGTGGCCCAGTGTGGCTATTGCCAGTCCGGTCAGATTATGGCGGCGGCTGCACTGCTCAAACGCAATCCAAAACCTACTGATGCCGACATAGATGCGGCCATGAGTAATATTTGCCGTTGCGGTACACAGGTACGCATCCGTAGGGCAATCCATTCGGCTGCTCAGAAGGGAGGAATCAAAAAATGAGTATAGAAAACACATTATCCAGACGTCAGTTTCTCAGCATAGCCGCACTTGCCGGCGGAGGCATGATGATGGGGTTTTCCATGCTGGCAAAAGCCACAACGGAGGATACAGAGGCTGAAGCGTTCAGTCCAAATCCCTACATCACCATCAGTCCTGACGGTACGATCCTGTTAATGGCACCAAATCCGGAAATTGGCCAGGGGGTTAAAACATCGCTTCCAATGATCATTGCAGAGGAATTGGGTGTAGACTGGAAGCAAATTAAAGTAGAAATTGCCGGCTTGGATGCTAAATATGGGAACCAGATGACCGGAGGCAGCGGGGCCGTACGCAGCCGATACGAAGCCTTAAGAAAAGTAGGCGCTACCGCCAAGACCATGCTGATTGCAGCCGCAGCACAAACCTGGTCTGTTCCTGTATCAGAATGCCATGCAGAAAATGGCAATGTCATCCATCAAGCTACTGGCCGACGGCTGAGCTACGGAGCATTGTCATCCAAAGCCGCTACTCTTCCGATCCCGGAAGAAGTCAAATTAAAAGATCCAAAAGATTTCAAAATCATCGGTACGCGGGTAAAAGACATTGATGTCAAAAAAATCATTACCGGGAAACCACTTTTTGGGATAGATACCCGTAAGACTGGAATGCTGTTTGCAGTAGTGGCCCGTCCACCGGCCTTCGGTAAAAAATTAAAGTCCTTTAGTGACCTGGATACCCGAAAACTAACTGGTGTAAAACAGGTATTGCAGATCAAGAATTCTGTTGCTGTACTCGCTACTTCTACCTGGATTGCCAAAAAGGGACGCGATGCCCTTCAATTAGAATGGGAAGATGCGGGTAAATTGGAGAGTACAAATGAGCACGATGTGGCTTTTAAGGAACTGCTGACTAAAAATGCAGCAAATAATTCGAGAAATGACGGGGATGTAGATGCTGCGATGGCGGGCCCGAGGATTATAGACATCAGCTATGAAGCGCCGACTGTATCTCATGCACAGATGGAACCGCTGAATTTCTTTGCCGACGTCAGAGATGGCAAAGCTGAGCTTTACGGCCCCACACAAGTGCCAGGTTCCCTGCGCAGCCAGGTGGCCCGTGAACTCAATATCGCCCCGGAAAACATCAGCATCGGATTACCTCGTCAGGGCGGTGGATTTGGCAGAAAGCTTCAGCCCGACAATGGTGTGGAAGCGGCCCTCATTTCTGCGGCGGCAAAATGTCCGGTACAGGTGCAATGGACCCGTGAAGACGACATGCAAAATGATTTTTATCGCCCGAGTGCTGCTTTTCGATACAGGGCCGCTTTTGAAAACGGCGAATTGCTGGCCTGGCACCAATCGTCGGTCTGGCTGGGCAGGGGCAGTGCTGCAGATACCTATCCTGCTGGTGCAGTACCCAATTTTCGTTCAGAAAGTCAATCCTTGAATACCAACATTGCCACTGGACCCTGGCGCGCGCCCACACACAATGTACTCGGCTTCGCTGCAGAGAGCTTCATGGATGAAGTATGTCATGAATTAAAGAAAGACCCTATAGCGTTTCGGCTCAGTTTACTGGACAAAGCCAAACAGCAGCCCATAGGTCGGATCAGTTACAATCCCGATAAATTTAAAAGTGTGATCGATCTCGTTGCAAACATGAGTAATTGGGGAAAAACACCTCCAGGCACTTTTAGGGGATTTGCGACCTGGTTCTCCTTCAATACCTATGTGGCACAAGTAGTAGACCTCAAAATGGTTGGTGGCAAGGCCAGGGTGCAAAAAGTATATTGTGCCGTCAATTGTGGCAAAGTGGTGAATCTCAGCGGAGCGGAAAATCAAGTGGAAGGTGCAATTGTAGATGGCATTGGACATGCTTTGTTCACGAAGGTGACTTTCGACAAAGGTGCAGTCGTAGAACAGAACTTTGACACTTACCGATTTTTGAGGATGCGGAATGCGCCACTGGACATTTCCGTCAAATTTGTCCCCTCCGAAGATGCCCCAACAGGCCTCGGTGAACCGGCGTTACCACCAATCGCTGCTGCCCTGGCAAATGCCTTATTCGCAGCAACCGGAAAACGCCATAGAAAAATGCCCTTTGAAGGCTAATAATCGGGCGGGAGTTATTCTCCTGCCCGAAAAGTATTAGAAACGAGTTTACGTGGGCGCTTGCCCTTCACCTCTCCTATCATACTGGATCCGGTACGGTCGATCTGGTCTGGAAAGCGGTTGGATTTGAAGGTCCGAGGCTTCCGCTCACGGTCTTCATCGGCCAGCTTTACACTTATTTTCCTGCCCCTTAGCACCAATCCATTCAGAGCCGAAATGGCGCGATCGGCACCTGCCTGATCAACCATTTCTACAAAACCAAAGCCTTTGTGTTTATGGGTTATTTTATCAGTCAGTAAAGAGATGCTATGTATCATTCCGTGGATGCTGAAGATTTCAATCAGTTCAGCTTCCTGAATATCCAGTGGGTAGCCCACTACAAATAGTTTAATCATGATGTTTTTTCGTGCTGCAAATTTACGCTTAATCCTTCAATTAAAGAAACGCCATATCATATGGGCTTAAACATCCTTGCGCTCAAAATATATTCAAACCTGTATTGAGCATCAGGGAATACCCCTTTACGGAAAGGCAATCACCATGGAAGACCAACACACGAATATCTGCAGCACGGCCTTTAGAAGTCGTAGTCGACTTCCGCAGCCAACATCAAGTGAGGACTCAGGCAAAGCAACTCGGGATCGGTATCAGTCAAGCTGATCAGGTCGAGCAGGCATTGTTGCTTTTCTGGCACTACCCAGCTTTGAAAAAACCGGGCATCCAACCAGGCAATCCCTTCTACGGCGCACATGCGTATTTTTCTGAGTCCTACCGCTTCAAATTCAGCGAGGAACTCCGCAGGTTTATGAAAATAGGCTTGTGCGAGCATACCTGGAAAGGCAGTTGGAGCTTCGTGTTCACCGCTCTGCAGTTCTTGCTTGCACATTGCATAAATATCGGGATGGTGGATCATGCCATTTTGCAAGGCCGCTAGTGTAGTGGCCGCGTAGGTGATTGCAAAGCCAATGATAATTCCTCCGGGTCTCAAAATTCTCCTCGCTTCTTTCAGGGCTGCGATGCGGTCTCCCTGCTGTTGCAAATGATACAAAGGGCCGTGCAGAATGACCAGATCTGCGGTCTGGTCTGCTATAGGTAATCTCCTCGCCTCGCCCAGCACACACTGAAAAGATCTTTTGCTTTTTTTTGAGCGTTTGCCCGCAAGTAGTACATGCTTTGGAACAGGATCCACCAAAATAACCTGGTGTCCAAGGCCCGCTAGCCAAGCCGCGTAATGACCTGTACCACCGCCAATATCAGCTATCCAAGCTGCTCTTTCCGGAAGATGATCTGCGATCAACTGTTTATTTCTTAAAAATTCAAGTGGCCCAAGGCCAGTCTGCAAACGCGTATCTTCAGCGCTTGAGGTATAAAAATCCTGAATAACCGGATCTATAAGGCTCATAAAAAATGGGAAAATATACACAATACAATTTATTTACCAGTTCAGAGGAGAACTGGTCAGACCGTCTTGCTGTTCAGCAGCTCGGTCGTGGGTGTATATTTTTAAACGATTCTAATGAAACAAAGGTAATCATTTAGCGCTTCAACTCTAATCCTAATTTAAGCGGTGTGTTGACCGCCTTTAGTAAAGCCATCATTTGGATTTTATGCAACTTAAAAATGACGGGCTCTGCCCCCTCAGCCTGATATTCAAATTCAACAAAATTTGTATCATCAATATAGTGGCAGGCTAAGCCGTTGCCGTCTTCTAGTTTAAATTTAATATGTCCCATAATCTAATGCCCCAATGCCGTTAAAATAGTAAAAATCGATGATTCGTCGAAATGATCCAGGATTTTATTCTTCAAAAGCCAATGAATACTTCGCGAGTACAACAGATCACTTTCTTTTTCGCTTCAGCCAAATCACTAAACCTGTAAAAGGCAGACTTGCAGCAATCAATCCCGCAAGAAAAGCGAGCAACTTTCCAAATAAACCCAGCGCGCTTCCGGTATGAAGATCATAGTTCAGGGCAATGAGCTTCGCTCCCGCACCCAATTCAGTAAATTCAATACCTTTTTGAAGTAATTGACCATTGTACCTATCGAAACGGTACTGCAGGCGATCGTAGAACTGAATGCTACTTTGATAAGCAGAAACATTGACGGTTCCGCTTTTAGCTGCAGGGAAATTGTACAGAAAATAAGCACTTGCAGGAGCAGAGGCCTGTGCCTGCTTCAGGATGAGGTCTGCAGGTAATTTGCCCAGGGACTGGGTAGTGTCTGAGAGTACTTTAGATTTTTTATCCGTTGTGAGTTCGAAGGACCATGCCAGACCAGTCAGGGCGATAATCAGCAGCAGTAGCAAAGCATAAAAACCCAGTACATTATGCAAGTCGTAGTTCAGCCGTTTGAATTTAGCTTTCCATTTGATCCGGAAGTTATTTTTCAACTGCTTGCGCTTCCATTTCTTTGGCCACCACAACACCAGTCCTGAAAGCAGCAATACGACAAAGCAGACTACCGACCAGCGCACAATAACATGTCCTGCTGCATCTCCGAGCAACAAATTCATGTGCAGGGCAAGTACTAAAGTAAAAAACTCATATTTCGCGTTTTCCAAATGAATCACCTCTCCTGTATAGGGATTCAGGTAAACCTTATGGAAGTACTGGTAATAATTCCAGTAACCGAAAGCTTCCTTATCAACCTTCAGCGCCCGGAACATATAGGCCCCTGAAGGATCTTGAGGCAGTTGTGCCCTGGAGATTTTGTGTTCCTTACCTATAGCCTTTTCTGCAATGGGCAGCAGGATGTCTAAGGACAGCTTCTGTTTGCCTGCAGGTGCATCTACATATAAACGGTCTTGATAGACGAATGATTTGATCTCATCAGAAAATGCATAAATAGCACCCGTAAGTCCCAATATAAACACCACTAGCCCGGACGCCAGTCCGAGCCAGAGGTGTATTTGACCGATAATTCTTTTAGCAGTCAAAGTTAAAATTTAAGTGTTAGACCAGCAGCAATGGTTCTCGGCATCTGAGCGGTCAATACGCCTTGACCTGCAAAATAAAGTTCGTCGGTCAGGTTGTCTACCTTGATGCCTAAACGGTATTTCGGGCGGTCATAGAATAAGGTAGTTGTAGCCATTACATAAGAAGGTAAAGTAAACACTCCTGTGACTGCGGAGTTTCCTGTTAGGTGTTTACCGATGTAATTGATGCCTACACCCAATCCTAGTCCTTTCAGCTCCGTATCTGTAAAAGCATAACTGACCCAGGAGTTAATCAAAACCGCAGGTCCGGCTGATGCTGGCCTTCTACCATTTAGCGCAACTGCCGCATCCGTAAGCTTACTGTCATTGTAACTGTAACCAGCTATGATATTCAATCCAGCCAAAGGGTTGGCTATTAACTCCAACTCGATCCCTTTACTTTTTTGTGTACCCTTTTGGACGGTTATGTTATAGTTTGTATTGTCGATGTTAACTGTTTCTGTATAAGTCATATTGCTTACACTAATATCATAATAACTGGCAGTAAAACTTAATTTACCTTGCAAAAGGTCCATTTTAGCACCACCTTCAAATTGGTTGGCTTGCTGAGCCTTGAATGTTCCAGATAAATCATTTAACGGCTGTGCCACCGGAGCCACATTTGCAAATCCGTTCATGTAGTTTCCAAATAAAGAAACCTTGTCTTTAACTACCTGGTAAACCAAACCAAATTTAGGGGAAAATGCAGTCTGCAGATACTGGCTCTTGTCAATCAGTTTGTTTGTGATCTGGTTACGGGTTCCTTTGTTGTGAAAACGGTCTACACGTAAACTCAACATCGCCAATAAACGATCGGTTACATTCAACACATCTGAGGCATAAGCACTATAGATATTGCCTTTTGTATTGTTCTTCGTAGGTGCAGCGGTACTTGCAGCCAATCTCGCCTCAACTGCCGCCCGGTTGATTTTTACATAATTCGCATCCGGGTTCAGACCACTGGTATTGTCAAAGACAATATAGGGGGAATTGTCGTTGTTGATCGTTTGGTTTAGATAGTCGAATCCCACTACCATGCGGTTCCTCAATCCAAGCACCTTAAAGTCGCCGGTAAAGTTCTGTTGCAGATCCGCTGAGCTATTCACTGAGTTTTGCAGAGAAACGTTTCTTTCCAGCATTTCATCTGATGCAGCACCTCGTATAAACTGATACTGATAAAAGCCATTAGATTTTCGCGTGTTATTGGAATAAATGGTCTGTGAAGTCCATTGATCAGAAATCTTGTAAGTGATCTGGCCTTTGATGTTCACTGTCGGATTCTTCATGACCAGATCATTGCTGGTGAAAGAACGGTTCCAGTCGAAATTTAAAGCTTCAGGTGTGGTAGCAATGTAGGGACGAACGCGGTTCAGGAATACCGAAGCTGGACTAGTACCTTCCAGCTCATAGAAACTTGCGCTCATGCTGATGTTGAGCCGCTCAGATGCACGGTATTCTAAAGCAGGCGCGATAAAGGTCGACTTCTTGAAGCCTGCATCCTGATAGCTATTCTGGTTCTGGTAAGCTGCGTTCATCCGGAACAACAACTTTTTATCAGCATTCACCGGACCATACACATCAGCGCTAACCCTGTTCAAACCGTAGCTTCCAGTCGTGTAGTTCACTTCGCCACCCAATGTATCTACAGGTTTTTTAGTCACAATATTAATCAGTCCACCAAAGGAAACCACTGCCCCACCGTACAAAGTACCCGAAGGTCCCTTTACCAATTCTACGCGTTCAATATTTGCCGGCTCTACCTCACCATTGGTCTGTGCCGGAACACCATCTACCAAAGCTGCTTCAGTACGGAAACCACGCATGCTATAAGAAGAAGCACCGTCACTATTGATACCCCTGCTGCCCTGGATTTTGTAAACACCAGGACTGTTCTTGAGCGACATGCTAAATTCAGTAACCATTTGCTCATTGAGCAGGGTTCTGGGAATGGTAGTGTATACTTGTGGATTTTCCAGGTTACCTAAGGGCATTTTTGCCGAAGTTGTGGTTTTCTTAACCGAAAACTTATTGGTATTTCCGCCATTTACCACCACTTCTTCCAATTGCTGGTTGCTTTCCTTCAATACAAAACTCAGATTTACAGTCTCGCCTGCCCTTAGCTCCACCTGCTCGCGCTGATTCTCCAGCCCTACGAAACTCGCTTCTACGGTATACTTGCCTGCTTCCAGATCCCTGATGCTGAAATTACCCCGTGCATCTACCTGAGCTATTTTCCCACCTTTGATGGCCACAGTCACAAACTCCGCCGGTTTTCCATCACTGGTCTTTACCGATCCCTTAATTGTTCCCTTACCACCGGAGCTTTGTATCGTGATCTGTTTGCCTTTGATACTGAGTCCCTTCAGGGATTTTCCAAAGAGTTCAGCAAGCGCTGTTTTTAGCGGTACGCCATTAAAATCGGGGCTTACTTTTTTCCGGACGTCCAGTTGGGTACTGGAATAACTGAAACTCACATCCATCTGCTTTTCAATCGCACTGAGCACTTCCGAAATCGAAACCTCCCTCATGCTGAGTTTAATTGGTTTCTCCAAAATGTTCTCCTGTGCAAATACGGCCAACTGACTAAATAACAGACCGAGGATGAGCAATATTTTAAATGTGTTTTTTTTCTTTTGGGTACAAGCTTTGTACATACTTTTGTTAGATTGTTTAATTAATGATGAATTGATTGACAATAATGCCCGGTGTAAAGGTTTGGCGACTGATCACCGGGTTTTTTATGGATATATGGGTAAAGAACAGGAGATTCATATTAAGGGGAAATGTGGTAAACGCCATCCTTCAGACGGTAATTGAACTTGATGGCGAAAGCAAGACTTTCCAATACCGTTTTCAGATCAGGCTGCTGGAACTGACCACTGTAGCGCTCAGCTTTCAAAGCAGCATTCTTGATTTCAATATCTACACCATACCAGCGCTCAAGCGTCTGCACAATATCGCCGAGCCTGGAATCATCGAAAACCAATTCATTGTCTTTCCAGGCAAGGTGCTTCGCGGTATTTACAGCAGTCCATTGCATTTTTCCAGTACCGGTAAATACCCCCCGCTGACCGGCAATAAGCTCAAGACTGTCTTTTGACTGATTAGAGGAAAACCGTACACGGCCTTCTTCTACCACTACCGAGCTCTGCGTTTCAGTTTCATAGGCGCGCAGGTTGAACCTGGTGCCCAATACGGTTACCCTGGTATCTTTTGTTTTGATGGAAAATGGTCTTGAAGCATCTTTAGCGACTTTAAAAAAAGCTTCGCCTTTAAAAGTGACCATCCTGGAATTTGAGGCAAAGGACGTCGGGAATCTCAGCACGCTTTCTGAATTGAGTTGTACCAGCGTCCCATCAGGGAGCGTCACACTCAACTTCTGTACCTTCAATGCCCTGATCTCTCTGTAAACCTGCTGCGCCGACGGTTCTGGAGCAACCTGCCTGTTTGCTATATAAACTACTGCTACACTGAAGACCAACAACACAGCAGCTGCAATCGACCAGATCTTCGGAATACGAAAGACCTTCTGTTGAGCTGGAACTTCATCCAAACCAAAGCGCTCGGAGATCTTCTTCCAGCCTTTATCTTCTACTGTATTCAGATTCAGCTCATCAGGAAAGCTTTGCTCAGCTTCTTCATTGTCCAACCAATGCTCCACCATGGCAGATTCCTCCGCTGTACATTGTCCAAGGTGATATCGCTGAATAAGTGCTTTAGTAATTTTCATATATGCAGGCCGCTATTGTGCCCATATACTAAAGCCGGATAAGCCCCCAATTTTCCTAGGTCGGAATTGAAAAAAAATGAACTATTTTTTAATTACCTGAATGACTGCAGGTTTTGACGAAGCATACTCATCGCTTTATACAGGTGGTACTCTACGGTCTTCTCGGAGATGACAAGTTGGGCTGCAATGCGCTTGTTGTTGAAACCCTGTTCCTGACTCAGACGGTATACCTCCCTGCAGCGACACGGCAAAGCCTCCACCAACAACTCCAACGTCCCCTTAAGCTCATTGAAGAATATCTGCTCCTCTGTACAATTGCGGCCGTCGCAATTTCCACGCAATGCACAGTCCACATGTTCCTTGTGGCTGATGCTGCTGCGTAAATAATCAAAAGCCTCCAACTTCGCCGCCCGGTTTAGGTATTGTTCTATGCTCGTCCTGATCACCAGCTTGTCCCTGCGCTCCCAAATGGAAGCGAAAAGATCCTGACTGATCTCCTCTGCGATCTCCTGATCCAAGGTGTAGTGATAGATGATCCCGAATACATTCTTCCAGCAGGTTCTGTAAATCTGTGCAAAGCGCTGCTCATCCATTGGGTAGATGGGGGCTAGGGCCGACTGAGCCTGATTGAATGGAGATCCGGACACTTGAGTAATTTTTTGTCCAAAGCTAAGTAATTAACTGGAATCGGTCTAAATAATAAGAAGGAATTTTGTTTTTAGGTGTTAAACAAAAGATTTCAACAATCCTGAACAGCTCGACAATTGATTTTATCTTTGCCATTGATGAAATTACCCTTACGCATCCATTTTGAAGGACAGGATTACAGTTATACCATATTGAACAATACCCTTGACCGCAGTACCATGGAATTCAGGATCAGCATGGCCGACCAGCAATACACCCTGGTCCGCAATGAAAAAAATGAATGGAGCTGTGTGGATTTGACGATCGGAGACAATCCAGATCTGTTGATTGCCATCGCAAGAAACATCGGCCTCCGTTATAAACTTTAATTCAAAGTTCCGGAAAGCCCATAAAAAAAAGGGGGCTTTCGCCCCCATGATCTTATACTAATTCTGCAAATTGACTGCGTTCCTGCCTGAACTGCTCTATCGGCATGTCATACAGCCAGGAGTTGCGTTCATTCTTACGCTCGGCAAAATGCACGAAGGAAATGTCATTCTCCACGATGTGGATGTTATCGCTCGGGGTTACCACCAACAGTTGCAGGTGCAATTGTTTACACAACGTGATCAGGTACCTCGCCTTATCCTCATCCTGTGCTTTAAATGCCTCATCAATCGCAATAAAGCGGAAAGAATTGGTCTGTAAGCCTTCTTTGGTCAAGCCAAACTGATAGGCAATTGCAGATCCCAAAATGGTATAGGTCAATTGCGCCTTCTCTCCACCGGAAAGCTGCCCCATATTTTCGTAGGTCTTGAATTTCTGACCTGTTTCTTTATAGAACTCTTCTGCTTTATAGCTGAACCAGCCACGAACATCCATTACCTTTTTACGCCAATCCTCTTTCTCCAGACGCTTGATCAAGGGTTCGATGTGCTGCTCAAAATGCAGACGCTTACCATCTTCCACACTTTCAATTTCTTTCACATTAGGAATTGCCATTTTCAGCAGGTTACGGAACTCCCGCACGTCTTCGCTGATCTTATTCGGGATCACCAATTGGATGTAAGTGCTTGGAGAATGCTTAAAGTCGATTTCACTCAAAGCCTCATTCAGCACACGGATGTTTTCTTTAATCGCATCTGCCCAGTTTTCGAAGAACATCCTGAAATCACCCACCTTATTGGTAATGGTTTCCTGCAGGTACTCGTCAAATTTCTTCTCATGCCTTGGCAGGTTGTCCTGTTGCAGTCGCTGCAGAAACTTCTGGTACTCTCCTATGAACTCCAGATTTGCCGAATCTGGCAATGCATTCACATCAGAACGCCAGTCTTTAAACTTAGCACTGATCTCTTCTGCAGGTTGTTTGAAAGCATTTATTTTCAGTATGGCCGCATGTTCTTTGCTACTGCGCTCACGCTCCAGCCTGGTCGTTTCGGTCCGGTTATTTTCCCGGAAAGAATCGTTGGCGCTCTTGAATCCAGCATAGTCGATGTGCTGAAGATCGGGATGGGCCGCTTCAAAAATGCTGACATCCACCTGCCTGCCGGCAAAAATACCAAGCGTATTCCGATAGCCGTCCAGCTCCTTCTGCAGATTTTCCAACTGATCTTCCTGCTTGTATTTCTGTCTGTTTTTAGCTTCCAGTTCAATGCCATTGGTACTCAGACTCAGTTTCACCGCTTTCAACTGATCTTTCAGCGCCCGGTTCTTATCATTCGTCTGATCCAACCTTTGTTTCAGTTCCTGCTTTTGCTGAATGTCAGCCACGAAAACCGACCAATTGATGTCATCGAAGCTGGCAAATGAAGAAAGAAATGTACCCAGACGCTCCTTGGTCATCTCAATTTGCTTCAGGTTATTGGCCAGGGTCTTCAGGTATTGTTTGTTTTCTTCCTGTGTAACAATGATGGCCTCCAGTTCTTTTTTCAACAAACTGATTTTCTCTTTATTGTCCCAGCCCAATACAAAGTTTTCCCTTCGGGATACATGCGCCCGGTCGTCCTTTTCGTGTTTTCCTTTTACAGCCTTGATCAGTCCTTCTTTGGTAAGGGCCTTTTCTGTAAACTGGTTAAACTCGCTGAGGCTGGCTGCACAGGTATAGTCAAACTGACCTGCAATCAATTCTTCCAGCCATTCGGCATAGTCGCTGTCTGTCTTAAACTCGAGTTTGTTCACCAATAAGTTGTCTTCATAAGACCTCCTGCGCAGGCTACCCATAGAGGTATGGCCCTGATAGCGCTGGTAGGTGATGCGGCCGCGCAGATTGGTACGGTTTACATAAGCATTCACCTGTTTGTAATATTTCTCCGGCACCACCATGCGCAATGCAAAGTTGTGCAGTACCTTTTCAATTGCTGGCTCCCATTCGTTCTCTTCTTCCATCACACGGATCAGCTCACCAATGAAAGGCATCTCTTCTGCCGTGGCACCGATATGTTCCAGGATTTCCTCACGGATATCGGCCTCACGGCCGGATATGTTGTTTTTATTTTTTTGGATGGACTGAACCGTGCCCACTAACGCTGCACTTTGCTCGCTCAATTTATCCTCTTCATTGCGGGCCTTGCGGATCAGTTCGTCTTCAGCACTGCGTTTGAAATCGCAATCGCCTTTTTTTAGCGCCGCCTGCTTGCGCGAAGCATCAAAAGTCTTCTGATCCGGATTTGTAGGCAAGCCTAAACCAGTAGCCAGTGCATTATAACTATCGAAACGGTGTTTGGTCTGATCACGGCTGCGCTCCAGCTTCAGGATGTCCTGACTCAGCTTTTCGATCTGCTGTTCCACCTCATCACTCGCCAGGGAAATGGACAGGTCACGTTCCTGCAATTTCAGTTCCTCTTCTTTTTCTTTCAGTTTCAGGATTTCCCCGTCGAGCGTGGCCATCCTGAGCTTTAGGTCTTCCAGTTCCATTGCAGTCAGTTCCGTGCCTTTGGCCGTGAACCAGTAAACCGCAATTTCTTTATCTTCTTCCAGATTCCTGATCCTTCTCGCGATGTCTTCCAGGTTCCTGGCCAGTTCATCGATCGGGATCAGCTGCGCGATCTGCTCCTTTGCCTTCTCAATGTTCATTTTCGCATCCATAAGGGTCATGAAGTTATCCTTCAACTGCATAAACTCATATTCTGCATCCAGAAGTTCCAGCATGTTTACGCGGATAAAATCATCCAGGTCATCCAATACCTTCACCCCCACTACCTGGTTGAACAAGCTGGAAGCCTTTACAGAACGCATGCCCAGCAATTGCGCCATACGCTCCCCGTATTTCACGGGGCCTTCCTGAAACTCGATACGTTTTTTCTGAATACCAGTGTTATACAGTTTTTCCAGGCGCTTTCTCCAGTTGCCTTTTCCGTCAAATGGCGTAAAATCTTTCTCAATTTCCAGAGGTACTCTGCCGATCCCGAAATTACGCTTCAGCTCGCCGTTGGCGAACCAGCGCACCTGGAATAAGGTGACTACCTGGCCATCTGTATTCTCAAAGCAGGCCAGCAACACCGAGTAAGTGGTATGGTCCCGGAGTTTTTGGGTCGTTGTGCCCGACTCTCCTTCTTTCTGGATGTTTCCATAGTGACCATACACGTAACTCTCTTCTGTACGGTCACCTTTTTTCTCTGCTCCCGAGCTCTGGTTGTAAAAACGATCGTTCTTTACCGGCACCAATAGTGTCAGTAAAGCATCTATAAAGGTACTCTTACCCGAAGCATTGGCCCCGGTAAGCAGTGAATTATTTCCCCTCGGTGATATACGAAAGATCTCCCCATCGAAAGTCCCCCAATTGTATACCTCCATGTATTGCAGGCGAAAACCTGCTTTATCTGAACTGGTGCTAAACAAACTATACATATTCCTCCAGTTTTAATTTAAAGTCTTTTAATATATCGAGGGTCACTTTGTCCTTGATCACGCGCTGGATCTGGTACAGGGGATCGGCTTCAGCCTTCATCATTTTCAGGTAGCCCAGTTCGAGCAGCCTTTTGATGCAGACATCCAGCTCCTGCAAGAGTTTCACCCTATTGTATTTTTCCGGCAGGAAGAGTTCTACTTCTTCCCTGATGCCGCTATGGCGGATGAACTTTTCACTGGCCTGTACCGCAGTAGGGTTGTGATCAAATTCCTCCAGCAACTGCCTGAGGACTACGAGTACTATAGAAGCCTCGAAACCGATTGGCCTCCTGCTCACCAAGCCAAGGGTATTGCCCTCGCTGTCTTCAAATTGGGTGACAAAAGCCAGTCCCTCTTCTTTTCTTAAGATCAGTTCCAGGCCCATTACATTGATGTAGTCCTGTATTTCTTGCTGGTAGTGCAGCAGGTCTTCCCATATAGAATAGCTGCTGTATACCGTACCATTTTTTAAAAGCTTCACCACCGCCCTTGACCAGGGTTTCAGGTTGTCTTGCAAATTGCTCATTTCGTTAATATTACTTCAGGGATATGGATGGTCTTCCTAGAGTCGCGGTCAAAGACCACACGCTGTTGGGATTCCCTATTAATAGTATGTTTAAAATCCTTGCTCACAGAGAGGTAGCCAAAGAGTTCCGGCAAACCTTCATTCAGTCCACCATTCAGTTCGATGATCTCTGCCAGGCTTGCCTGTGCCTTATCGCCCAGTATTTTCTTGATGTTCTGCTTGATTAACTCCCTGTCTACCCGCTTCTGGCCAAACAGTTTGCCCAGGTTGCTGGCATTCAGGAAATCGCTGTCTGCCCTTTTAGGCCTGTTTCTATACTGGATCTCTTCGGTAGGTTCGAAGGTCAGCTTGCGCTCAAATGGCAGATTGATCTCCGGTTCCGATTCCAGCATAAAGCCGATGTCGGGCCGCTGTTTCTTTTTCCCAACTTCTATCAATTTGGTTTTGATCTCCTGGATGAGGTTGCGGGTCGCGTGCACCTTGGAACTTTCCGTTTCCCGAATGATACGGCTCAGCTTCTCCGCCATTTTATCGTTGGCCTTATACACTTTCTGCCCGGCAGCATGGAGGAATTTCTTCATGTCCTTCAGAAAGATATCAGACGTACTGATTTCTTTACCATCGAGCCTTTCAAAAAGCGATTTACTCAATTTCGTCCAGTCTTCCTGCAGTGAAGGATTGAGCAGGAATGACCAGAAAGCATAGAAACTCTTGCCTTGCTGGCTCTCTTTGAGTTCGTCAAGGGCATCAAAAGTAAACTCCAGGATATGGTCTTTGGTCAGGCTTCCTTCCGCATGTTTGAGGTAGATTTGCTTGGTGATCTCACGGAAATTATCTTCTACTTCCTTGAAATCCGAAAGCAGTTCTTTGGCCGATTGGTTCAATTGATTGAACCTAGGGATGATTTCGTAGTCTTCATAAACCTTCACGCCTTCGCCAGCTTTAAGGCTTTTGATCTGTGCTTCTATTTCCTTTTTCTTGGCTTCCAGCATCTGGATCCGCTTCTCCTGATCATCGTCAGTAAATTCTACAAGGTCACCCAGCTGACTGAATATGTCTTTAAATCTGGATTCTGCACCTACAAATTCCTTCTTCTCCAGGCTTAGCAACCAATCAATGGTCTTGCTGCTGTGTGAAGAAATTTCATAAAACACCTCACCCTGATCGTCCTGATAATTCGTTAGTAAGCCGGTATCGGTCCATTTGCGGATATACTTGCGGGCTTTCATCTCGTAAGTATCAAATACTTCCAGGTCCATCTCCTCATCCTGATCCACTTCTTTACGGTCCAGGTAGTCAGATAAGCTATTGTGTATCTGATCGGAAGACACTACGGCCTGTCCTTCCATGAAGGTTTGGATAATAAACTCCAGTATCAGCTCCCGGTTTTTGAGCTTCAATAAGCCCACACTAGGTGAGCTCTCCATGATCTGAAGTATCTTTTCACTTTGCAGCATACGCAGGTTTAGTATTTATAAGTAGGGGCGCAAAACTAAAAAAAAACATGATATTTTTGAAGACTATATTCCATTAATGAAGATAGCGGAGGAAGGACGGGGAAATGGGCTAAATCTTAATACTTAGCCTAGCTCCAAATCATGCTAACCATTCTTACCTTGGACATAAAATTTAAAATCATGATGACCTAATGTTAGCAATTTTTCACAAATTGCAATTTCTACAACACACACCAAATGATTACTGAACTGAATAATGGCTTGGTCAGCAAGCCACACTATCCTATATTGGACGGTCTTCGCGGTGTTGCCGCAATTATCGTTGTGACCTTTCATCTGGCAGAACCCTTTTCAACCAGTAATCTAGATAAATTCGTCAATCATGGTTACCTGGCTGTCGACTTTTTCTTTTTACTGTCCGGCTTCGTGATCGGTTATGCCAACGACGATCGCTGGCATAAAATGACAGCAGGCAATTTCTTCAAACGCAGGATCATACGCCTTCAGCCAATGGTGGTTTTGGGAATGACACTCGGTGCCCTGGGATTCTATTTTACAGATTCTACGCTCTGGCCACTCATTCATACCGTACCATTATGGAAAATGCTATTGGTACTACTCGTCGGTTATACGATCCTGCCTGTCCCCTTGTCGCTAGATATACGTGGATGGGAAGAGATGCATCCATTGAATAGTGTCGGGTGGTCACTGTTCTTTGAATACATTGCCAATATTCTTTATGCCGTTTGGATCAGGAAATTTTCCAAAATGGCATTGAGCATCTTAGTGGCCATTTCTGCCGTAGCCCTCACACATCTGGCCATTACAAATGGTGATGTCAGTGGTGGCTGGACGTTGAATGTAGAACAGGTGCGCATTGGACTCACACGCGTCATGTTTCCTTTCTTTGCCGGTCTTTTGATTTCCCGTGTCGCCAAACCGACGCATATTAAAAATGCCTTTTTATGGTGCAGCCTTCTAGTAGGCATCGTTCTTTATATGCCGCGCATTGGTGGCGCTGAGCAGATTTGGATGAATGGGATCTATGACTCTTTTTGCATCATCATTGTATTCCCGCTTATCGTATACCTCGGGGCTAGTGGACTGGTGCAAAGCCAAAAAGAGAACAAAATCTGTAAATTCCTGGGCGACATATCCTATCCGCTTTATTTGGTACATTACCCGATTGTTTATTTTTATGTAGCCTGGATCAGCAACAACAAAGGTCTTACCATTGCAGAAGCATGGCCATATGCCTTAGCTATTTTAATAGGCAGCATTATTTTGGCCTATGCCGCACTAAAATGGTATGATGAGCCGGTGCGGAAATGGCTGCGGAAAAAGCTGGCCTAGGATGAGTAGCGAACATCAGTCCGAGTCTCCAATGTTAGCCCAGGTCAGGAAGACTTAGGTTCATTACTGATCTTCCCGTTTAACATTGATACCGTCACATTATTCTAATATATTAGCAGGGTTATAAATTCCGCGAAATCTGGCCATGCGTATTCTTTATTCTCTAGCTATAGTTCTGTCTCTGTTATCATTTGGCTGCATGCAGGAAAAACTACCTCGGGATGTGCCTCCCCCACGAATCCGGTACACCGCTGTATTGGCTGGCGATACTGCCATTTTATGGCTGCAGCAATCTGTAGCTACTTTCAAAGGCAATCTGGAAATTCACTATCGACAGGGCTATAAGGATTCGGGTGAAGTAAAAGGTGGAATAAGGGGTGATACGCTATTTGGCGACTATCTTTTCCGTACTTACGGATTGCCAAAATGGAACCGAAATCCTTTGATGCTGCTCAGAAAAGGAGATCAGTTGGTCATGGGTGGTGGCGAATTTAAGTGGACCATGGGCATCCCTCATTTCAACCGCAGGTTCCCCATCGACTTCGATGAAGACAAAAGATTTGTATTCAGGAAAGCCAGGTAATTTATAAGATTTTATATATTAGCGCTTTAGCTAAATATATAAGAAGTGTATAAGAACAAAACCATGGAAACTGACAACAGCGTTAGTACATTTATGGAATCGGTGGAGGACCTGAACAAAAGGGCAGATTGCTATACCATCATTGAAATGATGGAGCGAAAAACCGGATTCAAAGCAAAAATGTGGGGTACCGCTATCGTGGGATTTGGCAGTTACCATTACAAATATGCCAGCGGTCATGAAGGAGACGCCCCACTGATCGGCTTGTCTCCCCGGAGTGCGGCCATCGTGCTTTATATGGCTTCCAGTTTCCCTGAAAAGGAGGCATTGCTCAAACAACTGGGAAAGCATAAAACCGGCGTGGGCTGCATTTACATTAAAAAACTGGAACATGTAGACACCGGGATTTTAGAGCGATTGATGGAATGTTCCCTTGCGCAATTGAAAAGCTGAGCCAATCGAAGCAATGACTATAAAATAAGTAGTTATTAATTAATATTAGTCAAAAAATCACCTGATAAATCGTAATAAATGTATCTAAAGCAATAAAACACGTTCTTTTAATAATTACTACTATTTCAGTAGATTTAATTGCAAATATAAAATAATGCGCTATATTTGCCTTATTAAATTATAACAGTCTTGATGATCAAAACAAAATGAGAACAGAGTTACATTTTATGAAAAGCAACCTAAAGCAGTCTATTGTTCAAAGTGCATGTGCCGAACGCTGCTGTTGCTGTTGTTGACATCCGTCTTAATGGCGATGTAAATTCGCCCTATTCAAATTCTTAATGTATCAACTGGCTTCCTGAAGCCAAAAGCCATCGACGCATGCGTTGCAGGACGAGGTATGCGCAAACCAAACGACCATTTAAATTAAAAAATCATGAACAAAAGATTACTCACTCTTCTCTCACTCCTGCTGACGGCAAGCTTTGCTTTTGCCCAAAGCACCGTAACCGGCGTTGTAAAACGCAGTAACGGAACACCTGTACCACGCGCAACCGTTAAGATAAGGGGCACCAATGTTTCTGTAAGTGCGGATGACAATGGTGTATTTAGCATCACAGCAAAGGAAGAACCTCCTTTTTACCTTCAGATCAGCTCTGTGGGTTACAAAGCGCAGGATTTTCAGGTATTGAAACTTCAGGATACTCCGCTGGAACTTGTGCTGGTAGAAAGTGCATTGCTAGACGAGATCGTAGTGACTTCCAGAAGGCGCTCGGAGGCACTACAGGACGTACCTATCCCTATTACGGTAATTGGCGGACAGGCTGCTGAAAATGCTGGCGCATTTAACGTAAACCGCCTGAAAGAACTGGTTCCTTCTCTACAGTTGTATGCTTCTAACGCAAGAAACACTACACTGAACATCCGCGGATTGGGCTCTACTTTTGGATTGACCAACGATGGTATAGATCCGGGAGTGGGCTTTTATGTAGATGGTGTGTATCACGCCCGTCCGGCAGCTACCTCAACTGACTTTTTAGACATTGAAAGAATAGAGGTTTTAAGAGGCCCGCAAGGAACGCTTTTTGGAAAAAATACCACTGCAGGTGCATTTAATATTACGACCACCAAACCTTCTCAAACCCCTGGTGCCAAGCTGGAAGTGGGCGTCGGAAATTATAACTTCATCCAGGTAAAAACCTCGGTTACCGGTGGATTGGCTAAAAATCTGGCCGCAAAAATCTCCATCTCCGGTACTCAACGTGATGGTACCATCTGGAATACACTGGAGCAACGTAAATACAGCGGACAAAATAACCTAGGCTTTAAAGGCCAACTGTACTACACTCCTTCAGAAAATACGCAGGTCCTCCTGAGTGGTGATGTGAGCATACAACATCCGGCAGGATACCCTCTTGTGATCGCAGGTATTACAACTACAGAGCGAACTCCTTTTCGCCAATATGCGCAGATCATTACCGATCTGGGTTATCAGCAACCTAAAGTAGATCCTTTTTCAAGGGAAATCTCAACAAATAGCCCATGGAGACATAACCAATCTATCGGCGGTATCTCCTTAAACGTAGATCACAAGATCGGAAAAGGTACCCTGACCTCTACTACTGCATGGAGATTCTGGAACTGGGATCCTACCAATGACAGGGATTTTTCGGAATTCTCTGCTTTAACTAAATCTCAAGGTAACACAAGACATGATCAATACTCTCAAGAAGTTAGGTATGCAGGCAATCTGGCAGATAAGTTGAGTGGTGTGATTGGTGTTTTCGCCCTTTATCAGAACCTTCAGGGACTGGCTCAGACCGAAGAGGTGGGCAAGGACCAGTGGAGATTTGTACAAACCAACACTTCTGCAGCGCAGACGCGTTATAACACTACTGGATTACTGGACGGTTTCGGAATCACCACCAACTCGACCATCAAATCTTTAAGTGCAGCTGTATTTGCTCAGGCCGACTGGGAGTTTGTGGAGCACTTGCACGTTTTACCTGGCCTGAGGTTCACTTATGACAAAAAGGATGTGGACTATGACCGAGTAACCTATGGCGGACTTCAAACTACCGACGCAGCTTTACTAGCACTTAAAGCAGCAGTTTACAGCAATCAGCAGTTCAATACCAGTACCGATAACAACAATCTTTCAGGAAACGTAACCCTATCCTACCGTCCATCAACTAAGTTAAACGTATTTGGAACTTACTCTACCGCTTATAAACCGGTAGGTGTAAACGTGGGTGGTTTACCAACAACCTCAACCGGAGAGGCTGATCTTTCTGTAGCTGTGGTAAAACCAGAATATGTGCAGCACTATGAATTGGGTGCCAAAACAAAACCTGTGGCTGGTTTATTGGTCAATGTAACTGCTTTCAATACCGACATCAAGGATTACCAGACCAATGTTCAATCGCCACAATTGGGTGTAAACAGAGGTTACCTGGCAAATGCAGAAAAAGTGAATGTGAAAGGTTTAGAGATTGATGGAAGCTATCAATTAGAGCGTTTCTTAAGCATTAATGCTGCAGTTGCTTATCTGGATGGCAAGTATAAGAAATTCACCAATGCGCCACTGCCTTTGGAGGAAACCGGACATACTGAACTTGTAGAGGGTGTAGCTACTCAGGTTGCTTTTAAAGATGCTTCAGGTGGCAGATTACCTGGTATCTCTAAATGGAACGTTTCTGGTGGTGCTGAACTGAGCACACCAGGTAACCTGGCTTCGCAGGAAGGTAGATTCTTTATCGCTGGTGATGCAAGTTACCGTTCAGATTATTCTTCAAACCCAACTCCTTCCAAAGTATTGGTAGTGGATGCTTACTCGCTGTTCAACGCCAGACTGGGTTTCAAATCAGACAAATTCTCCATCTTTGCATGGGGTAGAAACTTAGGTAATACCAATTACTTCGAACAGTTACAGGCAGCCGCAGGCAACTCAGGACTATATGCTGGAGTACTTGGTGACCCAAGAACTTACGGAGCGACTTTGCGTTTCTCTTTCTAAATAAGATTTAAAGGGTCGCCGGGCAAATGGCCTTGCGACCCTTTAAAAATTGACCGGTAATTTTCTCTCAGAGGAATCTCCTCACCAGCTACCCTTAGACTGGTTTTACCAATCACCTCAACATAAGATTTATTGACCAGATAAGAGCGGTGCACCCGGCTGAAAGTGCTGGCGGGCAACAATTGCGACTAAGCCCGCTCTTTATTCGACTAAACTGGTATTGGTTAAATGATTCTCTACTTTAATGCTTTGATTACTAGAGCCCCAGGAGCTGTAGGGTCTTCTGATCCAGCTCTCCATCGAAAAACGCATCAATAACTTGTCTAAAAACAAGATCGGCAGCAGGCACCAATGAGAAAAGGGTCATGCTGGACTTCAATTTGAGTTCATCCGGCGATCCGAACACTGCCTGTGCATCGCGTTTCTCCTGCGCCATCAATGCCTTGCTGATGCCTATTAACCGCTCTCCCAGTACCGGATGACTGAGGTATGCCTGGGCTTCTTGCAAATCTTTAACGGCATAGTATTTTGAAGTGTCGGTAAAACCCAATCCCAGCAGCTGTGGAAATATATACCACATCCAATGGCTCCGTTTTCTGCCAGCTGTGATTTCCCTGAGCGCATCTTCGTAAGTATTTTGCTGCGCATTCAGGAACCTGGAAAGGCTATTGGTTTCATTCATATCGTAGACGTGAAGAATTTCGGGAATCATAGGTTTTACTTTAAAATCAACAACAATTGGCAGAACAGCTTAGTTTGGAGATCCTTATAATTCATTTATTCCCTGCCAAGGGAAGCTCCGCAATATTTGCAGAATTGGGCATCAAAATCATGACCTTCCCTACTGCAGCTCGGGCAAGATTCCGGGAGTTCTTTTTTATGGCGGACAAGCATAGCCAGATCATGGGTAAGGATTCCTGTAGGAACAGCAATGATAGAATAGCCGATCAACATGACCACTGCCGCAACGAATTTACCCATAGGCGTAACTGGTGAGATATCGCCATAACCCACTGTAGTGATGGTCACGATGGCCCAATAAATACTCTCGGGAATGTTAGAAAACCCATTTTCTCTCTTCTCGACGAGATACATAATAGAGCCCAGGATTACTGTGAGCATCAAAACGGTGAGCAAAAAGATACTGATTTTCCGGATACTGCCTTTTAAAGCCGTCGTTAGGAAATTAATCTCTGTTAGAAAATGTCCCAGTTTAAAAATACGGAACACCCGCAGCAGCCGGAGCGCCCGGAAAACCAACAAGGACTGCGCGCCGACAAAGAAAAACCCAAGGTAGGAAGGAATGAGTGCAATCATATCTATGACTCCCAACAGGCTAAAAACATATTTTAATGGCTTTTGAATACAAATGAGCCTAAGCACATATTCTACTGTAAAGAGTCCGGTAAATACCCATTCCAGTGCATGAAATAGTCTCCCATATTTTACATGCAGGCCTTGAACACTGTCCAGCATGACAACTGCGATACTCGTAAAAATCGCAATTAACAATCCCACATCAAAGGCCTTTCCAGCCGGAGTATTGGATTCGTAAATCACCTCGTGCAAACGGAACTGCCAGTTTTTGGATGCTGATGTAGCCATTGTCTTATAACATCAAAACCGGCGAGATGTTCTATCCATCATCTCTCTTAGTTGTTGATCATAGGATCCAGGTGCTTGTCTTTGTTGCGCAGATCGAGCCCCCCTTCATATACCGATTTGAGGTTGGTAAGGTAAAAATGCCAACCGTTGGAACATCCCAAACGGATGAATTGCCTCGACTGATCGTCGGTAGGAATGTGGTGTTGACGAAGTTCCACCACCGTATAACCCAGGCTTTCTGTCAGCTTTACATCTACCAGGCATTCACCTTCGAAAGTAAATTGAAGTTGGTCTTTTCCGTTTGCAGATTTTACAGTCCCCTTCATCGGATCGGGGTGTAAATACCAAAGCCATTCGTAGGCAGTACCGGGAGAAGCATTGATGTATTTGCTGACTGGCTCCTGATGCGTATTGAAAAAAGTGGCCTTTTCTAGGAACCATTTTTCCAGTTCATTGGATTTAGTCCAGGCATTATAAATATCCGCAAGCTTAGCTTTGATCGCTATTTTCTTTGTAAATGAAGTCCAGTCGAAATTTTCCATAAATCCTCTGACGCTAACCACGTCATTTTTTAACACAACATACAATTTTTTTATGATTTATCTGTAGCCTCAACACCTGAGATTAAGGAGTCCATCTTGACCTCTACATTAAATATTTCCTATAAATTAACTATTGGTTTATTATAGTTTAAAGAAATTAAACATAAATAAGTTAGAGTAATTGAGCAAATTCATACTAAACTAACACATTATTCATTCATCAATATGTAATTCATTATTAATGTATTTATGAATCAATAATTAAACATTAGAAAGAGGTAAACAACAAAGCACTACTGAAGCAGCCTTTAAATCAATCGTATGAATTTTTTTTACATGAAAGCTAAATCAAGAAGCACAGAAAAAAATTGAACTTCAGATTTTTTTTCATTTCCTAGTTGGTGCAACCTGGATTTTTTTCGATAAAAGCCTGCCCTATTGTATTGCCTTTTTTACATTGAAATCCCCCCGATTTTCTTTAATTTAAACATCAAATCAACAAGCTTATGGAAAACCTAAAAGAAGAAAAAAAGATTTCGATCTTTCTAAATCGGATTAGAAAAGAATGGCCTGGCAAGATTGAACGTTTTGAATTCAAGACCGCAACGGTCATTTACGTTTATCTAAAAGATGGCATATCCAGTCTCGATTTTTCAGAGAAGCTTTCCATGAAACTGGAGCAGTTGGTCGACTTCAGTATACCCTTAATTCTGTACCACGTTGAGAGCGGCGGATTCAGTTTAAGATCACAGCCGGTCAACTGGTATTCGCGCTTGAGATAAGGTCATTTCTTCAGTCTGCTGCTCAGTACTCCTGTCAATACAACTATCGACGAAATGATGGCAAAGAATGCGGCTACTGCCAGCAAGGAAGGTTCGAAACTGGCTTGAAATACGTATACCGATAGCGCCCAGCTTCCTGCCAATGCGATGATCATACCTGCTGCAGTGGCTACCATACCCAGGAACAAATATTCCACCAGCGTGATGACCAGCAATTGCTTACTGCTAGCGCCCAGTGTGCGCAGCAATGACTGTTCGCGATTGCGCTGTGCCCTGCTGACCATGACCGAGGAAACCAATACAATCCAACCCGTTATCATGCTTAATCCGGCCATAAACCGTATTACAAAGCTGATCTTACCCAGGAGGTCATCCAAAACCTGTAATACCAATTTTAAATCGATCACAGAGACGTTCGGAAAACTGCGTACCACGTCTGCCTGGTAATTTGCTGAAACCTCACTATTGGGCACCCTGGTCATCAGTACCTGAAACTGCGGTGCTTCTTCCAGAACTCCTGTTGGGAAGACTACCCTGAAATTGGTCTGCATCCTTGCCCAGTTCACTTCACGAAGGCTACCCACTACTGTACTGATCATCACTCCCTGCACATTGAAAACGATGGTATCTCCTACATCTACATGGATTCGTTTTGCATAGTTCTCCTCCAGAGAAACGGGTACATTACCTTCCGGCGCGACACCTGTCCAGCTTCCTTTGACCACTTTCTCTGCCTCTGTGAGGTGATCCTGATAGGTCACCCGCAGCTCTCCGTTAAAAGCCCTGCTACTGGGTTCGTTCATGCCCTCACGCTTTTGATTGCCTTCCTCTTCTCCCCTACCGCCAGGAGCAGGTGATTTGGCATTCCTCAGACTGTCTGCTTTTGCCAGATCAGCTGCACGCAGGCCATTGATTTCTTCAATCCTGAGGGTGACCACAGGTACCTGGCTCATGACCGGCAACTGATGCTTTCTGGTCATTTTTGCCACTTCATCTTTCTGCTCCTGCTGGATATCGAACAATACCATATTCGGTTGGTTCGGACCGGAGGATATCGTCACCCGGTTGACCAATACCTGTTGTACAAAGAACAGCAGGCCTATAAAAGCGGCCGATAATCCGATGGATACCATCAACACCATAGTCTGGTTCTGTGGGCGGTACAAATTGGCAAATCCCTGCCGCCAAAGGTAACTGATGCGCTCTGGTAATAGTTTTCGCAGCAACCACATCAACAACTTGGAAAGTGCATATAGAGACAGAAAGGCTGCAAAAATGCTTCCGGTGAACACCCCTGCTTCTCTCCAGCCGCCCATCTGCAAATAAGTAAAGCCAAGCACAAAAGCGAGTATCAGCAAATACACCAGCCAGAGCAGCGGATCGACACTGCGTCCCTGTGGTTCGTAAGACATCCTAATGGCATTCAAGGGAGAGACATGCCTCACCATCAGCAGCGATGGCAATGCAAAGAGCACAGAAACGATCAGGCCCAATGCCAGTCCCTGACCAATGGCCAGCCAGCTGATCCGCATTGTGATCTCTACAGGAAGCAGGTCCTGGAGCACATAGGGTAACGCAAACTGAAGTGCCGTGCCGAGCAAACAACCCAATATCGCTCCGATGATACCAATGAAGGAAATCTGGATGAGAAAAATCCAGAATGCCTGTGTGGACTTCAGTCCCATACAACGTAAAGTAGCAATGCTTTCGAGCTTCTCCCGGATGTATACGTGCACAGCACTACCCACCCCTATACAACCTAAAAGTAAGGCAACAAAACCTGACAGTGCCATAAAACGGTTGACATCCCGGAATGAACGTCCGGTACTTTCCTTTTTAGAGGCTACCGTTTCGGCATCCAATCCGTATTTATCCAGGTCTTTTTCCAGTGATTTGACCACTGCATCTACCTGACTGGGATCGGCAAATTTGATGTAATAAGTATATTTAATCCTGCTGCCAATTTTTAGCAGGCCGGTCGCTTCCAAATACTGTAAGGGAATGTACACTACGGGAGCTACTGTACTGGAAATCCCGGTTTGTCCAGGCACTTTATCCAGCGCTCCTTTAATGACAAAATTCAAAGCTCCTACTTTGATGGAATCACCTACCTGCGCATTATACTGCAGCATCAACGTCTTATCGACCAATGCACTGCGGGAAGAATCCCTGAATTCCTTTGATGCAGTGGCCGGAGTAGTTTCAATGGCCCCGTAGTAAGGATAGTCGCCCTGCAATGCCCTTACCTGAACCAATCTGCTACTCTCGTCCTTTACAAAATAAATCATAGATGCAAAACTGCGTTCAAAAGAACGGGCTGCGCCCAAAGTATCCATCAAAGCTTTAGTTCCTTTTCCCGGAGGCGAATTGCCATCGAGTACCAGGTCTGCACCTGTAAGTTCCATTGCCTGGGTATCAATATCACGGCTCAGGCTATCGCGAAATGCAGAAACAGCTACCAGTGCTGCTATACCCAGTACCACAGCGGAGATAAAAAGAAAGAGCCTCCCCCTATTGCGCCTGCTATCACGCCAGGCCATGGTAAACAGCCAGCTTATCATTGTATCAGCCCACCTTTCATGCTGATGATCCTGGAGGTTTTAGCGGCCAGTTCGGGATCGTGGGTCACAATGATCAGCGTGGTTCCTGCTTCCCGGTTCAGTGCAAACAGCATTTCTTCTATTTTCTCTCCCGTTTCTTCATCCAGGTTCCCTGTAGGTTCGTCGGCAAAAAGGATAGCAGGTTGATTGGAGAAAGCCCTTGCCAGCGCAACACGTTGCTGCTCGCCTCCTGAAAGCTGCACGGGGTAATGTGCGGCACGTTCTGCAAGTCCTACTTTTTCGAGCAGTTCCAGCGCAGTCTTCCTGGCTCCCTTTTGTCCGCGCAGTTCCAACGGTACCATCACATTTTCCAGGGCAGTGAGGGTAGGCATCAACTGGAAGTTCTGAAAAATAAAACCCACATAGTTATTCCTAACCGCGGCACGCTGGTCTTCACTAAGGCCACCGAGCGCTATGCCATTGAGCAATACGGTACCGGTACTGGCTTTATCCAACCCTGCACAGATCCCAAGCAAAGTGGTTTTGCCACTTCCGGAAGGGCCAATGATGGCGACCGTATCTCCCCTGGCAACGGAAAAATCTATTCCCTTCAACACCTGCAGTTCATTGCCCGCACTTTTGTAAATTTTATTAACTTGCCGCAGTTCGAGGATGGCTGCCGCGGCATTATTTTCTGCTGCTGTATTCAAAGTATTGAATTAAATTAAACCTTAGCCCAAACTGAGCTGTTAAAGATATAAAACTTGAGATGTTAAGAATCAAAACCCTTGCCATTGTTACGTTAGCCTGTATATTAAGTGCCTGTAGCAATGCAGAAAAAAAAGAAGAGGTCAATAAAAACACCAGCGGAAGGCCAGCCCGGGCCGCTGCTAAAGCAATACAAGACACGATACAAAACGTGCTCTTTTTTGGCACCAGCCTCACTGCCGGTTACGGACTGGAAGACCAGGCACAGGCCTACCCTGCACTGATCCAAAAGAAAATAGAGGCTTTAAATCTGCCTTACCGGGTCATCAATGCCGGACTCAGCGGGGAAACTTCAGCCGCGGGCAAAACACGTATAGACTGGCTGCTGAAACAGCCGGTGAGTGTCTTTGTATTGGAACTGGGTGCCAACGATGGCCTGAGAGGCCTATCTGTCAAACAAACCTCCAGGAACCTGCAAGCGGTAATAGACCGGGTAAAAAAGAAAAACCCCGAAGCTAAACTACTGATGCTAGGCATGCAGATGCCGCCTAATATGGGAGCTAAATACACCACCGAGTTCAAAGAACTGTTCAGTAACCTGGCCAGCAAAAACCAAATGGCCTATGTGCCATTCTTATTAGAGGGTGTAGGGGGTGTGCCGAAACTCAACCAACAGGATGGGATCCACCCTACTGCGGAAGGTCAGAAAATCCTGGCTGAAAATGTTTGGAAGGAACTGGAAGGACTACTTTAAGAGAGAAAATATGTAACTTTATCGTCTTTAAACCGAACACCATTGCGAATTCCAGCTTACCTGCTGCATACAAAATCATTAATTACCGGCTCAGCGGGAGACTTTCCACTGACAGTCCGCATCTTCCACTCCGTGCTTGCCATTTCCATGGCAGCACTGATCTATAATATCCCTCTTAATCTCTTTGTAGGCTTGCCCTATATTGCGCTTGCCAGTGCCATTACTTCTCTTTTGGTGGCCGGTCTGTTTTACATTTCCCGGTACCGGGGCAAAACAGACCTGGCAAGAACAATCGTATGCTTGACGGGTACCTGCCTGTTTGTGGCCAATTATTTTCTAAACTCGGGTATAGATGGCCCGACAGGATATTTTTTTCTTTTGCTGATGGTCACCATGGTTGCCATCGTACCGGTGAAACAATACTGGTATTGGATCAGTAGCAATGTACTGATCATCATCGGACTGCACGTGTTCCAGTTTTACCACCCAGGCCAGGTTCCTTACACCTACCTCAAAACCGCTGACCGCTATATTGATATCAGCTCTGCTTACCTCACGGTAGTAGTGGTGATCCTGACCTGCTTTTACATCATCCGAAAAAGCTACGATGCGGAACGCCTACGTGCCGAAGAGACGGCAGAAAAGCTTTCTGAACGAGATGCAGAAAAAAACAAACTGTTTTCTATTGTATCACATGACCTGCGCAGTCCACTTGCCAATATCCAGGGTTATCTGGAACTCCTAGCAGCGTATGACATGTCGGCGCTAGAACGGCAACAGATACAGGAGCAGCTGCTCAGTTCGACAAGGGGTACGCTTGAAATGCTCAACAATGTGCTGAATTGGTCCAAAAATCAGATGAACGGAGCACAATTTAGAAAGGAGCAATTGGAATTACATGCTGTCCTCAAGTTGCAGCTGGAACTTGCCATCAATATTGCAGCACGAAAGGACATTGTACTCATTGTTCAGATCGATCCCGGAGTTTCAGTTTGGGGCAATGCCGACATGATCCAACTGATTATTCGCAATTTGCTCAATAATGCGATCAAATTTACATCCACTGGTGGTAAAATCATCCTCAAAGCCAGTTCTATTGAAGGCAATTGCCTGCTAAGCCTTGAAGATACGGGCAATGGATATCCCAGTCAGCTCAGCGAAGACATTTTTCAGCTCAGCGGCAGCAGCACCACAGGTACTGCCAATGAAAAAGGCGTAGGTCTGGGATTAGTGCTTTGCCGGGAAAACACCCATGCATTAGGTGGAAGGATTTGGTTCGACTGTGACAAATACAGCGGAACTACTTTTTTTGTCGAACTGCCTGCTCAGGGCAAATATTGACACTAAATTTAAGGGGGATCAACATTATTGTCATTTTGCCTCACATAAAATTCGCAATTATCCTTGGAAAATCAATATTTTGCGGGCTTATAAAGAGATACATATGGCTTCGGGTTTTTTCGCAATATTAGATGATATAGCTGCTTTAATGGATGATGTTGCGGTGACCGCAAAAATAGCAACCAGAAAAACTGCGGGGATACTGGGAGATGATCTGGCGGTCAACGCAGAAAAAGCTACTGGTTTTCTTTCTTCGCGGGAGCTTCCTGTGCTTTGGGCAATCACGAAAGGTTCCTTGATCAATAAAATAATCATCGTCCCGATTGCGCTCTTATTGAATGCATTCTTCCCTGTTGCCATCAAGGTCATCCTGGTCTTAGGCGGCTTTTACCTTGCCTACGAAGGAGTGGAAAAAATAATCGAGTACTTCTTCCACCGCCCGAAGGAAGGTCATGAAGTAGTTGCGGAAATCAAACAAGATGACAAGGCAGCAGAGAAAGTGAAGATTAAATCTGCAGTGACCACCGATTTCATCCTGTCTGTTGAGATCGTCATCATTGCGCTGGGAACTGTATTGACAGAAACTTTAACCCTACAAATCCTGACCGTGTCCGTCGTGGCTTTGCTAGCTACGATAGGTGTTTACGGCATCGTTGCCATCATTGTAAGAATGGACGATACCGGTTATAAACTGATCAAACATGCCAACGAAAAAGGTTTCGTCGCTAAACTGGGACTTTTATTGGTCAAATCACTACCGGTAATCATACGGATACTGGCTGTTGTAGGCACCATAGCTTTGATCCTGGTCTCAGGAGGAATCTTTGTTCACAACATCGACTATCTACACCATTTATTTCCAGGCCTGCCTTCGATTGTCAAAGAGCTGATCATCGGGCTGGTTGCAGGATTATTGGTAGTCGGCTTAATCACTGTCTTCAAAAAACTCTTTTCTAAAAAATAGTCCCTGTGAAAAAGAGCTTTGGGATATTGATGTACAGATTTGGAGACAAAGAACTCGAATTTCTACTCGTACATCCAGGGGGTCCGTTTTTTAAGCATAAGGACGTAGGTGTCTGGTCCATTCCCAAAGGCGAAGGGAATGATGGTGAAGATCCTTTGCAAACTGCGGTGCGGGAGTTCGAAGAAGAGACAGGCCTCCGTCCTATTGGGGATTTTGTAGCGTTGAACCCGGTATTACAAAAAGGAGGTAAACAGGTTTTTTGCTGGGCAGTTCAGGGAGATTTTGCCGTTGAGCAATTGCGGAGCAATACTTTCCCAATGGAATGGCCACCAAAATCGGGCAAGACGATAGCAGTAGAGGAAGTAGATAAAGCCGGATGGTTTACACTGGACGAGGCAAGGATCCGCATAAACGAAAGACAGGTTCCACTACTCGAACAGCTTAGGGATATAATATCCGCTCCACTCTCGCCTCCATCTCCGGATCCTCGCTAAACCTGCTGAGGTAAAATTCTTCATAATATGCTTTGATGATGGCTGCCATAGGGGTGGCCAAAAGTGCTCCCATTAATCCAAACGCAGCTGCCATGGCCAATAAGAGGAACAAGAGCGAAACCGGGTGGATATTCATGGTCGAAGACCTCAGCTTTGGCATCAAAAAATCAGAGATCAGTTCATTCATCAGCAGGAAAAAGGTCAGGCACCAAAAAGCGGTAGCGGGACTTACAGAGAGGGCCACGAGTGTCGGCGGTATCGCCATGATGTAAAACCCGATCTTGGGAATGAGTTCCGAAAAGAAGGCCAATGCGGCCCAGACCAGTGCACCGGGAACGCTAAGTAAGCTGAGCACGATAAACACCAGCACCGCCTGTACGATCCCTCCTATCAAATTTGACTTCATCCAGCCGCCCAGCATCACAGAAGTATGCTGTAAGGCTTTTTCTGCCTTGTGTCTTTTTTCAGGCTCAAAAACTGAAAGATACAGTTCAATCATGGGACGCGGATTACCGACGAAAAATACGATCATCGACACGAAGACAATAAACAGGAAGATTCCCCCGATCACACTAAAAGAAAAGCTGCCCAATCCCATTACGGTCTTCCCAAGGGAAGGCATGACTTCCGTAATGGACAGTCCATCTCCCTGTAACTCCTTATTGAGCTCCGGATACTTTTTGAGTAAACTGGTCAGGTGATCGGAGATGCTGTTCAAATAACCTGGCAGATTCCCTACCAACGTGTCTATCTGCAGGCTGATGTGAGGAATGACCAAAATACCCAGTACAGTACTTACGATAAAAACCGAACCCAATACAATCAAGGCTGCCAGCCATCTTTTCATTCCCCGTTTTTCCAGTTTGCCAACAGGTTGGTTGATGATCAGACTGAGGACCACCGCGAAGAGAAACAAGATGACTACGCTGATGATTTTATAAAGAAACCAGAGGAGAATAACAAGTCCGAAGGTATAAAGTACGATAGAAGTAATGAGGCGGTAAATTCCAGATTGATGATGTTGCGGCATAAGACAGTATTTCAGCAGGCTTGAGCTAAATCAACAATCCGGCGGAAAGAATGTTTGAAAAGTAAGCGCGCAAAAATCCTTAATTCACTTCCAGTTCGTCCCTCGTCGGGAATTTAGGAAAGCGGGCATGTGCCCCTTGCTGGTACCAATAGGCCACTGTGATGATGTCAGACTTTTGGGCGAGGTACCTTCCTCCATCCCGCCAGCCCAAATCCTGAATGGTAATTTTTAAATCTTTATCGAAACGCACTGGATCCATAATGTGCCAGCGGTACATTCCAAACCTGGCCTGTGAACGGTATGTACCGTCGGGCCTGATTACCTGGTGCAAACCTGCATAGGGAGTACTGTATTCGATGTACCTGCCTCCGCGGTCGAAGTTATAGGATCCGCAGAAATAGTCTTCAGTACCTGTACCTGCAATGGTGGGGTATTCCTGGTCTCCATCCAGATAGAACTTAATCTCCCCTTCTCCCCACCAGCCGTTGTTATTGACGCCCAGTCCCATATAAAGTCCCACAAACTGCCCTTTGCCCTTTACACCGTCCAAAATGGTATGTACCGAAGTCGTATTCGGATTGGATCTCCTGTATTGTGCATGAAAATAAGCCTCATCCTCCCCTACTGGAGTCAGCGTATAGTTTACCTGATAGTACAACCGCATTTCATCTCTGGGATTAATATTTTCCAAAGTGATCCTGCATTTCTTCCGGAAGGGCATTTTCCAATAACAATTAAATGCGCTTCCCGGGTTCACACTCACCGGGAGTGAGTTCAGTGCTGCATATTCTCCCCAGCCCTGTCCAAAAAAAGCACCAATGGGTGATTCTATAGATGGCTCCTTCTCATCGTCCCAATAAAACCTTATGATTGAAAACTGCCAGTTTCCGGTCGGTGTCATCCAGATCTGTTGTATTGCCCCTGGCCCTTCCATTTCTGCGATAGTAATGGTTTCTCCACTTTTGACAATGATGAATGGGTTTACCTTCCAGCCCAAGCCCAGTTCACGTGCAGCGTCGGCAGCATTGGCCACGTTCCTTTGCCCGCGGTTTTTAACCGGGTCCGCCATTGCGGCTTTTCCCTTTTCCCCGCTGAAGTTTTCGGGACTAATAGACCGTGTTTTGGCATCAGATACCCTGGATAAATTCCCCAGGTTCATATCCAAACCATTAAACCGCTGTGCAGTCGCCTGGAACATCATGAAAAAGAATACGGGTGTCAGGCTGATCCGTAAAAAACCTATTGTGCTCATGCTACTAAGTTAAAAAACATAAGCTGTATTTAGGCGCTTATATAACTAGTTGGTCTTTGTATTCTTTGATTTGGGAGTTTTGCCTTTTTTCGGCACGCAATTCGGCACTTCCCTACCTTCTTTTGTTTTCATCCCTACCTGCTCGTAGTTTTTCCAGCAGGGATCTTTTTCTTTCTTTTTTGCCATGACATTGTACGATTTCATTGATCACAAATTGAAAGCAGATTTGTTTGCAGAAAAGAAAATCAAGAGGACCATTCGTATTTATAAGAAATAACATTGTCACTGTAAAACCACTTCGTCACATGATTGTTATTGACTCAAACTCAACTACCAAATCTAAATTGACCTTGTCCAAAGATGCCTAAAACGACCACGCCGGAAAAGAAATCCATTGTTCCAAAACTGCTGCTGATATTCGGTCTGGCCATACTGTTGTGCGCAGAAGGATTTTTTGGTTACCGGCTGCATCAACTTTCAGATCGGCAAAAAGAAGTTAAGGAAGACTATGCCAATGCAAACAACATCACCTTTGGACTATTTTCGGTGGAACAATGGCGGGATAAAGTATCCGGTATTGTCAATAACCAGATTCGTAACTTTACCCTCACGCCAAAACAAAAAAAGGAATTACAAACCGAAGTCGAAGAGATTATACAGGCCCTTATCGATAAGGCAGAAGCCTTGCTGAATAAACCGAAAAAAACGATAGGTGGAAAAATAAAGAAATTTGCCATCAAAACATTTGTCGACACGGATAAGATCCGGGAAAAAGTTCCAGGCTTTGCCCGTACCATCATTGCTAAAGTAGATACCAGGGGCAATAAAATTCAGATGAGTAAAATGGCCATGTCGAAGTTCGATTCCCTGGAGCGTGCAGAATATGTAGACAGTACCATAACAGCCACTAAGGCTGCAACGGATCAGGTATACAAAAAATACCAGGTTTCGTCGGCCGAAGCGCTCAACAAAGAACTCGTCAGCGCGCTCGCGCGAATTAAAACTGAGACTTACAATTATTGCTACGCCATGCTGGGTTGCATTGTAGTTGTGCTGTCTCTGTGGTGGATCTTCAGAAAAAGGACTGAGCTTCATGCTACGCTGTTTATGATGTCACTCATGTTTGCTTTCATCCTATTGTTCATCGGCCTCACTGCTTCAATGATCGAAGTTGATGCCCGGATCAACGCATTCGACTTTGTGGTGCTGGGCGAACATGTAGTCTTCGAAAATCAGGTCCTATTTTTTCAAAGCAAAAGCATACTGGATGTGGTCAGAGTGTTGCTGGCACAACCTGCTACAGATTCTATACTTGTCGGGGTACTGATCCTGGTCTTCAGCATTTTATTTCCCATTATGAAATTAAGTGCAACGGGCATCCACCTGCTGAGCAAAAAGAGCATTGCCGAAAATAAAGTGATCAAGTATTTTGCCTTCCAGTCCGGAAAGTGGAGCATGGCAGACGTCATTGTTATAGCCATACTGATGGTATATATCGGGTTGAACGGTTTGCTGGACAGTCAGCTGAAAAGCCTGAATATCAAAAGTGAGGAACTCACGGTAATGACCACCAATAATACGGCGCTGCAGGCCGGTTTTATCATATTCATCAGTTTCGTATTGTACGGACTGATTTTGTCGACCATTTTAAAATTTATCTCTCCACATGATTGCGATTAGAAAAAACCTGCCCCAGATCCTGCTGGTCACTGGCTTAAGCCTGCTCCTTTGTGCAGAAGCTTATTTCGGTTACCGGGTATCCAGTCTTTCCAGCAGGCAGGAGCGGATCAAGGAAGACTATAGTGTGGCCAACAACATCACCTTCGGCATCTTTTCTGTAGATGAATGGCGGGAGAAAATCGCGACAATTGTGGACGGAAAAGTCAATGATTTCAATATGACTGCCGAGCAAAAGAGGGAACTTCAACGAAAAGTGGAAAAACAGCTGAATACCCTCATAGGCAAGGCGGTTGCGGATATCAACAAACCTCAGAAGAGCATTGGGGGCAAACTAAAAAAACTGGCTTTTAATGCTTTTGTCGATCCCGAAGACCTTCACGAACAGGTACCTTCGTTTGCCAGTACCATTGTCAACAGAATCAATAGACCCGCAAGTAAAGAAAGACTAAAACGTATCGTAAGCAGTAAAATAGATCAACTGGAGAAACAGACTTTCGACAACAGCGAACCTGCCAGTGCGAAAGTAACACGCCATATTTACACCAAATACGGTGTTTCGAACGTCACCGATTTTGAAAAAACCATCACCTCACAACTGGTAGATATTCGCTCATTGACCTACAATTATGCCTATGCTATGGTTGGCTGTGTACTCATCGCGCTTTGTCTATGGTTCGTCATGAGAAAGCAGGTCCGGCTCCATACCCCGCTTTACATTTTATCGCTGCTGTTTGCCTTTATTCTCTTACTGGTGGGTACTACTGCGACCATAATAGAAGTCGATGCGCGGATCCAGTCACTCAATTTCGTTTTATTGGGCGAAAAGCTTGCTTTCTCCAATCAGGTCTTATTTTTTCAAAGTAAAAGCATATTTGGAATTATCCGTGCGCTGATTGAACAACCTAAGCTGGATGCCATATTGGCCGGAACGCTAATCCTCTTGTTCGTAGTCATCCTGCCCATTTTGCGAATGATTGGAAAAGGCATTCACATTTGGGGAAGAGACCAATATGCGGAAAATAAGCTCATCAGGTTTTTGGCCTTTGACCTGGGTAAATGGGATATGGCTGATGTCATGGTCGTGGGGATTGCGATGACCTATATCGGCCTGAATGGCATTTTAAAAAGTCAGTTATCAAACTTAAATATTAATGAAGAACTCTTGTCAACAGTGACCCAAAACAATACAAGCCTGCAACCAGGCTATTTCATTTTCGTCGGCTATGTTGTTTATTCTGCGGTGCTGTCACTGATTTTAAAGCGCATCATGCCCGTAAAAACCAAACGCACCTGATATTTAACTAAACACTTCTTAACCAATCTCTTGCTGCCTCTACATCAGTAAAAAACTGCACTACTGCACCTCCAATCTTCACATCCACCGCTTTTTCCGCAGATAACCTGCTGAAGGCGCTTGGAGAATACACCCAGGCAAAATAACGCAAGCCTGCACGCTCCATCATTGGGAACCATTCCTGGCCTGCCCAATCAGATGCTTCCGACCAGGTACCCAGTACGTTGGTATTGTCATTCATCACCTTATGCGCAGCATTTGCCTCAAGCATAGCGAGCATACGCATACCTCCTGCTTTTACCGCTTCTACAGTCTGGAATCCGGTCCAGTCTACTTCAAGCCAGTCTCCTGATTTACTTTGAATGATCGTGATGTGGGGGTCTTTGTAATACAGATCATCGTTGACTATAGGCGCTGCTGGCTGAGGAGTAGTCAGCGGCAGCCTGAAGTAAAAAGTAGAGCCTTTGCCCGGATCACTTTCAATCCAAAAGGTGCCCATATGCCTTTTTAGTATTTCTGAAGAGATGAATAAACCCAGTCCGAGGCCCTCAAAACGCATCTCACTATTGTCAATCCGGTAATATCGATCAAAAAGACGTTGAATGTGCTGCTCCTGAATGCCAATGCCGAAATCCTTTACAGAAACGATCAGACCATCTCCGGCAACCTGACTTTTCACCAGCACTTGCTTGCCATTTGGAGAGTACTTGATGGCATTACTTACAAAGTTATTTATTACCTGCTCTAACCTCATGCGGTCGCCCACAATACTTAGCTGTCCGGGTTGCTCAAGACTAATCTGATGAGTGCTGGTAGTCAATTGAACACTGTCTATACTATCCTTCAGCATTTCTGAAAAATCAAAAGGCTTCAAGTCATAGCTCAGCTTTCCAGCATTGATCTTCGTCACATCCAGCAGGTCATTGATCAGCTTTTCCAATCGATGTATGTTTTCACTTGATTTGTCGATATATGAAGCCAACCGTTCAGGATTGGCGTCACGTTTCATTAATTGGTTGAAGGCTTTGATCCCCGTAAGCGGAGTTTTTAGTTCGTGACTGGCAATGGATAAAAATTCGTCCTTGCGCTGCTCATTTTGCTTCTGCGCTTCAATATTGGTGTTAGTGCCCAACCAGAGTGTGATTTTGCCCTCTTCAATGAGTGGAACTGCTCTGGTCAGGTGCCAGACATAGACTCCACTGGCAAATTTTAGCCGGAACTCTGTCAGGTATTCATTGCCGCTTTCCAGGGCTTCTCGCCAGGCCAGCAAGCAAGCGGGCAAATCATCCGGGTGGATGAATGCCTGCCAGCCTTTACCTGCAATCTCCTCTGCCGGATAGCCGAAGTCATTCGCAACAATCTGGTTCACATAATTTAACTGACCATCAGGCATGGCTGTCCACACTTGCTGTGGGATGGCATTGAGCATAAACTGAAACCGGCGCTCGCTCTCAGCAACACGGCTTAGGGTCGCATTTAATTGTGCCTGGGTCTGGCTCAGCTCCTCATTGGTCATGGCCAGTTCTTCATTAGATGCTGCTAACTCTTCATTGGATGCAGCCAGCTCTTCGTTAGCAGCCGTAACTTCCTCAGTAAGGGCTTGCTGCTCTTCAAAAAGCTCTGCATTGATGATCAGCTCTTTTTGATAAGCGACCCTCAATTCCGACGCAAATGCATTGTTTAGGATCGTTCCGGTATTCGCTGCTATTGCCAGCAGAAACTGCCGGTAATCTTCATCAATACGCTTCCGGGCTGAAGCCCCAAGCACGATATAACCTTTCACATTAGCTTCCGCAGTATTGATGGGCACCACCAGCGCTTCAACTATCCTTTCCGGCCAATAGCAACTCACAGGCTCGGTCACCTGGTTTTCCAAATCTTTCAGGTGGATGATCTTGAGCATATCATGATCTCCAAGAAGTTGATCCAAATCGGCAAGCTGCCGCTCATTCAAACAGCTGCTCAGCTTCAACTGGTACTCATTGCTGTTGGCATCATAGATGTAGACAGCAAAAAAAGCGACATCCATGGAAGCGCTTTCCAATAGCACCTGAAGTTTTTCATACGCAGCACTGAGCGTGTCAGATGTATTCGCCTGTGCCAGAAAGGCAGCGCGGATTCCGTTCCTACGTTCATTGATGACACGGTAGGAAGTCTCCACTACAGCATTGAAAACGCCACCAACGCTTCCATCAACCGCGACAATTGGTGAAAGGGTATAATCAAAATAACACTCTTCTGTATATCCATAGCGGTGCATGTATAGTGGAGCATCCGGTCTGCGGTAAGACTGGCCTTCACGCAATACACTCTCAAACTCTTCCTGAAGCCCATCCCATATTTCTGGCCATACCTCGGCGCCCGGCCTTCCAAGTGCCCAGGGATGCTTTTGTCCGGGAATACTGCTCCAGGCATCATTGTACAAGAGGCTAAAATCTGCTCCCCAATAAATGGCAATGGGAAAACCAGAGCTCAAAGCGATGGCTACTGCCGAGCGCAGATTTTCCGGCCAGGCCTCCGGGGCATTTAAGCTAGTGGCAGACCAGTCCTTCTCGCGGATCAGTTCTCCCAGCTGACCGCCGCCTTGCAAAAATGGTAGATGTTCGTGCATTTGAACTGCATAGCTAGGATTGTGCCAAAGCAAAATTTCGCCTACAAGTTCCTGACATTCGGCTACATTTGTTCCTTAAAGGAGCCCGAACTTTACATCAACAAAATTGATAGAAAAATGAAAGTATTTGTAACAGGAGCATCTGGCTTTATAGGATCCGCCGTAGTGCGGGACCTGATCGCCGCAGGCCATCAGGTCATTGGTTTGGCACGCACAGAAACATCTGCAAAAGTCATAACAGACGCTGGCGCAGCAGTTTTAATGGGAGGCCTTGAAGATCTGGACATCTTAAAGAAGGCCGCCGCAGAGGCAGACGGCGTTATTCACACAGCCTTTATCCACGACTTTAGTCAATACGCAAAAGCAGGTGGCGTAGATCGGGAGGCCATCAATGCTATGGGTGAGGCACTCATCGGAACAAGCAAACCGATTGTAGTATCGGCCGGAATTCTGGGTCTACCAACAATCGGGGGTTACACTACAGAAGAAAGTAGGGCCGACAATTCTCTGCGGCCTTCTGAAACCACAGCGATGGCACTGGCAGCAAAGGGTGTACATGCCTCCGTAATTCGCCTCGCTCCTTCTGTCCACGACAAAGGCGATAAAGGCTTCATCCCCTTCATTATACAACAGGCAAAAAAACACGGCGTATCGGCTTATCCGGCAGATGGTAGTAACCGCTGGCCTGCCGTACATCGGCTCGACGCGGCCAGGGCATTTAGATTGGCAGTGGAAAAAGCTGCAAAAGGCTTCACCTACAACGTCATCAGTGATCAGGGCATACCAATAAAGACAATAGCGACCTTAATTGGCGAGACATTAAACCTGCCTATCGCGTCTTTATCTGAAGAAGAAACTGCGAAACATTTTGAATGGATGAGCCGCTTTATCGCATTCGATAGTCCTGCAACCAATTTCCAAACTCAGGAGCAATTGGGCTGGAAGCCGACCAACATCGACCTACTAACCGATATGCAGCAAAATTATTTCTAAATTCATAATATGGAACCGCGGCAGACCCACAGAATTAAAACCATTAGCGAATTTCACCGGCTGAGAGGTTTACCAAAACCTGAGCACCCGCTCATTAGTATCGTTGACTATTCAAAAATTGTGCGTTCCGCTGATATCGGGGAGCTCAGCTGGCTGTTTGATTTTTACCAAATTTCCATGAAACGGGGCATCAATGGCAGGTTTAAATATGGTCAGCAAGAATATGATTTTGATGAAGGCACCATGTTTTTCATCTCACCTAACCAGGTGTTCAGGATCGCGCACGAAGTGGGGCCCGCACAAAAGCAATCAGGATGGATGTTGCTCATCCATCCTGATTTCCTTTGGAATACCTCATTGGCAAAAACCATCAAGCAATACGAATATTTTGATTACACCGTAAATGAAGCACTATTCCTCTCAGAAAAAGAGGAGGAAACGCTCAATAGCATCATTCAAAACATCCAGCAGGAGTACCACTCCAATATTGACAAGTTTAGCAAGCAGATCATCATTTCACAAATTGAAACTTTGCTCAATTATTCAGAAAGGTTTTACCACCGCCAGTTTATTACCCGGGAAAAATCAAATCATCAGATTCTCGACCAGCTGGAGCACTTGCTTTCCGATTATTTCAACAACGATGATCTGGTCGGCAAGGGACTACCGACCGTAAATTACGTTGCCGCGCAACTCAACGTCTCCCAGAAGTATTTAAGTGGCCTGCTGAAAGTCCTGACAGGACAAAGCACTCAACAACACATCCACGAAAAATTGATCGCAAAAGCGAAAGAGCAATTGTCCATTACTGACCTGTCAGTCAGCGAGATTGCTTATGCCTTGGGTTTTGAACACTCGCAATCCTTCAGTAAACTGTTTAAGAGTAAAACGAACCAATCGCCACTGGAATTCAGGCAATCGTTCAATTAGGTAATGTTCAGTGATGTCTCGAAGGAATTACTGGAAAGACTATAAAAAAATGCCCACCGGTTAAAGTGGGCATTTCCTTGAAACTTTCAAGTTCTAAAGCGCAAAAACCAGTCCGGCATTAATGCTGCTCCGGGAGTTCCTGATTTCTGAACCAGTATTGTCTTTAAATACATCAATAAAACCAGCCTGACCTTCTGTTTCGATAAGAATCTTCAGTCGGCTAGCCACTGGGATCTTAACGCCTATTCCCAAGCCAAGTCCTACATCAGCTGTTTTCATATAATCTTTCAGATCCATACCAAAGGTTGTTTCTTTGGCATCCAGCAGAATACCGGCATAGGGCCCGAAATTCAAGAACCAATTCCTTTTTTTACCAAAATGCCAGTTGGCCATTACCGGGATCGTCAGGTAATTGAGCTGGTAGTCGGTAGCATAACTTTGGCCGTTGTCCAGATTGGTTAGAAATCCATTATTCCAGCCTTTTTGATCATAAGCCAATTTGGTTTTAATACTCCACCTGTCCGAGAAGAAATAGTCACCAAAGGCGGTTACATTAAATCCACTTCGATAATCACTGTTGGTATTCGAGCCAGCGGTTACAGTGGCAGCGTTGTAACCAACAGTAATACCAAATTCAAGGCTTCCTTTTTCCTGAGATTGCACAGTGGCGCTAGCGCCAAGTAGCATCAATGCCACTAATAATTTTTTCATGTCGTTATTATTAATTTAGATGGCACTAATATATCAACTCTTTTCTAAAATGCAGATATGAAAAAGCCCCTTTCGGGGCTCTAATTTGATGTGTATTATTGTTCATCTTCTTCGAAATCTTCATCGATTTCGTCGAGTTCATCCTCCAGATCGTCCGGATCAGGAGTATCTATCTCCTCATCCAGCTCTGTCCCCGCCCCATCGGCAAACTCTACTTCATCTTCGGTGTAATCTGAATCCTCTTCAATATCCTCCGAATCCTCCTCTCCGCTCGGTTTTTCTTCCTCAGGAGCGCGACCTACCTGGAACTGCTCTGGATTGATGATTTCCTCATTCTCTGGTTCTTCTTCTGGAATTCTCATAGTCGTATATTTTAAGTCATTTGTTTCCTCCTGAACACCTCAATCCGAAACTGGTTTTGGCTTTTTGACAAATAAAACCAGAAAATGACATCCGGGTCATTCGGCTATTGGCCCTGCCTGAGACTTAGCAATCAGTGCCATCGCAGGGCGCCGCAGCGCCTCGTTTCCTTTCTTTAAACGATCTAATAAGCGCATTTTTTTATGAAGGTATCTTTTTGCATTCTTTTGGTCATATTGCAATACCCATCCGATGTTATAAATCAGGTCGGCGTACTTCACCGTCTGGGCATCGGCACTGATCCCGACCAGGCGAGCGCTCTCCTTTTTCTTGCGTTTTTTTTTACTCAGATCAGGGAAAGCGGTGGCGGTGAATACATCGGTAAGCTCAAGCACACAACCAGTGATGTGGGCTGCTTCCTCCTCGCCGTAGCCAAAAGAAAGCAGGGATTCCCGAAGTTCTTCAGGCCTCGTGTCTGTATCTTCCAGCAAGTCATGACAAAGACCGATCTCGTAGCCAAGGCGGGCCATCGGTTTTGCTAAATTAGCAACAGCCAATAAGTGGTTTAAATACGGCTCGTTGCTGCGCCTTATTCGTTGACCTGCGTGTTTTTCTGCAACCCAATCCTTTAAACATTCAGCCGCCGTCATCGCAGCTCAGGATTGAGGTTGTAAGACCTGTGGATACAGGATGTTCTTTTCGATCTGGCTTAGATAGGCTGACGAATTTCTGCATTCCGCACAGCTCTGTTCCAATAGCATTGCAACTGCCTCCATCCCAATTGCTGTAGCCATAGCCTCCAGACTGCTGATTTTAGCCAGGCGATGATAGCTAATTAACTTAGCTGCAGTTAAGATCCGTACATCTCGATCCAAATCACCTTCTTTTTTGCCGGTACAAATCTCCTTTCCCATCATCAAAAAAGATTCATCTATCGGGGTATTGGCTTTCGACGGACGCAGCTTCATCAATTTTAAGATCTGTTGTAGCCGCGCTAGCTGTTGTGCCAATTCGTTACGCTCAGGAGAAAGTGTCGCACGAAGTTCGGCAGTAAGAGCGAGGGATGAGAATTGCGTAAACAGCTTCGTATAGCCCTGTTCGCTGGCATAATTCTGTAATAGTAATGATCCAAAAGTTTCTTTGAGCTCTTTAGGAGAAGTTTTCATAACAGTTCAACACCTGAAAAAGATAGAATGTTCTTCCTGACCGATGATAAAAAAATCAAGTAGCCCCAAGCGAACAAATCCACCAAAACCATTCTACGGGGATCATTGTTAACTAAAGCAAATCATGTATATTATGGAAACTCAGGAACAAAAAGGTAAAACCTCCAATAAAGATCAGGACGATGATAATTCAGCGCCAAATACCAATAACAAAGGTACAGACCCCAATGAAGCGGTAGAACGCGAAAACCAGGGTTCCAAAGAAAAGGAAAAAAAGAGCGGGACTTCCAAAGGTGAGGCCGATTTTGAAAACCCTGATGATGATCCGGCCTAAGACAGATCAATTATCTTTATTATATTTAAGCAGCCCTGACTCTAGCGTTAAGGCTGTTTTTTTTTGAAAATATGAACTGGATTGATGTTATACTTATACTGATCTTATTTTTTTCCGTTGTAAGAAGTGTACAGCGCGGATTCCTGATCACTGCCGCAGATTTATTGTGCTGGGCCGGTAGCCTGCTGGCGGGCTTCTTTTTATACGGTCCGGTCAGTAAATTCTTAGGTAATTATATTTCAATGGGCCCCTGGCTGGTTCCGCTTACCTTCATGGTATTACTCATCGGCAGCCGCATACTATTGGAAGAGGCCACAAGAAGGCTCCTATTTAGGATCACGGAAGAAACACACGCGAGTACCCTAAATAAACTGTTGGGAATCTTTCCTGGAATATTACATGGTTTCTTATGGCTCAGTCTCTTGTCCATCCTGCTCTTACTCATCCCCATAGGAACAGGTACTGCAGAAGAAGTCCGAAAAAGCACACTCAATGACTGGGTGATCGCCAAGGTAAATTGGATGCAGGATCAGCTTTCGCCTGTGTTTGGAGAACTGGTCAGCACTGTCATTCAGCAACCAGCGGCCGCCCTGGGCCATAAAGAATACGTCAAGCTCAATTTCCAGGTAAACCATGCCAAGATCCGGGAAGACCTGGAAGCAGAGATGCTAAGCTTAGTAAACGCCGAGCGTCAAAAACATGGGCTCAGGCCTTTAAAGGCTGATCCAGAAACTACACAAACTGCCAGAAAGCATTCTGCAGATATGCTTTCAAAGGGTTATTTTTCACACAATAGTCCAGATGGAAAAATGCTGTCCGATCGACTGAGGTCCGATTATGTCTCCTTTCGTGCAGCTGGCGAAAACCTTGCCCTGGCGCAGACTTTGCAAACAGCGCATCAGGGTCTGATGAATTCCCCACCACACCGGGCCAATATCCTGCAAACCGCTTTTGGCCGGCTTGGCATTGGCATCATGGATGCTGGTATTTATGGTTTGATGATTACCCAGAACTTCAGAAACTAACCTCAGCCAAAGGGTCATTTTTTTCTCTGAAGAACTCTGATGGAAAGACCCCGTATTATCACAAAATATTTTCATTACACTTCATTGATTCAAAACGTTTTATAAGTTATACTGTTGAAAGAGTAAATCATAATCAGATAAATTCGAACCTGAGTCACATGAAAATACTATTGACCGGAGCTACCGGATACATCGCTCAACGTCTTTTGCCAGTCCTGCTGGATCAGGGACATGAAGTAACCTGTGTGGTCAGAGACCAGTCCAGGTTTATTAAACGCAAATTTGGCGATCATGCCTCGATCAACGTTGTTGAAGCCGATCTGCTGGACAGCAACAGCCTAAAGCATCTGCCGCAGGATATTGATGCAGCTTACTACCTGGTGCACTCGATGAGTGCAGGAGGAGATTTTAGTGACAATGAAGAACGCTCTGCCCAAAACTTCAGCCGGGCTATAGATCAGACCGATGCCAGGCAGCTCATTTTTTTAAGCGGAATAGTGAACAGTAAAGCGCTTTCCAGTCACCTGGCCTCCCGGAAAAAAGTAGAAGACACGCTGGCCAAAGGAAAAACTCCCCTGACTACTTTACGTGCCGGCATCATCGTTGGTTCCGGCAGTGCGTCATTTGAGATCATTCGGGACCTGGTAGAAAAGCTACCGGTCATGGTTGCCCCGAAATGGTTGCATACCAAATGTCAGCCTATTGCGATCCGCAATGTAATAGAGTTCTTATCGGGTGTGTTACTGCAAGATTTCAGCTATGGCAGGCATTACGACATTTATGGACCTGATATCCTCAGCTACAAACAGATGCTCATGGGCTATGCCAAAGTCCGGGGATTGAAAAGGTCAATTCTTACCGTGCCTGTGATGACACCCCGACTTTCCTCCTATTGGTTATATTTCGTGACCTCCACTTCCTACTCCCTGGCAAGAAACCTGGTAGACAGCATGCGCGTAGATGTGGTTGCGCAACCCAATGATCTGGCAAAACGACTGCATATAAAACTCATTCCCTATGAACAAGCCATAGTCCTTGCTTTCGATAAGATTGAACAGAACATGGTGCTCTCGAGCTGGTACGACGCCATGGGCGGTACTTATTCCAGGGCAATGGTGGAGCGGCAACTCAAAGTACCAGCAGATGGGGTCTTTACCGATAAAAAAAGGCTCAAAACAAATGACCCGGAAATGGCTACGGAAAGAATTTTTGCTATTGGCGGAAGATCTGGCTGGTATTATGCCAACTGGCTCTGGAGCTTTCGGGGCTTTATAGACAAGTTATTCGGAGGTGTCGGGCTACAGCGGGGAAGGAAAAATCTGAAAGACCTGAATACAGGAGAATCCCTGGACTTCTGGAGGGTTATTTATGCCAGCCGAGACCAGAAACGACTGCTGCTCTATGCCGAGATGAAACTACCCGGAGAAGCCTGGCTCGAATTTAAAATTGAAGGCAATGAGGTGAGCCAGACAGCCACCTTTCGTCCACTCGGAATAGCGGGCCGTTTGTATTGGTACGCCGTGCTGCCCTTCCACTATTTCATTTTCAATGGCATGATCAAGAAGATAGCGGGTTGAACTATTTAGCGGTCGTGGTTACCGTTTTATACTCAAAAGTAGACCTGGATTCGGTTCCCACAGTCTGGGAAGAGTGTTTTGACTTTCTGATGAGCGTCACCGGATAACCATCCTCATCGTATTTATACTCGTAGCTGACATCTAAAGAACTGGTAGCCGGACCCTCATGTAGTGTAAACGTAGTTTTTTCGGTCACAAAGTTATGCAGGGAAGAAGCCTTAGAACGGAGGCTCGCCATTACATCAATAACCTGCCTACCCAGATCGTAGTGTAGGTTCTTTTTATCATCACTTGTGTAATCTATGGTGATGATGTTTGTACCGTCATCCGCTATTGTTTTAGACACCTCCTCGCCCTTGTATTGGTATTCCGTTTTCCCACTAACGATTCCATCGCTGACGCGATCAATCCGCAACAGCTTATCTCCCTGATAGCTGTATTTCAAGTCAAATTGGTTTACCAGAGCCCCTCTTTTATCTGCTACGGAAGCCTTTTTTATCCTTCCGGACTCATAAGTAAAATCGATTGTTATCTTCGCAAATTCTGTCTGCTGTATCACCTGAAATACCTCATCTTGTTTGTAAGTGTAATTGGTTTCGGAAGCCGGATTCTTTTCTTTAATCAGCCTGCCTGCTTCATCATAAGTAAAATTGGTAAAAACTGTAGTGTTGCCAGCTTGGGCTATGGAAGTTTCAATAATCCTGCTCAGAATCTTCTTTTGTGTTTGCCCGGGCTCCTCTTCAGTCCCGGACTTTTTGCAGGATAAGCTTAATAAAGCTACAAAAAAGATTGACAAGGCTAATTTGAGATGCATCTTTTGAAATTTGGTTATATAAATATAAAAAAAATTTACCAAATTCAAAATAGAATTACTTAAAGTCTCAGGCTAATTGTGCTTAGGCTTAAGTCTTCACACTTAAACCTAAGCTCCCAATTACTTCATAGAATGAAAGCCGATGTGATTGCCTTCCGAGTCCTCGCAAATACCACAGAAACCATGTTCACCTATTGACATTTTTCCAGCAATAACCTTACCTCCGGCCGCTTCTACACGGGATAGTTCCACAGCACAATCGTCAGAATAGAAATAAACTAAAGTTCCGCCAGGACCAGGTGCAGCCATATTGGATTTTACAAGCGTGCCGCTACTACCCGGGCCCATCATATCTGATGGAAAAGCAATCATCTCGAAATAGTCCGGGGAATCTGCATCCACCTGCATGTTCTCAGGCATTGGTAATGGTGTCAACTGAACCTGTAATACTGTTTCATAAAATTTCTTGGCGCGGGCGAGGTCGTTTACGCTGATCTCAGTCCAGACGAATGGGTTTTTAGCAGTCATGATGAAAATGAATTAGGTGAATCATTAACTCAAAACTAAGCATTGCAGCACTCAACAAGCTTGCCATAGGACAAGAAATCCAGGTATTTCAATCAGTCGCAATAACTCGGAGATTCTACCCGACATTTACTCCGGAAAGCAAAGCCCTATTGATCCTGTCATACAAATGATAAGACAGGTCGTCATAATCATCCTGTACTTCCTTCTTTTCAAAACCCAGATCATTCCACGAACCCATACCTCCAAAAACATGGGCAGACATGGCTGCATAAATCAGCTTCAAGGCCGACTTTGGATAAGCCGATTCTGATATTGTACCAGCATACCAATTGTTTTGTTCAGAGCCGTCCAGGATACTCAACGAGCGATCAAACACACCTGTCCAGCTCTCGAGATCATGGCTACCAGCGAAGTCACGGATATCAAGTAAAATTTCCCGCAAATCTTCAGTGGCCTGCAAATGGTCCGGACTGAATGCGATGGTATCAGAACCACTAATCGTCCTGCCATAACTAACCGCCCAGATCAACTGATCCGGATCATCCGGCCTGCTCACTTCCCAGCGTTCTGCCCAAAAATCTGAGTAGCCTTCATACACAGCCTCAATTAGCCAGGTACCGCCACCACCTATAAAGCCAGCCAACTTATGATCGGGCGTACCCTGTTCATTTCCTTCAGAGGGATGGTAGTAAGCCATTAACCGGAGACATCCATCAAGTTTCAGACGCTCAAACCAGGCCAAAGGCTCAGCTGCCCAAAGCTGCTCCAAATGTTTGCCACCTTCTACGGTTTGCAGGTCTATAAAATTAACTTGATTGCAGAATTTGAAAGCTACATTTTCGGGATAGTAATTCTTAGGCAGTTCGAGATTTTTAAGGTACTGATTTCCATAGGTAATCAGCGATAGCAATTGCGATAGGGTTCCGGTCATGAACTTATTATTTTCAGATCTTCAATGGTAATTGTACCCAAACACAACACTGAAAGCTGGACATAAGTTTGAAATACTTCCCCGCCTCAGTATTTATTAGAGGCCGGCACATCATAATGCTGGAAATGCGTCACATTCGGCTTCTTTGTGCGCAGCACCTCCTAAAGCGAGCCACTGATATTTTTCACGCCATCGGCGTCAGGGAGTTCCGGGTTATCAGGAAAGGCTTCAAAAATATGCTTGTCTACGATCAGTTCCCGCCTGGTCTTTGTCGCCTGGAGATCGAGATCACTGGCCGTCAGAATAAACAGATCAGGCGAAAGCACCAGGAACATACTCGGCGCAGTCTCCGGCGCAGTAAGGTATCTGAAGAAGGTGCTTCGTGAGTATCCATGCGTAATTTTAATCAAAAAGATCTGAAAAATGCAGGTTTGAAGCAAAACTGTTTGAAATTGAATGGCAAGGCCTTGCAGGCTTCGGACCCTAGGGGAAAAATTTAACATAAAAAAACACCTGCCAGAAGCAGGTGTTTCATCAATTATGAAGGAAATCTAATTAGCTGATTTTAACATTAATTGCGTTCAGGCCTTTTTTGCCCTGCTCGATGTCGTAGCTTACTGAATCATTCTCACGAATGTTGTCCATTAAACCAGATGAATGAACGAAGATTTCGCTATCACCATTAGCTGGTACGATAAATCCAAAACCTTTTGTCTCATTGAAAAATTTTACTGTTCCTAATTGCATTATATATTATTTAATTGTACCCAAAGATAAACAAATAATTGAGATATAAAATTTTATTTTAAAATAATTTAAAAAATAAAATAATATTTTACGTCGGAATAAGAACTCAAAACATTTTTCTTGCGCTGTAGTTGATATAATTTTGTTTTGCCCATGTCAATAGCCTTTGTTGCTGAAAAAAGTATGGACTCCGGAACCTACATTCTGAACTACAAAAAAAGCCCCTACTGTTTTACCCTTTGCAGGTTTACCATCCATCAACACCTTATCGCTTTTTGCATCTGCTAAAGGAACATATACTTCCGCGCGGGTATTTGCAGGTACTGTAAGCTCCATAGAAAATGATTTCCCAGGCATTTGCTCAAAACTCATGGCAACAGTACCCTTAATCGTAGGAACTGTAATCTTTGCGGAGCTAAGCCCGGCAACCTGCGGTCGCACTTTAAACGATGACCAGGCAGGAAGTAAGGGTTCTATTCCCATTAGCTTCCTCGAGATGACATTTCCAGGTGCAGCGCCCCAGGCATGATTCCAATCCTGGTTGGGCTTGAATGAATCGTCCCATGCCTCCATCGTAATGGTGCTTCCTTCACGAATCATGTTGTACCAGCTGCGTTTTGTGGTTGAGGTCAACAGCGACAATGCATATGCTCCTGCTCCTCCATTGTAAAGCCCGTCCAGCAAAAACTGACTTCCATAAACACTGCAGGCCATTCCACGACTGCGTACAAATTCTACTACAGCAGGAATATCCTTCTCGGCTACCAATCCAAATGCGAGTGCAAAAAAGTTGCTGTGCAAGGCGCTGTGGTCCGTACCCACACCATCACGGTAGTTCCCGGTGCTGGCATTCCAGAATTTTTCCTGATAGACCTTTTTTAATGCAGCAGCCCTTTCCCGGAATGATTTTGCCTCCTTTTGCTCGCCGACTGCCTCTGCCAGATGCCCCATAAGGACCAAGCCATTGTAAAAATAGGCATTGGTCACAGCATTATACTTTGTGAATACAAAGCCGTCTGTTTCGCCCATCGCTTCCTTTCCAAGGCCAAGTATGCCCGACTGCGGCCAGTCTACAATGTCCTTCAATTCATTACCTGCATAATGCACGCTTTTCCTGATTGAATCCGTTTGTTTAGTCGTAGTGATCAGACCAGTTTCATCCTGCAGCGACATCAGGGTTTTAGCTTTTAGATCGTTATAGAATTTCCGCACCGAGCGGACATCTCCTGTATACAGGTAATCGTTATAGGCCATGATGACCGACTGCATGATCCACTCCGTCGGCCATTGCGCGTTCTTGATCAGGTATTCCTGCGAGTGCCGTGCCATGGTAAATTCCCTGTCCACCGCATAGTGGCTCAACTGGTTGATCACCGCATCAGCCTCATAGGGGATCCGTTCCCGATCTCCATCCACATAAATACCAGTAAATGAAGTCGCTAGCATGGAGTACTTACAGAGTTCCCATACCTGATTCAACACGCTATCGGAACTTAAAAAGGTTGCCGCATTCGTATCAAATGGGTAATGTACCATATGACGAAGAACTTGCTTCGGTTCCAATTTCGCATCATAACCTTCTATTTCTACGTACCGGAAAGGAAATACCTCACCCACGGAAACAGGCATCTTGATCGCACTGGGCCCAGTGTTGCGCTTGTCCTGCCGAAGCTCAATTGAATAATTATGAGTCCCGGCGCTCAATCGTATGACGTATCTGGCATAACGGATGGTACCACCCGGACGACGGTTTACTCTGCCCATTTTATCCAATTTTTCGCCCAAATGCACAACCACCGAATCGCCATCTTTCTTCGCCTTCAGCTCCAGGCTCAGTTGAGCAAAGGCATCTTTACCGAAGTCGGCAAAAATATGCTGATCGCTATGGATTAATTTCAGGGGATGTTGAGGCGTCTTCTGCAAAGGATATGCAGCTGTATGGTAAGCTGATAACTGCTCAGCCATCTTGAACGGTTGTATCTCAGAATAGCCGCTCAGCCCTCTGTTTGTCCATGTCCGCAGCTTCCAGGAATAGCTTTGCCCGGCTTTCAAAGCCGGCCCCGCATAAACCACTGCTGAAGATTGCCCCTGATTCACTTTCCCAGAATTCCAAATAATTTCCGCAGCACTTTCGCCCTTAATATTCTTCGGGCTAACAATGATCTGATAAGCAGTTTGAACCACGTTCTTGCCTGATGGCAGGATCCAACTAAAGGCAGGGCGCTCACTGCAAATTTCGGAACCTTGTCCAGCCACCAGATCGCACAACAAGCCATAAGGCACTGCTGTCTTGGTCTGCGCAATGGCAGATGATGCCATCAAAACCAAAAACTGGATGACAAAGAAGTCACTGATTATTTTCTTCATTTATGCTAAATATAGTTCCTATGTCCCAAACTAAAATCAGCACCTTATTTTTCAAAGCCAGCCGCCATTCGCATTAATAATTTAACGAGCTTCTCGTTCTTTTCATTGTCTTCAGTTCCGCTTTCAAGCTTAAAAGTCTTGGTCTCTTTTCCAAAGATGTCTGTAGAGGATTTTATTGTAGCCATAACCTGACCATCGCCATTGGCAATCTCGATATTTTCATTACCAAAAATGTCGGTCGATTTTTTAACTGATCCTAAAGTTTGATTATTGGGTCTGATGATTGTTTTTTTTACATTACCAAAAATATCAGTTGAAGACTTTATCGACATGGTATTCAATCCCCTATCATCAGTAACATCGACTTTTTTGTTTCCAAAAATATCAGTGGATTTCTCAATTTTAAAAGTTTCCCTACCCGATTTATCCTTATGTGTTTCTATGGTGTCTCCAAAAATATTGACCTCTTTCGAAATGGTGTAAGATTGTGCGTTCGCAGTAACCGTACAGGTCATGATGAACATTGCTAATAATAGTTTCATTTTCATTTGCGTGTGTGTCTTCCTAAGATACGAATACCCGCTTATAGCACCAAGCCGCTTCGTAACGATGTCGATAGAAATGTCGAATTAAAAAATCATACAACTTAACGATCACACTGACATACTGTTGTCAGTACCCACATCTATCTTCGGCAAATAATTAAGATCATTAACAACATGAATTTAGTATCCATTCGCATTATTACAGCCAACATCGATGGCCTGACAAAATTTTATGAGCAAGTAACCGGACTGTCTGCAGTACAGCACACCCCGGATTTTGCTGAGCTGAAGACCAACACTGCGACCCTGGCGATCGGCAGTACAAGAACTTTACAGTTCTTTGGAGGGGGGGAAGTTGCCAAAGCTGCCGAAAACCGCAGCGCCATTATTGAATTTATGGTAGATGATGTAGAAGGTGTTTACGAGCGATTAGCAGATTTTCTCCAGTCCTATATCGTCCAAAAACCTACTACAATGCCATGGGGAAATAAATCACTCCTATTCCGTGATCCTGATGGAAATTTAGTAAACTTCTTCAGTCCTCGCGCAGCCATTAAACCTATTTAAATTTTAAGGGGTACCCACTATCGCTCAGGAATTGATAAAAATCCTTTATATGAAGAATATCTGATATCGCCTTCTTTTTATCAGTCGCTTTATTATAGTAAGCCCCGGTGATTTTATAGCCAATCCAATAGCCTAAATCTGGTGGGTATCCATTTTTAGGCTTGTAATTATACATCCAATCGTGGCTGTCTTCCTTATCGTCCATGATCAGCTTAAATTCATTCCACAATTTTGATTCATTGGCATTCCCGTAATCATGTGTTTCCCGGTTTGGACCTCCTCCCGAAATCAGTTCAGCAATAAAATCGGCGCTCCCCTCATTGATACAGGCAGCTAGCAGACTAAGATTTTTCTTAGGGATACTGTCCTGCTGATAATGAATGAGTTCGTGGGCCACCATATAGGGAACATCCTTTGACTGAACCATCTCTGCTCCTATAATTAATCCTTTAGGATTGGAGTGACCACCAGAATTGAACCTTCCGATTACAAAATATACGTTCGGATATACTGCTTTAGGATAAAGATATTTTAGCGCCAGGAACGCAGCCCTGCATTGCTTTTCGTTTTCAAGCATTGCCAAGCTATTTTTTCTTATTTTCACATAATCGTCCCACCTTTCAAGAACAGTCTTCAACAATGAAGCTGCGCTTTCAATTCTGCCTGGGGTAAAAGCCTGCACACCAGGAGAACCTGGCTGGATATATAACGCTTCAAATGGGTTTATTTGAGTACTGGCTTTGACTTGATCAAAGGCATTCCAAAAGTTGGTGATGTCTTTAGTAACGAAAGTTGCCTTCAAAGGATCATTAACATACTGAGCGAAACACGAACTAACGAGGAAAATTGACAAAAGGGGAATCAAGAGGATCTTTTTCATCATATCTCAAATATAGTGTTAATTTCACTTCCATTGAATCAAATTATATCGGGTTTTATAACATGAGGACTGCAGCAGGCTCCAAATATTCTTTATAAACAAAGGAGAAAAGATAAATCTATATGTGTATTTTAGCTATACACACATTTAAATCTAAATATATGAAGTATCAGGTAGACATCAAATCAGTTTTGATCTGCTTTTTAGGCGCCGTATTGATCATTACAGCGTTCAGTTTCAAAAATGAAGAGCATAGTGAGAACGGGAGGTTTATGACCTCAACATCGACAGAAGGCGTAGTTATTTTAGACACTAAAACCGGTGAATACATCTTAAACACAGACTATTCCAACCGAGGCTGGAAAAAAGGTAGCTTTTCAGGAACCCAACGTATTGCCAGAGGCAATTAAAAGCAACTGAAGAATGGATTTCGGCTGGCTTGAATCATGTTCAGCCGAAATCTAAAACTACTGACTTGTCGTTTACCCGCTTTTGTTGTTCTACTCAATAAGGTAATTTATTTTGATGTTTTTTATCCTTTACATATTGCTGAATTTTAATATTTTCCCACATGATCAATTTATCGTCGATCTTGGAAAACACCCTGATTTCTCCATCCTGAGAGATGACCAGCCCCAGTGATTTAGCATGGTTCCAACAGTAGGCAATCATAGACCTATGCCTGGTTCCGTAATGTTTGGGATCTGCAGGACTTAGCGATTTTGCCGTTGCAGTGGCAGTACCCGATCTGTAGATCTTTTTCGGCATACGTTTGGACCGGAGTACTGCTCCAAAACCATTGGAAACCATATTTTCGTCAAAAAGTACCACGCCGTCAACACAGGTTTGAGAGGCAATAAAGCTAATGGCGCCACTGATTTCGTCTGCTGTGCCTTTTTTCAGATGAAGCGTTGCAGATCCCGAGAGGTACAAATCTTTACTAAGCGTTTGCTTCCTCGATTTGAGATCAGCGGAAATCCTTTTTTCCAATATATAAAGGTCAACCGATGCCTTCGCATGAGCGATCATAGCCAGGGTCAGGCGTTTGTAGTGAATTTTGTATTTAATATCCAGGTCGGCACCGTCCTGATGGATTAAAATGGCGCCACCATGCTGATAACTCTGAATCTTCAACAACAAACGGGAAAAGGTCTGGATCCAAAGGTTGTCCAGGAAGTCCTGCCAGTCACGAAATGCTTCTTCAGGATAAGTTTGTTCAAGGTATTCCCGAAAGGCCGACTTCAGGAAATCAGCATTGCTTTTGAGTATTTTAGAAATGGGACCTATGGTCAACACATCCAGATAACGCTGCACCAATGTGTCCTGTTTCAATGTGGCCAGCAACTCGTAGTTAAACAATACGTTCAAGGTGCCGATGTCGTTTACAGACACCTGGAAAAGCCCCGGCTGCTCGGAGTCCGTCTCAGATTCGTAATTCAGGAAATTCTGGTAGTGCATAGCCTGATCAATCATGCCCCAGATGTAGAGTTCCTCTCCCTGATAATAAACGGCCAGTGTGGTACTGCAGGGGTCTGCCGCCTTGGAGAGCTTGGCCAGTGCTTTGGTGGTCATAGGAATGGGCTGTTCGAAACTGACACAACTCCAGCGCTCAGCCACCGGCTTCTTAGGAGGATGCGGATCTGGATTAGCAGGGTCAATCAACGTAACCGTAACCTTTACAAGGTCACTTTCTTCCTTGCACATACTCACATAAAAAAGGCAGTCCAGCAGTTTTTCCAGCACCATAAGCTCTGGTACCGGAAACTTGCTTTTAGTGAGTTTCAGCTTGTTTTGTAGCAGGACGGCCAGGTCCTGTGGTTTTGCATTTTTCAAAATTGTCCCCGATTTATCGGAAAACATCAGAATTTGCAAATCGTTTTAAACTAACTGGTTAAAATTTAAAATTCTTTTGAAAAAGAGATGGCTATGCGGTTTGGAAAGACCTGAACCCGTATTTAATCCTTCAGGGATTCCCTAAGCAAGTGGTTGATCAGCTCATTCAGCTCCTTGCCTGAACTGACATTCATTTCTGCCAGGCGCAAGGTCCGCTCGTCGATCTTGTTCCTTAAGCGGATTACCAGGGCTTGCGAATTCAGAATGATGCTTGTCAGCGGATTTTTAAGGTCATGAACAGTGCGCCTTGCAAATTCCTGCAGTGCCGCATTGTTTCTTTCCAGCATGAGGTTTTGATGTTCCAGCAGAGTAGTCTTCCTTCTTAGTTCCATCAGCATCAGCGCCTGCTTGCTCAAAGTCTTCAGGGCACTCAGCTGTCGGTCGCTCAGCTGGCGCTGCTCATGACCGATCACGCAAAGGGTACCCAAGGCGCATCCTGCTTCATTAACCAGCGAAACTCCTGCATAAAATACAATATTGGTATCCCCCGTCACCAGTGGATTCTCAGAGAAACGCGGATCTTCCCTTGCATCAGGTACCACAAGGATTCCATCCTGTTCTAAAATGGCATGACTGCAAAAAGCAATGCTACGGGGGGTCTGTTCCAGTTCGGTGCCGTGGTGCGACTTAAACCACTGATGCTGTTCACCAAGGAGGGTAACTAATGCTATAGGTGTCCCGCAAATCTCCGCAGCCAAGGCAGTCAGTTCATCGAAGTCAGCTTCCTGCACTGTATCCATTAGCCTGTAGCTTGCCAATGCGGACAATCGCTCAGACTCGTTTTCAGGTAAAGATATGCCAGGTTTTCTCATTGATTTTTTTAGGGCAGCAAAGGTATAACAAACCTAAATCTACGATGTAATGAAGATAATTATTATCCTTGATTTTGACTTTTTAAAAACAAATCCGGCTTATAATGGCTTAGTTTATAATAATTAATACTCACAGATAATTAAAATAGAACTTGAACTGATGCAGAATTTAGTAGAATGTGATTTGCCTGGCCCATCCGGAAACGAACAAGTACTGAATCTGCTCCCTATCCCAATCGCGATACTGGAAGGCGAACAACATCTCATCACATTCGCAAATGATGCCATGTTTGAATTTTGGCGCAGGGATAGGTCGGATAAAACAATAGGCAAACCATTGATCACCGCATTTCCAGAAGTAAACCCCAAATTTCTAGGGCAACTCGGGCAAGTGATGCAAACCGGAATAACTTATCGGGATGAAGAGGTCCTGCTAACCATGAATGACCAGCAAGGTAATTCATATTCTATCCATATCGATTACACCTACAGGCCGATTTTAAATGACAATTCCGAAGTGACAGGGGTTCTGGTCACGGCCCAGGACATCAGCCACAAGGTTTCTGCAAAAAAGGAACTTGAAAAAGCTGCTATTCAGCTGGAGGAAGCCAATTGCGCATTAAAATCCAGCAATCAGGAGTGCATAATGGCGATTGAAACCGCAAAGCTCGGCACCTGGAAATTTAACCCCGCAAAAAATGAATTCAGTGCAACCGACCGAGGAGCGGAAATCTGCGGTTTTACAAGTAACGAAATCCCATTTCCAGAATTCATCGCACTTGTACATCAAGACTACCGCCTGGAGGTAAACCACGCCTTTCAAAATTCCATAAAGAATGGATCAAACCTGGAGATGGAATTTCCTGTCAGCCCTGTTTCGGGCAGCTCCGACCGCTGGGTGAGGCTGAATGGCAGGGCAAATTATTCAGCTGTGCATCAGGCCAACAGCCTGAGTGGAACAATCCTGGACATCACTGATCAAAAATTGGAGACCATCCGTAAAAACCAATTCATTGGCATGGTGAGTCATGAGCTTAAAACTCCACTCACCTCACTGACTGGAATGATCCAGTTGATCAGCAGAAAAGTCGGAACAGAAGCTGATGAGCAACTCCAGAACATTTTACAAAAATCACAACACCAAATTGGCAAAATGACCCAGATGATCAACAGCTTTGTGAATATATCCCGACTGGAATCCGGCAAATTTGAACTCCAGCCTAGTGAATTTGACATGGAAGAATTGATCGCGGAGTACCTGGACGATGCCCAGCTGACCGCTCCCCAGCACCAGTTCATTCAGCGGGATTGCGAGACCGTCAGGGTCAATGCAGACCGAATGAAAATTGGTGCAGTTCTGGCCAATATGATCAGCAACGCGATCAAGTATTCAGCGCATGGGAGTTCAATTACCATTTCCTGTACCAGACAAGAAGGATACCTGGAAGTTGCGGTCAAAGACCAGGGCTGCGGAATCTCAGAGAGTGATAAAACACGTGTTTTTGAACGCTTCAGCCATATCGATAACCCGCATGTCATGAACGCCTCTGGCTTCGGTATCGGTCTTTACCTCTGCGCAGAGATCATCAGGCACCACAATGGAGAAATTTGGGTGGAAAACAATCCTGAAGGAGGTTGTACTTTCTACTTCAAACTGCCAACCACATTTTAAAGAAAAAAGCAGCTATCTTCGGCAATGGAATTCAACATACACCCTCTCCTATTGTATCCAGGTGCTTTAGTACTGCTGGCAAGTCTCATGCCCCTGGTCAGGCACGACTTCTGGATTTTCAGGGTATTCGAATATCCCAGGCTTCAGAAGCTTACCATCAATGTCCTTTTGGTAATCGCGCTGCTGATCTTCCAATTTCCAGTGACTACTTCCGAAAGTATTTTTGCAGGACTGATCGTACTTAACCTGGGTTACCTGATCTGGCAGGTCTACCCCTTTACTCCCCTGGCCAAAAAACAAATCATTACCAGCCGCCAGCAAGCCGGCGAAAGAAATCTCAGCATGCTGATCGCCAATGTATACCAGGAAAACCGTCGGGCAGCAGACTATATCAGTTTGATACGGAAGTACAGCCCCGATCTTGTGCTGATGGTAGAGACCAATCAATGGTGGATGCAGCAAATGGAAGAAATCACAGAAAGTTATCCGCACCAGGTAAAGGTCCCTTTGGAAAATACCTACGGCATGATGCTCTATTCGCGCTTACCGCTCAAGGAAAATGAAATTCACTACCTGGTTGCCGCAGATATACCTTCCATAGAAACATTGGTCCAAATTCCTTCGGGAGATTGGCTAAGGGTCTATTGCCTGCATCCCGAGCCTCCAGTACCGCAGGAAAACCCCAGATCTACGGAGAGGGACAAGGAGATCTTAATCGTGGCCAAAAAAGCAAAAGCAAGTACCATTCCGGTCGTTGTAGCAGGAGATTTGAATGACGTGGCATGGAGCTACACTACCGATCTGTTTCTAAAGATCAGTGGATTGTTGGATCCAAGACGTGGACGGGGCTTTTTTAATAGTTTCAATGCCAAATACCTTTTCCTGCGCTTCCCCCTCGATCACATTTTTTGTTCTTCTGAGTTTACGCTAAGCACGATAAAAAGACTACCGAGCTGTGGCTCTGACCACTTCCCCATGTTTGTCAACCTACAGCTAGATCCCGCTTCCTCGCACCAGAATCAGGAGCTGGAAGCTGATGAAGCAGATCAGGAACTGGCCGATGAAAAAATTAATGCCGCGTCATAGGATGGATCCTGTAATGAAAATACCGTTATATTGACGTTTATTTTTAAATTCGTTCGATCCATTACCTAACCGATGTAAATATGTGTACAGCTCCAGTACGATTACTATCATTGATTTTATTATCCTTCTTTTTCCCGGGCTTACTTCAGCTTGAAGCACAAGAAGTTAAAATCGGCAATCTGCAAACGGAATATTGCACAACACCACTTGGAATAGATGTCCTGCAGCCAAGGTTCAGCTGGCAAATGCATACTACGGCCAGGGGATACTACCAGAGTGCCTACCAGATTCTTGTTCGGGACGAGGAAGGCTTGTCCGTATGGAACTCAGGGAAGATCAACCAAAAAACTGCACTCAATATCCTCTACAGCGGGAAAAGGTTAAAGCCCAGGACGCGATATCAGTGGCAGCTTTCCGTCTGGGATCAGCAGCATAAGAAACATTTGGCAAGCTCCTGGTTTGAGACTGGTCTGATGGACCCAAATCCAAATGCCGCTGTTTGGGGCGGTGCAAAATGGATTGGCGCCGACGACAAACACCTGGCATTATACTCCCATTACCTTCCCGTGTTCAAACTCAGCTTCTCTTTGCAACTGGATGAAAACTCGGGCAGCACCAAAGCAGGATTCATATATGGCGCCAATGATTTAAGGTTGATGGACAGCAATAAAAACTTGTTCAAACTGGCCAATCCAAAAGATAGCGCTTACATCATGATTGAACTGGACCTCTCCGGAAAGCAGCCAAATGCACAGGCTACCCTGAATGTTTACAGGCGGGGGTATGCACCTGAAGATCGAAAAGAGAAGCCTTTAAAAACTTTCCTGATTCCATCGAGCATCATTAATCCCTCCACAAAATACCATAACCACCGCATCCACTTAAGCTCTAATCTGGGAGACACCCACATCTACATGGATGGCTTAGAAAAAGAAAACTTGTTGGGCCGTCTGAACCTGAATCCACTCGGTCAGGGGGGAGATTTCATTGCTTTCCCTGTGCTGGGCGATGTCGGATATAAAGTTCCTTACGGTCAAAAGGCAAGTTTCTCAGATCTGGAAATCCGCAATTACAGGAGTCCGTCGAACGTTTTAGTGAGCACCTGGAATAAGTATTCCGGTACCACATCTGCTATTTCAGCAGAAAATAAAGGCTACATGGTCATCAGCAACCCCAGCCAAAATGCGATGCCGATGCTACGCACAACATTTACCGCAAAACCAGCAATCAGGAAAGCCAGGCTATATGTCACTTCCAGGGGAATCTATGAAGTCAGGATCAATGGAAAGCGGATAGGCGAAGACTATTTAAACCCCGGTTTGACGCAATACAACAAAACTCATTTATACCAAAGCTACGATGTCACTAAAGACTTATCAGCCGGGGAGAATGCAATTGCTGCAATTCTGGCCGAAGGTTGGTGGAGTGGCGGCGCTACCTACATGGGCGAATTCTGGAACTTCTTTGGTGACCGGCAGTCGCTGCTTGCCAAACTGGTCATACAATATGAAAATGGTCAGGAAGAAAGCATCGTCACCGATCCCCTGACCTGGAAGTACAGTACCGAAGGGCCTTTACGTTACGGAAGTCTTTTTCAGGGTGAGGTCTATGACGCAAGAAGGGAAGCTGAGGTAAAGGGTTGGGATCAGGCCGGATATGATGCTACGCACTGGATAAAAACCGTTGAAGTTCCCCTCGCTGGCAACATCAGTCTGGATGAAAGCAACAAAGGCGCTAACATGCCAATGACAGGTGATTTCAGTAAGCTGTCACTTATCGGGCAATATGGAGCTCCGGTGAGGAAAATCAAAGCGATCAATGCGAAATCCATGGAGGAAGTACGCCCGGGTGTATACGTATACGACATGGGGCAAAATATGGCTGGAGTTCCTAAAGTGATGTTTTCGGGATTAAAATCAGGTACACGGGTGATCCTGCGTTTCGCTGAAGTCAAGTACCCTGACCTGTCGGAATATAAGGACAATAAAGGCATGATCATGCTGGAAAACACCAGGGCAGCAATGGCGCAGGAGATTTACATCGCCAAAGGAGGAACAGAAACCATCAATCCCCGTTTTACCTATCATGGCTATCGATTTGTAGAAATCACCGGCCTTACCAGTCCGCCAGCATTATCGGCAGTTAGCGGCAAAGTACTGAGTTCTATTACTGAACTGGATTCTAAGTACGAGAGCTCCTCTGAGGCGGTCAATAAATTGTGGGAAAACATCAGCTGGTCAACCTTCGCAAATTTCATGTCCATCCCCACAGATTGCCCGCAAAGAAACGAGCGCCTGGGATGGAGTGGCGACATTTCAGTATTTGCCAAAACTGCTACCTATCTCAGTAATGTTCCGCAATTTTTACGGAGACATATGCAGGCCATGCGCGACACGCAGCGGGAAGATGGACGGTTTTCGGACGTCGCTCCTTTGGGCGGTGGATTTGGCGGTGTACTTTGGGGAAGCGCTGGGATTACTGTTGCCTGGGAAAGCTATCAGCAGTATGGGGACCGGGATCTGCTGGTTGAACACTATGCAGCTATGAAAAAGTATGTAGACTATCTTTCCTCAGAAATAGATCCCAAAACAGGTGTCCTGGACGACAAAAACAGAGCCGAGTGGTCCAGTCTTGGCGACTGGCTTAGCCCGGAATACAATAAGACCGAAAAGGCACTTTTATGGGATGCTTATTACATTTATAACCTGGAGCTCATGGCCAAAATAGCAGGCATCCTGGCCAAACCCGGGGACGCCGCCTCCTTCCAGCATCTGGCTGCAAAGAGAAAAGTGATCTTTAACGATACCTACATCGACCCCCTGACAAAACAAACCGCATTTAGGGGCAAAATAATAGATACGCAAAGTTCCTACGTGATCCCACTCCAGTTTAACCTATTGAATGAAGCCAACGCAGCCGCTGCAAGCCTGCATCTGGTCAAGGCGGTTCAACGTGAGCATGTAGCCGATGATGGCAGCATATGCCCGCCTTATTCACTGATGACCGGGTTCATCGGTACCGCAGGCATAAACCCGGTACTGTCTGCCTATGGACAAAGCGAAGTCGCTTACCGTTTGTTACAACAACGCTCCTACCCTTCCTGGCTTTATTCAGTAAGCCAGGGTGCCACCACTATATGGGAGCGTTTGAACTCTTATACACAGTCAAGTGGATTTGGCGGCAACAATCGGATGAATTCATTCAACCATTATTCTTTTGGCGCTGTCGGCTCCTGGTTGTATGAGTACTCATTAGGGATACAAAGGGATGAAGCAAGCCCCGGATTTCAGCACTTTATCCTTCGCCCGGAGCCAGACCCAACTGGCGGAATGACCTATGCAAAAGGATTTTACAATTCCATGTACGGAAAAATCGAGTCAAGCTGGGAAATTCGCAATAAAAGTATCCGTTATGAATTTGTAGTGCCGGCGAATACCAGCGCGACATTATACTTAATTCCCGGCAAATCCGGCAATCCGGAGTTTGAAAAAACCAATCATCCAAAGGGAGTTATCTATTCCGGAATGCAAAACGGAAAGCATTGCTTTAAACTTTCTTCAGGAACACATACTTTTAACTTCCCAATTTAATGGGAAGTTAAAAAGCTTATTTCTTGCTGATTTTATACAGCTTGCCGTTATCGGTACCTGCGTAAATGTTACCGTCTTTACCAATAGCCATGCAGCGCCAGCGCTCCATCCTGCCTTCCAGCAAGCGCTCCTCACCTACCACCTTATTATTCTTAATCACCAAACGAGCGATGTGCACACTGCTCAGGCCTCCTATTAAAATGTTGTTTTTCCACTCCGCGATGTTGCCGGTGTAAAAAATCATACAACCTGGCGAAAGAACCGGATCCCAATAGTAAACGGGCTGTATCATGCCTTCTTTCTGCTGGATTCCTTCGTACACTTTTTCGCCACTGTACTCAATGCCATAAGTGATCACCGGCCAACCGTAGTTACCTCCTGCCTTGATCAGGTTCAGTTCATCGCCTCCACGCGGACCGAACTCAGCTTCCCACAGATCTCCTGTTGCAGGATTTATGGCCATTCCATCCGGATTACGGAAACCCAGTGCATAGATCTCAGGCTTGGCATTTGGCGTTCCAATGAATGGGTTGCTAGCCACTGGCTTCCCATCTTTGGTGATGTGGATGATCTTGCCTGTTGTAGCGCTCAGATCCTGCGCTTTTTGACGAATGTTATTCGCGCTACGGTCGCCCGAACTCACAAAGATATTCCCCGCTTTATCAAACAACAACCGCGAACCGTACTGACCACCGCCTTTGTGACGGGGCACAGCTTCAAATATCACGCTTACATCCTCCAATTTCGTTTCATCCGCAGAGAGCTTGCCTTTCGCAACCGCCAATGCAGCACCATCGTCTCCCGGCTGGGCATAGGTCCAGTACACCATCCGGTTCTGCGTAAAGTTCGGATCAATATTTACATCCAGCATACCACCCTGTCCCTGATAATGTACTTTAGGGAAACCTGTGATCGTTTTCACAATCTTACCTGCAGTGGTCAATATTTGCATGGTGCCGGTCTTACCGCTGATGAGTAGCCGTCCATCTGGCAATACGCAGATGCCCCATGGGCTTTTCAGCTCGGAATTGATCACCTCGTCCTTGTACGCCGTTTTGCTCTTCACGCTGGCAATACGGGTTTGGCCCGCAAAAGCCGGCTTGTAGTCGGTATTCGCTTTGTTCTTTTCTACAGGGGCACCGGTTTGAGCCATGCCCGAAATGCAAACTGAGCTTAGTGCGACGCCCAGTACTAATGGTTTATACAATTTTGATAGCATAAAGGTGTTTTGTCTTATTTGTGTGTAGGTTTCAATATTTCAAGGTGTATTGGGTCATTCTTTTTTCAAACTATTGAGGTATTTGATACTCTCAGGTACTTGCGTCAGGGACGAACTGCTTTCATCTTCAATATAATAATGTTTTACGCCGGCTTTGCGCGCTGCCGTTATTACAGCCGGAATATCGATCTGGCCACTGCCCAAAATCACATCGTTCTCCTTGTCCGTACCGCCCGAAAGGCTGCCGCGTTCCACGCCTTTCTTTAAATCTTTCATGTGCAGGGCTTTATAGCGGTTACCGTATTTGGCCAGTAATTGCGCCGGATCCTGTCCCGGCAAAAAAGCCCAGAGGATATCCAGTTCCATGCTCACATATTTCGGCTCGGTATTTTTCAGGATGTAGTCGTACAGCGTGCCATCCTGATAGGGCTCAAATTCGAAACCATGGTTGTGGTAAATGAACGTGAGGCCATAGTTATCTTTCAGCAGCTTACCATACTTGTTAAAATCAGCAACTGTCTGTTTGGCATTGTCTAAAGTAAAAGCACCTTTGTGTGGAATACTGGCTATCCTGACAAAGCTTGCGCCCAATATCCTGGCGGTTTTCCCCACCTCATCTGTCTTACCTACAAAGTCTTCATAACTTACCCCATAGGATGAACATTTGAGTCCCCTCGCATCGCACATCTTGCGCAAGTCCTCAGGTGTTTGTTTAAACAGGTTCGAAAATTCTATGTCAGTTATGCCCATAGCCTTTATCATATCCAGCGTGCCGGGCACATCTTTGGCAAACTGGTTCCGATAGGTATACGATACGATACCCGGAGCCTCTGGAAACAGCTTTTTTTGGGCCATAACCTGACTGCTCATCAGACTGCCCGTTAAACACAGGCTTAGTAAAGCTCTTTTTAAATAATGGATCATATTGCGAATTATTGTAAATATAGAATTTTAATTAAACTTTAGGTTCCCAGCCTGGCTCATAGCTACGTTTCCATAACTTTTGTGCCTGTGGATCATTGAGTATATGGCCGTTCTTCGGATCCAGACGAAGTTCCCGCCCTACACGCCAGGCAATATTACTGAGCTGCATACCGATGATGCTTTTGTGGCCGATCTCCACGTCGCAGTTCGGCTTGCGGTTGTTGCGTATCGCATCCAAAAAATCAGCTACATGCAAGCCATCCATACTCAGGCTCACAGTGGCCGTATTACGGCCTTCCACTGGTTCTTCCTTGGTTTTCGGCGTTACATCCTTCAGCAATTTTCCTTTCAGGTCAAATACCTTATAAGCATCAGTCCCCGTGCTCAGGCTTCCGTTCTCACCATAAAAAATAATCCCACGCTCCTCTCCTTCTATTTTTCGGCCGTTCGCATTGCTGCTTTCCCACATGATCATCTTCCTGTCGGGATATTCCAACGTCACCACCTGTGTATCCGGTGTTTCCCAATCGTCCTTATACGCAAAACGTCCGCCTGATGAGCTTACTTTTACCGGATAATCCACACCCAGTCCCCAGCGCGCAATATCCACCTCATGTGTGCCATTGTTCAGTGCCTCGCCTGTTCCCCAGTGCCAAAACCAGTGCCAGTTGTAATGGATCAGTCCATCCTTATAAGCCAGGCGCGGCGCAGGGCCTTGCCAGAGGTCGTAATTGAGCTCAGCCGGTGCAGTACCGGGTTTCAGGAAAGTGGGCTTACGGTCATTGGTATACCAGGTCTTGGCATAATAGACCCGGCCGATAATTCCCTCATGCAATTGCTGTATACCTTCAGTCAGTATCGGAGCCGAACGCCGCTGCGCGCCCATTTGCACCACCTTGTTGTATTTACGGGCCGCCGCAATGGCCAGTTCGCCTTCATGGGGGTTATGGCTCAAAGGCTTCTCTACATAGACGTGTTTTCCCGCCTGGCAGCCCATAACTGTAAGGGGTGCATGCCAATGGTCGGGCGTAGCAATATAGATGGCATCCACATTTTTATCCTGCATCACCTTGCGGCAATCGCCTTCGGTTTTGGGGATGTTTACTTGCTTATTGTCTGCCACAGACTTCAGTGCTTTGCCAAAGACGCGGGTATCCACATCGCAAAGTGTAACGATCTCGGCGTCCTTTTGCTTAGCGAAGGTACCAGCCATGCTGGTACCGCGGCCATTCAAACCGATAATGGCCATATGAACACGTTCGTTGGCCCCAATAATATTGCGGTAGCTTTTTGCGCTCATACCAAACAAACTGTTGCTGGCCATGACTCCAGCCGATGCTATCGCCACTTTTTTAATAAAATCTCTTCTCTTTTCCATAAAATATATGTTTAATTCAATTAAAATCCGTCGTTTTGGGGATACTTAGGACCCGTAATAATTCGATCGATCTGACTTTGCGGTATAGGCCTTAAGGTATGCTTTTCCTGGATATTTACAGCCGCATCAGGGTTGTAAAGTTTCACGCGCTCCACGAGTTTGTTTGTTCTTACGAGATCCAGCCAGCGCGTCTGTTCTCCGCACAACTCACGGGCCCGCTCATCCAGCACATAGTCTAGCGTCATTTGTGCCGGTGTCACGGTCATCGCAGCCAGGTCGCCGTTGGGATAAGCAGCGCGCGCACGAACCACATTGACATATTTTGCCGCATTGATATTGTCATTCAGGTTCACTGCAGCTTCTGCAGCCAGCAGATAGGTTTCCGCAAGGCGATACACCATAATAGGTCTGACAGAAGCATCATTGATACCAGCGCGCTTGGTATCCTGATATTTAGTCATTGTCGGAAACAACTGTAAGGTATATTTTCGCGGTGGAACCAATGAATAGCGGGTACTATTGATCTTGGCATCCGTCACATCTACCCCGGGCATGAAAATAGCCGTATCGCCCAGAGCGTATTTAGGTACACCATTGACTTTTGGAATCTTTTCGGCTGAGTTAGACAGCCAGACCGTCTGGAAAGTTTTGTAATAACGGGTGTCATTGATTTTGTCGGCAAAACAAACATTTCCAAGCCAGTTGGTGAGTTGCACACGACCAAAGGGCCTTCCGTAAGCCATAGAGCGAACAAGACCAGGAAAATTTTCATACCCCATCACGTAATGGAAATTCAATTCATTGCTGATGGCATTATAAGTCAGGTTCGGGGTATGCTGAACGCTCCACAGAATTTCTTTACTGGCTTCATTGCCTTCCGCGAAAACAGCGCCAAAATCCGGCAGCAGCCCGAGATTTAAAGTCGCTATCTTATCGATTAGTCCTTTTGCAGTATCATAAGCATTTTTAAAATCATCAGCTTGTTTGGCAGATGAATAAGCCCTGGTCAGGTAGACCTTAGCCAGCAGGTGCGATGCCGCAGCCGCGGTTGCCTTGCCCGGCAATACGCCGTTCAGGGTCGGGCTCGGAGGAAGGGCAGCAATCGCGTCTTTCAAATCCTGTACGATGAAATCGTAAACTTCCGCAATCGGCGATCTGCCTGCACTGGTACTGGGTTCGCTGATAAAATTTTTGTTCAGGGTTACAGGTCCGAAAAACCTGACGAGCAGGAAGTAGTAATTGGCACGGAGAAACTTGGCTTCTGCAACTTTCTGTTTAACGGTATTGGCATCAAGGCCGCTGACCGTCGCTCCGTTGTCTATGATGCCATTGCAGGTATTGATGAAGGTATAGCATGGATTCCAAACTCCCGATAAAAATCCACTGCTGGCGTCGTAGCTGCTCGAATAAATGTTAAAGCTGCTGTTGCCACCGCTTCCGGACTTGAATTCATCTGTTCCGGGTACCGTCATGGTCATGAAATTTTCTGATCCCCATAAATTACGGTTGCCCGCATAGGCCGCATCAAGTCCGGATTGAAAGCCCTGAGCGGTACTAAAGTATTGTGGTGTAAGCGAAGATTTTGGATCTTCTATCAATTGTTTATTGCAGCCTGGATTGGCGAAAGCTACTAAAGCAACAGCCAAAATGCGATATAGATATGAGCTCATGTGTCTTAATCAATTAAAATGTAACATTCAAACCAAACAATAGTGATTTAACTGGCGGGGTATCCACTCCAAGTGTACCTGCAGATTCAGGATCAGCCCCACTAAACCGGTTGTGCAAAGGAGAAAATAAGATGAACGCATCATTCAACGAAGTGTTCAGCCTCAAAGATTTTATTCCCATCTTCGATACCAGTCTCCCCGGGATGGTGTAGCCCAGACTGATGGTCCGGATCTTCAGATAGCTTGCATTATAATAGCCCAGCAAATCACCATAGGTTGGTGTGTTAGAACCAAAGATGGGTTTCGGATAGGTATTTTCACCATTGAACGGAGTCCAATAGTTAATGTTCAAATTGTTTATCTTCCCCGTCAGTGAATTCACATTGCTGCCGGGTTGCAGCCAGTAAGCGATCTGTGTGCCACCTACACGGTAAGATGCGACCACTGCCAGGTCTACGCCCCGGTAACTGAACCTATTTGTAAAGCCGCCCAAAAACTTCGGCTGCCGGCTACCTACAACGATGCGGTCATTGGAATTGATCACGTTATCGCCATTAACATCAGCCACTTTGATCGTACCTATAACCGACCCTATACCTGATAGGCTGAGGTTATACTTTTTCGCCAGGGCAGAATCTGCAGGTGTGTTTTGCCAGATACCCTGCCTGGAATAATTGTAAAGGGCATCAATTGGTTCACCTACAAAACGGTTATTGCCCACGTCCTGCGTTACGCCATTTTGCAGCGCTACAATCTTGTTACGGTTAAATGCGATATTGAAACTGCTCGTCCAGCTAAAATCACCCTCCGATTTTGATTTAATGTTTACCGTACTTAAAGAAACCTCTAAACCCTTATTTTCCGTTTTACCGATATTGGCCAGGAACTGTGAGGTATAGCCGGTAGTGATCGGCAGATTTTGAGGAAGTATCAAATCATTGGTTTTTTGCTGATAAACATCCACCGTACCAGTGATCCTGTCTTTGAACAAACCGAAATCCAGCCCCATGTTCAATGATGCAGTATACTCCCATCCTAGTTTTGGATTAGGAACATTATTGGGGTAAGTACCTGTGACATAGGATGTTCCGTAATTGTAATTGATGATCCCCAGGCCACCTAGCGTCTGGTAAGGGCTAACCGCAGCATTACCCACTGTACCATAGCCCACACGAAGTTTTAAGCTGGATACAGCATTAACTGATTTCATGAAATTCTCTTCAGAGATGTTCCATCCCGCTGCTGCCGAAGGAAACAAATGGTATTTATTTCCCGGAGCCAGCGTAGATGAACCATCAGAGCGCATCGTTAGAGTGAGCAGGTATTTGCTTTTGAAGTTATAGTTTATACGGCCCATGAAAGAAACAATAGCGAACTTTGAATAGTCTCCTGTTCCTTTAAAATTGGCGCCCAGTTCGGGATTGTAATATTGTACATTATCGGCCAGAATATTGTTGTAGGTCAGGGTGGTACTGTACTTGTTGTCCTGCTGATAGCTGAACAGTCCGGTCCCTGTAACATGGTGGTTTTTGGCAAATGTATTCTCATATACAACAAGGTTTTCCAGCGTAAAATTGCGGTAATCATAGTTGCTGTTCCTGCCGGTTGAAGGACCGCTTAAATTTTGGAAAGTGTTGCTGCTATAGAAATGCCCATAAGTTTCAGGAGTCAGTTCCACACCACCGTTGAACCTGTATTTGAGATGAGGCGTAAACTGTGCTTCGGCATAGGCGGTAGTGAACGTATTGTAGCGCGTCCGGTTCTGAACTACTGCACCCGGAATCAGGTTGGCAATCGGATTGTAAATCAAAGAGCCACCACCAGGGAATGGAATCAAGTTGCCTGCCGCATCATAGGGAACGGTCAGGGGGCTCGATTGCAAAGCCTGCGATACCGGATTGATTCCCTCCCCATTGATCCTGCTCACCGAGTTGATAGAGCTGATCCCTACTTTAAAGATTTTTCCCAATTGCTGATCCACGCTTACTTTGAAACTGAAACGATGGAAAGAAAGTCCGGGGAATACACCGGTTTCACCAAAATATCCTGCCGAAATCGCGTACTTGGTCTGCTCCGTACCACCAGATAAGCCCAATTGGTGATTGGTGCGCATCCCATTCTTAAAAATCAGATTCTGCCAATTGGTATTGGTTCCATTCTGCAAGCCCTCAAGCTCAGCTGGCAAAAAAGTAGTTCCGTCAGTGTAAAACTTCGGATCATCTATGCCGGTATAGGGATTAGGAGCATTAATCACATTTGGATTGTTTGCATTGTAGCTTCCCCATTTTTTGTAGATCTGATACTCCTCAGGTTCCATCACATCATAATGACCGAGGGACTTCATCACCCCTGCATAGCTGCTATAGGTCAGGACAGCCGCACCTGTTTTACCACGTTTGGTCGAAATCAATATCACACCGTTTGCTCCTCTGGATCCATAGATCGCGGTGGCCGATGCATCCTTCAATACCTGTACAGAAACCACATCATCCTGGTTCAGATCGTTGATGTAAGTACCGTTAAAAGGAATCCCATCTACCACATAAAGCACATCATTACTGGCCCCACCTTGTAATGAACGCTGACCGCGAATGGATATAGCGGGTTTAGCCCCCGGATGGCTGTTGCCGCCACTTTTTTGAATGTCGAGACCTGGCGCCTGGGCTTGCAGCGCACTTAGCAGGTTGCTCACAGGTACACTTTTTAGTGCTTCTTCATTTATGGAAGCAATGGAGCCCGTCACATCTGCCTTTTTCTGCGAACCGTAACCCACCACCACTACATCATTCATGGTAGAGATCTGCTCCTTTAAGGTCACATCTATCTGCGTTCGGTTATTTACAGCTACTTCCTGCGTTTCGTACCCTACGGCCGAGAAGATAAGCGTTCGGCCACCATCCGGCAATTTTAAGGTATACTTACCGTTGGCATCACTGTAGGCACCGAGTGTAGTGCCTTTTACCCTGACCGTAATTTGGGGAAGGGGCGCTCCCTGAGCATCCCTGACCACACCCGTCACCACCATATCGGCAGTCTCCCGACCAACCACGGGATCTTTGCTTTTGATGACCACGGTCTTCTCATAAAGGGTATAAGTTAGAGGCTGATTGGCGAAGCACTTGTCCAGAAAATCTGACAGTTCTACCTTGTTCACTGAAATGCTGATCAATTCGCTTTTGCTGATCATCGTCGAATTGTACAGAAAATCATAGCCGGTTTGTTTCTGAAGTATTTCAAAAATTTGAAATAATGAGGTATTTTTCACAGATAGACTTACCTGCTGGGCATAGCCTGAGGCATTGACCTGCAGTATAGTAGCCAGTAAAATTGAAATCGTAAGCTTCACTCTCAAACCGATTTTTGATGACATACAGGATTCAGACCTGCATGAAAATGCGTGTAAAAATTTATACATTTGGTTTTGGGTTAATTTATAGTTGATCGTTTCAAGGATTGTATAAGTTGCTCAAAGCCTCTTTGGCTGAAACCGGCGGCGCTCCAACGCTTCCGGTTTTTTTATTTTGGCAACCGTTTCATAATGTGCAGAACTATGGCATAACGGTGATCCTCCTTCCATCGATTTTAAAATGAACAGTTCCGGTTAATTCCAGTGTGGTCAGCAACTGGGAAATATCCTTAAATCTGGCTACTGTACCGCCAAAATTCTTATATTTCAGATTGCCTTTATAGCTGATGTCCACATCATACCAGCGCGCTACCTTGCGCATGATGGTTTCGATATTCTCGTCATCAAATTTGAAAAAACCATTTTTCCAGGCGATTACATTTTCTGTATTTACGGTACGTACGCTAAAGTCTGATGCACCATTAGCGAGCAGGCCCTGCTGGTTGGGAACCAGCATCCTGGTGTTGCCATTTTTGGTCAGCTTCACCGAGCCCTCTAGCAAAGTTGTTTCTATCTTTTGCTCATCATCATAAGCCATGACATTGAAATGAGTTCCCAAAACCTCCACTTTCATGCCCTTGAGCACTACGTTAAATGGCTTTTCTTTATTCTTTGCAACCTGAAAATAAGCCTCTCCGGTCAGTTCTACGCTTCGTTCCTTACCTGTGAAAGTGGTCGGATACTTTAATGATGAACCCGCATTGAGCCATACCTTGGTGCCATCGCCCAGCGTCAGTTCATATTGACCGCCACGCGGCGTTTCTATCGTATTGTAGATCAGGGCATTTTTATACTGTGTATCCGTATTGGTTCCATAAGTCAATTTGCCATCAGCAGTTTTGCTCACGATGGAGGCTCCCTCGCGGGATATCATCCCCGTTTGGGTACCATCAAGGTCTAATTTTTTACCATTGGCAAGCGTGAGAATGGCCCTGTTGCGGCCAGGTGCAATGATGGATTTGACCTGAGCGGTATGATCCTGATTGCGCTGCTGATTTGTTGTATACTGCCAGAGCGATATGCCAGCGGCAAGGAATAGCAATACAGATGCCGCGGCAAGCCAGTAGCGGAAATTACTGCCGCGCTTTCTGCCTTCGGCCGATATCTTTGACCTTAGCTTTTCAAGGATCTGCTGTTTTACTGCGTCGGCATTGCCCATGCCTGCCGACCAGGGTTTGACAGTCAGCTGGAAATCATCCTGGTAATTTTCCAGCTGTGCCAACTCTTCAGGACTGCAATTTCCCGACTCGAATTTCTCGAAAAGCGCTATATACTGCTCTTTGGTCATATTTGGTTTGGTTATACGTCAAGCCACCATTACAGTGCCCCGCATGATCTGGCTCGACTAATACTATAGAGACATTTTTTAATCCCGAACTCACATCACTATTTATTTTTTTTTGAGATTATTAATAGTTGCCTGTTTTTCAGGATTTAAAAAGAGTATAAATTTTAACGGATTTTTTTTGTTAATTAGCCCGACCATTTATATGCTTGATAGAAATACCTCCGATGATGAACTATGGGAAGCCATAAAGGATGGAAATGTCCGTTCTTTCGAACTGCTTTTCGATCGCTATTGGCAGGCAGTATATACTACGGCCTTTTCTTTTCTGAATGATGCAGAATCAGCGGCTGAAATTGCCAACGATACTTTCCTGAACATCTGGAGAAAAAAGGAAACGCTGACCATTGGCGCCTTCAAAAATTACCTGACCACCAGTGCCCGTTACCATACCTACAAAGTACTAAAGGCCAGGAAAAAACTGCGCCTGTCTTATGTGGAAAATTACGATCAAGTCCCTGCTTCCCTGATAGCTGTACAAAATGAAGCTGAAGAAAAGATCAGGTGCCTGAACATACAGGAAGATATAGAGCGTGCTTTAATTGAGCTGCCCAAGCGTTGCCGGGAGATTTTTCTTTTAAGCAGGATAGGAAACCTCAGTAACGGCGAAATTGCAGAAAAGCTGTCTATATCCAAACGAACAGTAGAAAACCAAATTAGTATTGCTCAAAAATACCTGGAACACAACATGAAGGACATTGCATTCACCTTGCTGCTTATTGGTATTTTGAAGTAGTATATTGTACTATGGAATTGACCTTCGACATACTCGTATGCGAAAACGTCTACGGGGTCGGTTTCATATTTTCTGTTGAGCCAATGGGCTGAGTGTGCATCAATCCTTTTTATCAGGATCTTTAAACAGGAGCTGGGAGAAATGGTACAAACTGCTTTTCCATATTTTAAAGTCGTGCTGACCAGGCTCAATGAAGTAGACATGAGGCACTCCTTTCAACGCTAAATAATCATGAGTTGCTTTGCTGATCGCCAGCAGACGGTCACTGGCCCCGCAGGAGATCCAAAGTAATTTCAGCTCCTTTTTTAGCCGTTCAGTATCAGGCACCAAAACCTCCGGCTTTTTAGTGTTTGGCGCGGCAGAAAATGCACCGATCCAGGCAAATTTATCCAGATTTCCCAGACCAAAGTTCAAGGACTGCCCGCCCCCCATAGATAGCCCTGCAATCGCCCGCTTCGTTCTGTCGGACAGCACGGGATACTGCCTTTCGACGAATGGAATCAGGTCTCCGAGAAGATCTTGTTCAAAGGCCGCAAAAGCGGCTACTTTATCGGCTGCCATTACATTTCCTGTCGCACGGTCATCTTTCATGGCACGGCCATTAGGTAGCACTACAATCATTGGCGCTACTTTTTTTTGGGCATACAGGTTGTCCAAGATCACCTGAGGGGAGCCGCCTCGCAACCATTCCATTTCATCTCCCCCGATTCCATGTAAGAGGTATAACACCGGATATTTCTTTTGCTTTGAATATCCGGGAGGGGTATAAACCAGCGCTTTGCGGCTAACTCCTGTTGTTTTGGATGCGTAACTTATGGTATCGATCCTACCCTGCGGAACAGCTTCCTTTCGTACATCGAAGTCTGAGGGAATCTCCGTATTTACCTGGCCAAATGCAGTTGAAGCCCAAAGCAGCAGCCCGAGGCTGTATGCTGGAATTTTTAGGTTAAGTATCTTTTTCATGGTTGACGATTAATCTTTGAATTGTATGTTGCTTAGGCTGATTTGTTCGGCTTGTCCGCTTGGAAACTTAATAAAGATATCATGCTGACCGCTTATTTTTTTCAGCGGGGCACTTAATTTTTGCCATTTCCCAGCGTCGGACCGGAAAGGAATTCTGGCGATCAGTTTACCGCTTTGCAAATCATCCATCCAGATCTCAAGCACACCTGAAGATTTTGCGGAAGCAAGGAGCTGAATTGCTACCGGCGATTGCTGACCGAGTTCCACGCCCGACAACATCAACCAGCCGCCTTTTGAGCTGGTATTGGTGACTATTTTCCCCTGCTCAGTATTTAGTGTTTTGAGGCCGAACTGGTTGCTATAGCCGGCTACCGGCAAAGCTGAACGACCATCCTTGCAGATAAAAAAGTCAAAGTCTGCAGGCTTTCCTTCAGCAAAAAGTCCTACGCTGGTACCTACCCAGGAATTGAAATTTGGTTGCCCCTTGTCCAGTTCAGCGCAACTGATCGGGTCACCAACTGATTTCCATAACTTTCCATCTTTGCTAAAAAAGCCCTGGAGCATATGTTCAGCTCTTATTAACTTCAGCCAAAGCAAATCACCGAAGGGATTCTCTGCCATCCTCTGGGTATTGCCCAGTTGCAAAACAACTTTCTTTCCCTTATCAAAACCTGAATACAGCTTTACAGTCACCTCTTGGTTACCATTGGTCAGATAGATGCCCGCTGCCTGCGCTTTACTTCCCGAATTGAAATCTACCTTCGTTACTGCTGTGTAATAATGATCCGTTTCTTTCTGTACCAAATGCGTGAGGCCAGTGTCCGGTGACAACCTCATCCATCCCTTATGCTGGCCAAGCGCATATTGTCCTGCAGATTTTTTGTTCAGAAAATGCCAGCATAAGTCCAGCAGATCATCGTCAAAATAATCGGTTTTGACACTGCGCCAGGATATGCCGGATTGAGGCAAGTTGGGTTTCAACACCGGAGCAGTGCTCGGCGCCATCCCCCAGGGCCGGTCCCCTTCCCAGATTACCGGGTATAGGGAAGTTTGGCGGCCCATCCCCGACCAATCGTCCTTATCGTATTTTTCATAGCTCTGTCCAATGGTCCACCAGCTGCCATCAGACAACATGACCGGCGCCGCAATGTGATTGGGGCGCCTAAAACCAACTTTGGGGTCAGTAATGGGTTTGAAAAAATGGCCTAATCTTTCCCATTTGGTCGAATCGCTCGTTAAGGCGGTCGTGCGAAGCACGTACTGTCCGCCCGAAACATCCCCTGCCGGGAAATAATAGTAATAGCCATTTCGCTTGCACATGACCGGTCCCTCAGCCCAACTGTACTGAAGCTTTCCGTTGATCCAGTCGAGGTTAATCACCTCGCCTGTCAACTGCCCATCTTTACCAAGCTCTTGCAGCCTGTTGACCTTCTGTCCGTTTTTGATAACCATATAAGGCTTACCATCGTCATCCACGAAGATGGAATTGTCGTAGCCCAGACTGCCGGTTTGCGGATTGCTTTTCACCTGAACCGGTTTTGACCATGGTCCCTTTGGCGAATCGGCTTTACAGAACCACTGCCCGCCGGCAGAAAAATAAATCCAGTACGATCCGTAGAAATAAGTGATCGCACCCTGCCAGATACCGGCTGAAGGCTTATCGCTTACCCATCCCGCATTGTCTTTAGTCAGCACCCTTGCAATGAGCTCCCAATGCACCAGATCTTTGGAATGGTAAATCGGCATATAGGGATTGAAATGAAAAGTAGAACCACAATGGTAAAAATCATCTCCCACTTTTAAAAGCGTAGGATCAGGATGATCACCCGGCAGCACCGGATTCAAATAGGTTTGAACGGAGTTATAGGATAAGGCAGAATCAACCGGAGAGCCCTCGTTTTGCTGAGGAAGACGGAAGAAATCAAAATCAGCATAGCCGCCCGGGGATTGTGTCGCATAGTTGAATAGAGCAAAGCGGTAACCCATAAAGTGCGGTATGGTGTATTCCATGCGCAGGGTTGAACCAATTGCCTTCCAGTTCTTTCCATCCAGACTGTAATTGAATTTCCCCTCATCTTTTCTGTCTTTAAAATCGGCATCCACACGTAGGTAGACTGTATTTTGTGATAGCGGTATCATGGCCTGTTCATCCGCAGCACCTGTAATTGTTGTGCAAATGAATTTCGCACCATTTACCATTTTTACCCCTACCCAGCCATATTTCTTTTGCAATAAAGCCAAACCCGCGACATCCCCGTCTTTCATGCCTTTCAAATCTATCATCGTGCTTGCGGAGGACTGAGGTCCAAAAGTCCGCTGACTCAAGGTATTGCGCGCATCCAGTAAGTTCGAAGCCAGCTGACCGGTAGTCAGCCGCAAAAATCCGGGACGCTGACTGACCGACCAACGCTCATTATCGGGGTTATGGTTCCACTGCCAGACCAGGGGGAGTCTGGCTGCGCCTGGCTTCCTCACAAATTCATCTGCCGCCACAATGCCTGGGATTGGCCCTTTGGCTGCGGGCAGGTCCAATGCATCAGGAACCCTGTTCTCTTTGCCGATCACTGGCCAACCATCTTTCCAGCTTATGGGAACCAGATAAGGGATGCGGCCCACCGCGCCAAAGTCGCGGAACAGATAAGCATACCAGGAACCCTCAGGTGTTTGAATGATCCCACCCTGAGCTACACCTTTGTCCTGCAAGGCGATCCGCCCTTCGTATGGTCCTTTCAGCTGTTCCGAACGGTGAACAAGTACCGTTCGCATCCCTCCTTTCGGCCAGGAGATGTTGAACAGATAGTATTTTCCATTTACCTTAAACAGCTGTGAACCTTCGGCCGGCAAGCCACCGGCAGATCCGGATACCAGGCTCGCATTTTCAATCAACACCTGAGGCTGCGCGTTGGCCTGCAGCCCGGAAAGATCTGAGTTCAGTTCTACGATCATGATCCGCCCGCCACCATAAACCATATAGGCCTTGCCATCATCGTCAAAGAACAGCGAGTGGTCATGCAATGCCGGGCTGAAAGAATTGGATTTCCAAGGGCCTTTTTCAATGTCCCTGGTGCTAAAGATATAAGTCTTGCCTGTGGTCGAGGAAAAGGTAGATACGTAGAATACTCCCTTATGGTAACGCAGACTGCTCGCCCAGGAGCCACTTCCATACGCATTTTTTCCGCCCTTTAAGTTCAGTTCGTCCCGATCGCCCAGGCTATCGTAAGCATAACCAACCAGCTCCCAGTTGACCATGTCTTTCGACTTCATGATGGGCAGACCAGGACTCAAATGCATGGTGGTGCTGCTCATGTAATACGTTTCCCCTACTCTGATCATCGAGATGTCCGGCACGTCCGCAAAAATAACCGGGTTACGCGCGGTTTGCGCCTGAGATAAAGGAGGAAGCAATACTGCTGTAAACAAGAAGAGCCTCGTCAAAAGCCAGAGGCTTTTTGCCGACTTGCGACCAGATTTCATATGGGTTGGATTATTTTTCCCCTAATGTAACAAACTATCATTAGACGTCAAACAAACGTTTATTATTTTATGGATAGGAATTCTAAAGCTCAAAGCCTGAAGCTTTCTACAGGCGCTTAAACAAAATACGATCACCTTACGTTATGTGTTTATGAATAAAATTGGCTTTTTGATGCTAACCGTGGTCGTAGCCGCCCTGGTCAGCTTTGGCACTTTCAAAATAATGCTGAATGGCTTGTCCCCGACTGAAAAAAACGAATCCAAAAACTTTTTTGACCTGGGAGCCGGCAATAAGTCGACGCAGGCGAATGCCGAAAGACCGGAATTTGTGACTGCTGCGGAACTGGTCATCCAGTCCATTGTACACATCAAAGTGCAGGTCGATAGAAGTCCGGCCGAATCAGCCATTTACCCTCCTTTTTATGGTGAATACAGACGGCCGGCACCAGTACTAGGCTCAGGATCCGGCGTCATTTACAGTAGCGACGGCTATATCATCACCAATAATCATGTGATAGATGGCGCCATTGCAATCCAGGTTATCCTTACAGACAAAAGAATTTTTGAAGCAAAACTCGTTGGCGCAGATCCAAATACAGATTTGGCCGTTCTTAAGATTGATGTAAAAGGACTTAAGCCAATCCAAACCGGCAACTCAGATGCAGTACGCATCGGTGACTGGGTACTGGCTGCAGGCTATCCTTTTTCACTAAACACCACTGTTACAGCAGGAATCGTCAGCGCAACGGGTAGAAATATCGGCATCATTGGTCAGCAGGATGGGCAGGAAATGAGTAATTCCGGTGTCATGGGTTCAGCGGTGGAAGCCTTTATTCAGACCGATGCAGCCATCAATCCCGGAAACAGTGGCGGAGCCCTGGTCAATACCAACGGCCAGCTCATTGGTATCAATGCGGCCATTGCCTCGCAGAGTGGCAGCTACGAAGGCTACGGATTTGCCATACCGGTAAATCTGACCACGAAGATAGTAAAGGACCTCATTAAGTATGGGGAAGTCAAACGCGGCTTACTCGGGGTTAATTTTCCATCACCCGCCACTGAAGACCAATTCCTGATGGCCCAGGGTATCAAGCCAGGCAGCATTCAGGGTGCATATATCGCCGAGGTCCAACCAAATAGCGCTGCTGGAAAAGCAGGGCTCCAGGCCGGCGACATCATACAAGCCATAGATGAATCTAAAGTAAACTCATCTGTGGCGCTGTCAGAACGCATTGCCAGGCATCATCCCGGAGATAAAATCAAACTGCAATACAAGCGCAGGTCGCAGACGCTGAGCACTGAAGTGGTATTACAAGCACAAAGTCCCGCTCCTAAAGCAAGTCAACGTGGAGCAGAAGAAATTGCAAGAAATCTGGGCGCCACCTTCGCACCGCTGTCTGAGGAGTTCAAACAGCGATATGGCATGAGTTACGGTCTGGCAATAACGGCCGTTAGCAGAGGCGGTCTATTCGCACAGATTGGACTACAAAGGGGCGGTATCTTACTGACCATTAATGGCAACCGGATTTCCAGCGTGGGCGACATCAGTGACACCTTTCAATCTGCTACCAATGGTATCTTAAGATTTGAATGCCTGAGTGCCGATGGTTCGAGATTGGTTTTCAACCTCTCGTTTGGGGCCTGATCATACCATGAGGGCTCAGTTGAGTTCCTCTTATGATGAAATCCACCCGGCCCGCAAACATTTGCAGCAGGGGATTGTTCCAACATCGGTCTTTTAAGAAAACAACTATATTAACGTGGACAACTACAAACGAATTGCCCTATTGGGTGGAGGGCCAAGCGCACTCTTTATGTTCAAAAGATTGGTGGAATCCGGATTAACGGGATTAGAGATTCAGATCTTTGAACGAAAAAAGAAACTGGGCGAAGGCATGCCTTACAGCGCTGAAGGTGCCAATGATGAGCACATCACCAATGTATCCAGCAATGAAATTCCGGAACTGGTCAGCTCCCTGGCAGACTGGGTTCAAACTGTCCCTAAAGATACGCTGGACAAATTCCACATCGACCCCAACCGGTTCAATGAATACAAAGTATTGCCCCGCTTGTTGTTCGGTCAGTACCTGTCCGACCAGTTCAGCCTGCTGCAACAGCAGGCAAAGCAAAAAGGCATTGCTTTCCAGGTGCATTACAATAGCAACGTTACGGATGTCATCGACCAGCCCGGCTCGCAAAGCGTCACCGTAGAGGTCAATGGCCAGGATAAATATGAGTTCGACCACGTCATCATCTGCACCGGGCACAACTGGCCTCACCGCCATGAAGGAAAGGTCCCGGGTTATTTTGATGCGCCCTACCCGCCAGCTAAGCTCGCCTTACAGCTGGATCATCCGGTAGCGATTAAAGGCTCTTCCCTTACCGCGGTAGACGCCATCAGGACATTGTCCCGCCACAATGGCTATTTTGAAAAAGGTGCCAATGGTCAGCTCCAGTATCGCTTGAAAGACGAAAGTCAAAATTTCAAACTGGTCCTCCATACCCGCAATGGCATGTTACCTGCCGTACGCTTTCACCTGGAAGACTCACACCTGGGCAATGATGCCCTGCTGACCGAATCCGAAATCGAACAGCATATCGAAGACAACGGAGGCTTTCTTTCTTTAGATTATGTATTTGAGCAGGATTTTAAGTTGCCCATCAAAGCGAAGGAACCTGCGTTTTATGAAAAGATCAAGGACATGAACCTGGAAGCGTTCGTAGAAGCCATGATGGAGCTTCGGGAAGAGCTGGATCCTTTCCTATTGCTCAAAGCAGAATATGCGGAAGCCGAAAAGTCCATCGAGCGACGTAAATCGGTCTACTGGAAAGAGATGCTGGGCGTACTGAGTTTTGCATTGAACTACCCGGCCAAATATCTATCCGCTGAAGACATGCAGCGCCTGCAAAATTCCCTGAGCCCCCTGATCTCCATAGTCATTGCCTATATCCCTCAAAGTTCCAGTGAAGAAATGCTGGCCTTACATCAGGCTGGCGTACTCAGCCTAATCACCGTGGGAGATCAAAGCCGTGTGGAGGCCAATCCAGGGGGCGGCGCAATTTATCACTATCAGGACGAGCAGCAGCAGGACCTTGCAGTTCATTACCAGACGTATATTGACTGTGTTGGCCAGCCTCACCTCGATTACGAAGACTTCCCCTTCAAATCTTTAGTAGCAAAACAAACCGTAAGCCCGGCAAAGCTCAGGTTCCGCGCTGCAGCAGCGGCAGAAAGCGCCTTAGCACAGGGAAAACCGGTCAGTGTTAGTACGGAGGGCAGCTATTATTTAAAAGTATCGGGTATTGCCATCAATGATCATTTCCAGGTGATCGATCAGTATGGCGCATTCAATGACCGCATATACATGATGGCCGTGCCCTATATTGGTGGTTTTAACCCAGACTATTCCGGGCTCGACTTCTCTGAAGCCGCTTCCGGTGCCATCATCAAACGACTGATGGCCGACTGAAAATTTAGGCTTAGCAGGCGAAAATGTATGACCCAAAAATTTTAAAAAACACTTAAAAAATACACAGAATGGCATGATTGCTGTATACAGTGAACTACCAGCAAATCAATTTACTATGGAACGCCTTAGCAGTTTTCAATGCCACTCTTATTTAGATAACAATTCAGTGTGTATCCTTGAGGTCAGTATTCCTGATGACAGAAATGGGTATCCAATCAGGGATTTCCACTGGTTTCTTTTTCAAAAGACTTCACTCACCTTCCAGGAAATGCAGTTAAAGTCAGCAGACGCATCCAGCTCAGTTCAGGAACGTTTCTTTGATTTGGGTTACCTGAAATACAAAGGCGATGAAGGTGTGTTTATCGTTCAGCAGCAGCCGGTAATCCATCCGCTCAGACTTATAGAATCCAAACAGGTCCCGGATACTTATTTAACCGTAGTCAGAGATCACCTTTTGAAAGTAACGGCATAGTTGCCAAAGCCTTTATAATGTTTTGATTAGCTGAAAGCTTGGCAGGGACACGTCGGGTCTACCAGCTTTAGCGCTTTCCTACCAGTATGCTACCGGTTTGCTACCGGTCTGTACCACTAATACGGAATGAACTCATAGGGATATGCTAACATTCCAGGATAATAGCTGAGTGGCTCAGCAAGAGCAATTGAACCGACATACATCTTTCTATCACCTATTCTCTCCTCCCTCAAGAAACTCGAGGACAATTTTATTGAAAACCTTCGGATTTTTCAGTGGCACATAATGGTCGCCACCCTTTATGATCTCCAATTGGGCATTCGCTATACTGGAATGGATCAACAAGGTATGCTCCCTTTTAATTACGTCTGATTCCCCTGCCACAACCAATACGGGACTGGAAATAGACTTTAAGTCTTTGGAATTTATATGAGGCTCCTGAAGTACAAGCTCGGTCAGGCGCAACTGGTTTTGGGACATGGGATCCTGACGCTTCATCAAACTATCCCGGCGATTCTCGAATAAATGGACAATGTCCTGTTCTATAGCCCCAGGTCCGGGAAACAAATTGGCTCCCATAAGCACCATTTTATGAACCCTTTCAGGATGGTTTAAAGCAAAAACCATCGCGGTATTCCCACCATCGCTCCAACCCAGCAAACTTGCCTTCTTAATGGACAGCGCATCCATTACCGCAGAAAGGTCATCAGCAAACTGTTTGTAGGTGTATGGGGCAACACTCAGGTTGATACTGTTGCCCTGTCCGCGCGTGTCCAGCGCAATTACCTTGAACCGTCTAGACAAGGGCCCGATCTGTTCCCTGAAAGAATTGATGGATTCGTTATTCCCGTGCAGCAAAAACAGCGGTTTGCCCTTACCGTAGGTTTCATAGTATATGGTCCCCTGCGCTACTTTGATCCGCTTTCCATTGTTGTTGCCATACATCAGGTTAGATAAAGTAGCATTTTCGGCTACGATCTCCGCCTCGTTATCGGCTATTGCCAAGTTCTTGCCATCCTTTATGGAAGATGCTTCTATGGCAATGAGCAAATGAGAAGCAGAAACCTTTTGCCACTCCGCCTCTCCCTTCATCCGAAACAAGCTGGACCTCAAGGGCCCTGGAAAGGAAGGTATAAAAAATGCCTGCTTTGTGCTGTCCCCTTCCAAAGGTTCCAAATCCAGAACAGCCAAAGAAACAGCTATTTCCTTGCGCCCTTTTATATGAATTTGATAAGGGCGCAAGTCTAAGCTTTCGCCACGTGGCATGCCAATCTCTGTCGTCCCCATTACATCAAACACGATATCCTTTGCGAGTAGGGACTGATCCGGAAGCCCCTGCTTTACACTGTAAATGTTCATCCGGAGCTTGATCTTTTTGAATGCCCTCCTGTTAATCTCGAAACTCATCTTTCTCAAAAAAACATTTTGGTCAATCCTGAGAATAGTAGCCTGTTCGCGTCCCTTCTCATCACTATGTTTTGGTATATTTTTATACATTGATGGAAAGAAAATCAGACTGGCGCTAGACCGGCCATATTTTCTGATCCGGCCAGGTCGTGCTTTGATGTTCACCGTTTCAAGCAGCTGGGGCGACTCGGAAAGCTTAACTGTTTTTTCCATTTTCAGAAAATCGTTCCAGGCCATCTTTACGATATGATAGCCAATAGCCGAAAAGATAATAGAATCCCTATCCGTAATATCTGTTTTATTGTAAGAGAGCGAATACCTTCCCAGAGAATCGGAAACTGTGCCGAAAGGCTTGTTCTTGATTCCGATACTTACATATGGCAAAGCTGACATTGTCCGCGCGCTGATAGTCACACCCTTTAACATTACGGATTGGGCATTAGCGCGCGTACCTTGACTGATGAGTAGTGTGATAAAAAGCATTAAAAGCCTATGCACTTGCAGAAATGAGATGATGGGTTGAAGCATGATGGACAAGGATAATGGCCAAATATAAAATTCAGGTAAATAGAAGACCAGAAATTAACTTTATTTAACATCGAAGGCCAATCAGGCTCATACATCAACAAATCTTACCATTATAGCACAGTCTTTTTGCTTAAAACATAAAAATTCATGTCGCGGCGAATCGCAAAGCCCATGCTTTTGTACAATTCTACGGCCCTGGTATTATCGGATCTTACATGCAGGTAAGCTGTATCTCCTGAATCAACAATGTCCCGCAGCACTGCATTTACCACCTTGCGCGCATAGCCCTTGCCGCTGTGATCCGGGTGGCTACAAACCGCGCTGATCTCTACAAACCCTGGCGACTTCAGGCGCTGCCCTGCCATAGCGACCAGTACACCCTCCTGGAATATCCCGAAATAACCGCCGAAAGCAATTGTACGCTCGGTAAAGGGACCAGGCTGGGCGACTTGGGTCAGAGCCAGCATCCCGGGGATATTATTTTCATCCAGCCGAATCACATTGCTTTCCGGATCCAGATCCGGGAGCTCAGCCTCAAAGACCATTTGATACCCCGAAACTTTCAGGACATGCTCAAAAGGGGACGTATCCAATTCTTGCTTCGGAGAAAAAAGCACCACAGTACGTCCCTCTTCTACCAGCTCGTATAAGGTCTGGAAATTTTCAGGTGTATCAGAGGCAAGTCCTGCGAAGGGAGCTACATCGGCATCGAAAATCATTACTTGGTCGTTGCCAGTGCCAAGCGCGGCATTGTCAGACACCAGTGCAGACCAGATCGGGTTGGTTAAAATTTGCTCGTCATTCATTGACGCAAATATAACAGCCTCGATTCATTATGAAACATTTCTTGCAGATACGTGTGACGTTTCCGGCGCCTATCTCGTTTCCAGTATAAAATTTGATTACATTTGAGCATACTCACCATCCCATGCTACCACAACTGCCCTTGTACCTGCCCATCGCTTTCATCCTCAGCACAGCATTGGCCTTGGGAATCGTCATACTACTGATCAATACCAGTTCAAAACCAGTCGACAGAAAAACGGCCGGACAAATCATAGCCATCATCACAGCCTGGTTAGTGCTGCAGGCTGCCCTCAGCCTCCTCGGTGTTTATAGTGATGCGCCGGAAGCTATACCATCAAGGATCATCCTTCTGGGCGTTATGCCGGCCCTCATCACCATCTTATTCCTGTTCAATACAAGAAAAGGCAAGCTATTTATCGACCGAATGTCTATGCAAATGCTTACGTACGTACACCTGATCCGGATTCCTGTAGAGCTTGTCTTGTACGCTTTGTTCTTAAATGGCGCTGTTCCCGAACTGATGACTTTTGAAGGCCGAAACCTGGACATACTGGCTGGCATCACCGCACCTATCGTCGGCTTTTTCGGAATTGCACAATCCAAAATGGGAAAAACCTCCCTGCTGCTATGGAACTTTGTCTGTCTCGCACTGTTGCTCAACATTGTAGTAAGCGCCATATTATCCGCACCATCACCATTTCAGCAATTCGCGTTCGAGCAGCCCAATATCGCCATCCTTTATTTCCCATTCACCTGGCTACCAGCTTTTATTGTCCCGCTGGTATTATTTTCGCACCTTGCGGCTATCAGAAAACTAGTCACACATCCATGAAAACACATGCATTTGTTTTACTTTCAGTAGTGTTATTGAGCAGTTGTTCTCATTACGTTGTTAATGATGAAGGATATATCCGACCACCAGCAGGCTACAAATTCAGCTACCGAAAAAAAGCAAGCCAGCTCAGCTCTACTGAAATCATAGATACTACTGCCTACATCAGGTTTTATGCCGATAGCAGATTCAAACTCAAGGGGGATCAAAAAAGGCTTGAAGCTCGAAAATTTATGGCTACCTGAGACCTGTTCGATAAGGCTGGCACAAACCTTCCTTAAACTTAGGTGTTCCCTAGCTCTCCATTTGGTGACCTATTGGTGTATACACGAACCAGAGACCTAACTAAGACCTACCTAACAGGGAGGCAAGACCAAGTTGCCTGCACCAGTACCCGAAGGTCAATCAGGCTCATACATCAACGTACTCGATCGTAATCAGCTCATCAAAGCTGCGCACGGTCCGACATTTGGTGTTTGCTTCATATTCATTTTTTGTTTCGATGACAACGGTTTGGTTATCCTTCCAATAAGCGTTGATCGGCAGGCTCGCTCCCCTTGCAGCATATATGGCACCAGCTCCTCCCGCCAGTGAGATACTCACTGAGGTAAGCGCCCTATCTCCCATAGCAGTTGTCTGAGTGATCAGTCGACTAATACCATTGGGTGCCCATGCTTCAGCCAATCCACTATTATGAGGTTGGAATTCTGCACACTCTGCTTCAGTAAGCCTCCTACTTGTACCCTCTGTCTCGACGATTACGCTACTTTCAGTATTCGGCGGAGGTGGCAAAACCTCAACTTCGACTGCCACATGCCCCACTTCAGCTGAAACAGATTCATCTGATAGCGCATTAGGTTCCTGTTCTATCACAAGATTTAAATCATAACCAGTCTGCGCCTTCATATAACCTTCAAAATTTAAATCCCTTCTCATGGTTATATTCAATAAAATTCGATCGAGGCGTCGCTGAAGCGCCTCTAAATTCGATTCCTGAAAGTCTTTTTCAGTCTGCTTTTTCTCTTGCAGGTAATAATACACACTTGGATCGAAATCGTCGAAGACCATACTACCTGTATAATACTTCAGATAATAGTCCAGGGCTGCCAGCAGCAGTGTTTTGTTTTTCTCTAGTATGAGTTGTTGTTCTTTATTGTACATAGCGCAGATTAGGGAGCATTAGGTTTCTGTATTTTGATCCCCTAACTTAAAAATCATAAACAGTCACATCTATACCCTTTTCTATTAACATGGTTTCTATCAAAGGTTCTATTTTGTCCCAAGTTCCGCCAGCTAATCCACATCCGATTCTCGGCATATGAACGGTTGCACTATTATCTACTGCGAATTGCGCCACTTTCTCTAGTCCAGACAATACAGCTTCATACCTAATGGGTGCATTACCATTTTCGTCCCTATATATCTTATGCTGGCCAATTAGATTGGCAACCCACAGCCCCTCCTCTACCTGGACAAATTGAACTTGGCCCAAACTAAAGTTGTCTTTTGACTTGTACCAGGCTTTATATTGCAGTTCCGGTGCCTTCCAACGCTTTGAAAGCGCCATTACAAATCCCTTGCCCCAAGCTCCAATGTCATTGCAAATGTGTACGATAACCCGATTGCCTTCAACCGAAGGATTAGTTGCATCACCTTTTATGTAAGTTATTTCTGCCATTTGATAAAAATACTGATTTTCTATCTAACCACTCTAAGATAGGGCTGGTATAAACCCATATCCTGTCAGCCATCCCCCTACTTACAATGCTATTGAAAGGTTGGGTAAGTCTGAAGACTTAACCCAATGAACCAATGAAAGATGCTGCAAGGACTTTAAACCGGCCGGAGCAGGACAAGACAAGTTAACTTATAATTAACGCCCATAACGCGGCTATTCTGCGGATACTCTGCGGACATTGTGCGGACTAAGCCGATCAGAAACCGGAAAACAACCAATAATACAGCGATAAATTATTAACGAATTATAAAACACTGGCGCTTCACCTTCAAGACAGCCAGCAAATCCTGTACCTTGGCATAGTAAAACACCAGCACCACCCGCTCCTGCTCAGATAGCCGCTCTGGTTCCATGGACTGGGCATAGTGCAGGAACTGGCTCAGCAGGAAATGCGCTTCATGCACAGCTCCTGCTTCGGTGTTATGATGCTGCGCTTTCACGGGCCAATGATTTCTGGTAAGGTCTGATCAGGCGGTTCAGGTTAAACTCCTCCGTCCAGTACTCCTCCCCGCTCCCGTAAGCATAGGCTTTGAAATGGGCGATACCAGCTTTAGTGATCAGCAATTGCTCCGCTTCCAGCTTGTTCCCCTGCCGTTTCAGCCCATCCAGTTCCTCAGCTTCCAGCGTGATGAAGGCCTGATCCTGATGTGCCGGCATCAGGTCATGCTCCAGGATCTGCTGATCAGCGATGTGGAAATAACCCAAAGGCGCATCCCAATAGCTCAGGCAATGGAAGTCCTGCCCTGCGTAAAATTCCTCGATGGTATATAAGCGGTAGCTGACCAGTTCCAGCCATTCGGGGCTGAGCTGTATGATCGCATAATTGATAGGGTCACAATCGGCCCGGGTGCTGGCCTTTATGAGCAGGTAAGGTGTAGGTTGTTTAGCTCTTTTCATATTTTTTCTCTTTTTGATACGCTTCCCAGCGGTTCAAGGCAAACAGGTACCTGCCCACCTTCATACTGGAAATGCCCAGCTTAGTGCCAATCTGCGTATGCGTCATTATTTTTAGATCGTGTAAATGTTTAATTTTCAGCGCCATCTCATAAATCCGTGGTTTCAGCGGCTTGGGCGGAGGCAATGCAGATGTGTCTGCTTTTCGCTTCCTTAAACTGCCGTTTTTGGGCAGGTCTTTCGTGTAATAAAAGGCCGTAGACAGTTTGATCCCCAGCTGCTTTGCTATTTCTGACATGCCCATCGTTTTTAAGCGGTAAAGCCGGATCACCTCCAACCGTACACTTGCTTTTTTGGTTTCTACGGTCCTGACAACAGGATTTTCAGACCTACCAACGTGCTTCTTTGTGCTCAAAAGTGGATTTTTGGTACTAATAACAGACTTTGCAGTCCTGACAATAGGATTTTTGGGTCTGCCAACCCGTCCTTTCAGTTTTGAAAGTTCATTCGGTATCTCCATGGCAAGCCGGATCTCTGCCATACTCTTGTAGCTACTTAACTGATTGCTGCGCTTTCTTTTGGTAGTTCTTCTCGGAACAGCCCAGACCCCGTCTACATAGAAAAATTTACCCAGGTTTTTAATTGCCGCCCTGAGCCATGTCTTCAATGTTCCCAAGGGTATTTCCAACTGCTTCGCTGCTTCTAACTGCGTATATCCCTGGAAGTATACCAATTCCAAGATCTCGCGTTGCTTTTCCTCCAGCTGCGCTACGAATTCCCTCAGCCCGATAGTATCAATATTCAATCCGTTTGATTTGAATTGCTCCATGTATTCCGGATAATCATCAAAACTCAGGTTTTTCTGAAAAAGCTTATAAGCCCTGGACCTGCAGTTATCTATGGCAGCATTGCGGGCTATGTTCAATAACCAGGTATACACCCTGCCCTTTTGGGGGTCATAGTTTCTGACCTCCGGCCATACCTTTAACCAGACCAGCTGCAGGGTATCTTCGGCCATGGGCCTGTCCCTGATTAGCTTGACGATCACACTCAACAATGCCCTGCTGTACATCTGGTACAGGATTTCCAGGCATTCCGGTGCTCCTGATTTCATGAGCGCTACGAGCTTTTCTTCTGAATGAAGTTTTTGCAGGGCAGGTGGATTGAAGTGGTATAGCCTGCCCTGGGTTGTAGTTACGTTTTCATTTTCTTTGTGCATAGCGATGCCATTACGAGGTCAGTTCGTTTTTTAACGTTGATGAAAAGGAAATGGGCTCAGTGATTAAGCTGAGCAATGCAGGATAGGCTAAATTGGATTCTTAGGCTTTTTGGCAAAGAGCGACGCTTGGCGACTGAGGCCGAATGGGACATGAAGGAATCGACGAATGTATTTTTTCATAACTCGCATATTTGAACGAGTCTCGCCAGGTAGTCAAACCCAAATTAAAAGTGGGCTTCTACAAACCGTAACTCCAATTGGTTCTCAGGCCTTATGTTGATACGGATTTACAGTAGAAACCCACTCTTATATAGAAAGCCAAAAATAGCATTATCTAACATAAGAAGTGGGCATAAATCTACTGTTTTGCATCAACGGCCTGAGATGTGGAGTTGCAAAACTCTTATTTATACCATTTTCATTGATCAAATATATTTAAAAACATCAATAAGTCAACATAAACATTGACTTATTATTTTGTATTTATTTTGAGTTTGCTGAATGCAAAATATTTCTCTGGATGAATTTAAAGCGTCGCTTGCAAAACGGATCAAACAACTCAGAAAGGAGGCGAATTTGACCCAAAGTCAGCTAGCGATTAAAATTGGATTTAAGGATAAGCAGGTGGTGAATAACTATGAAGTTAACGGTGCAAATCCTACTGCATATAACCTCAAATTAATTGCGGAGGCACTTTTTGTCACTACAGATGAGTTATTGGACTTCTCGAAACTAACTAAGTCCTAATTCTAGGATAAGCCATAGAGTTGACGATAACGTAGAGCCTGCACTTGTCACATTGGATTTTATGGTTTAGTAAAAATAAGTAAACTTAAGAGCCGGATAAAATTTTGGACTCTACGCCATATTAAAGATAGAGATATATACTCTCAGACTGCACAGGTTTCATACTTCACCCTATTCGTATGAGACCTAGCTTAAGTCGTACTGGCGTACTTCTTTGCCACCTTAGATCCCTTCGCAGGTGGAGATCATGCATTTTGCCTTTTGCTATCCATTAATGTCTATCTTTAGCACAAAATCTGACTGAAATGAAACAAAGCAATTCCTTGAATTCATCATTTAGAAAATTCGCTTACTTCCTATCTACCGGCAATCATCACAATTTGAAGGAAATAGATTATCTCGCTCTTTATGGGCAGGAACCTATTGCCATAGAACCAGCCTACGTTATCTTGGAAACAGCTTTGTATTAAATCAAGAGATTAAATGAAACCGATTGACTCAACAGCGGAGGTTCTGGCATATAAAGTTTTAAATAGACTTACTGATAAAATCTGGATAGACTGGGCGTATAATATGCTCTTGGCTGGTATTGAGACTGAAAGTCTATTGATATTGGCCGGCATGGAAGAACCACTTGACTATTTCGAAATGAGGAGCTTAACAGAAAAAGTATTTGACGAACTTGGACTAGCCCATTCAAATAAAAATGAAATCCTCAAGCTCTATGCTTCTTACCTAATTAAGCAGAATTTAGACGGCAAAATTAAATCTTCATTAGTATTATCAAACTTTAAAGACATTTATATTGAGCTAGACTATTATCCGCCTTTGTCAGACTTTTATGATTTCTATTTTGCTTGGAAAGATTTGCAATACGATACAGTGCAGTGGTATATAGATGGTGTTGATCGAGCAAACATAGATCAGGTAATTGATGAATATTTTAGGGAGTGGATTAGTAAAAATCCAATTGTTTGGTAAAGAAATCTAAACCACTTTAGCATATATGCTGTATGTTTCTGACAAACAACGGGCTTCGGAAATCATGACCGACTTCATCAAAGCTAATAAGTTCAAAAGGAAAATAACTTATGAGATCGACCTCGATAAAGAATGGGAAAGCATAGATGGCTTGTATAAAAAGGACAATTGATACCAACGCTTTACCTTAAAGACAGCCACACATGAAAATATTTAGATATGCAGCACTGTATTACTTCTATCTTTCAGCTGGTATAACCATTTTCCACATTTTTCTAGTGAGTGTAATTAAATTTGTAGTCCTGGGCTATTTGTAGGTTTCGGTAATACTGGTTCTTCCCCACTTTTGGTGGTTATGTGGGTTTCAGCACTAATCTTTTTCTGAGCAGATCAAAGCTGGCCCTGCCATACATTTGCCGTTTGATAGTCTTCAGCTTATTTACATTGCCTTCTACCG